>JACXTT010000981.1_pt1 | contig 48896 bp, 42 predicted proteins | sample 9270951 | NCBI WGS metagenome assembly JACXTT01 (sample SAMN15532306, study PRJNA645909) | rock metagenome | isolation source: weathered quartz diorite | place: Puerto Rico | collected 2017-06-21 | reverse complement strand
GGCAGGCACGCAGCGATCCCTGGCCCTTGCGGGCGCCCGGAGCCAGTTAGACCACGACACGCTGGATGGCATCGCGAACACCGACCCCAGCTACAACATCTACGCGCTGCGGCCGTCGATCGACGCGCTTGAAGAGTTTAAGGTCGAGACCGGCGTCTACGCCGCCGAATTCGGACGCGCGGCGGTGCAGATCAACGTGGCCACCAAGGCCGGCACCAACCAGTACCACGGCACTGTCTTCGGATTCTTCCGCCGCGACGGGCTGGACGCCAAGGAATACAAGCAGGTCGGCACGAAAAACCCATTCTCCCGCGACCAGGTGGGCTTCACCTTCGGCGGGAAGATCATTCGCGACAAGCTCTTCTTCATGTCGAACTTCGAGACCTTGCGTGAAGAGAAGACGCTGCAGGGGTTGTCCAACGTAGCTCCCGACCGCATGCGCGCCGGCGACTTTTCGGCCTCGGGCCGCAACATCTTCGACCCGGCCAGCCGCGTCTTTTCCACCGACGCCAACGGCAACCTCCGCGCGGTCTCGGCGGTGCAATTCCCGGACAACATCGTACCCGCAAGCCGCTTCAACAGCGTGTCCCAGAAGCTGCTGGAGTTTTATCCGAAGGCTACGCGCTCGGGAGACAACATCCTGGGCAACTACACCCGTCAGCGGCCCCGGCCCATCACGTGGGAGCAGTTCAATCAGCGCATCGATTACCTGGAGAGCGTCAAATCCAACTGGTTTGGCCGGTTGAGCTGGGGAGACGACGATTCCAAGGAGATCGACAGCTTCCCGGACATGGAAGCCAACATCCTGACCAAGACCTGGCAGACGCTGCTTTCGAACACGCGCACCCTGAGCCCATCGCTGGTGAACGAATTCCGCTTCGGCTGGACGCAGTTCGATAACGACCAACGCCGCTTCTACGCCTTCAAGCGCGACGTCACCGGCGAGCTGGGCATCATCGGGCTGAATTCGCCCGTTCCACTCTCCTGGGGAACTCCCTCCGTCGGCCTGGGCCTGGGCCTGTCCGGATTCGGCGAGCAGGGCAACGGACCGTTCGTCGGCCGCACTTCCATCTTCCAGTTCATCGACAACGTGTCCTGGATCCACGGTAAGCACACCTTCAAGTTCGGCGCTGAGATCCGCCGCGACCGTTTCAACGAAACTGGAAACGCCTTCACGCGCGGCAGCTTCGGCTTCGACGTGAACGCCACGCAGGATCCGGCGCGCCGCGGCGTCACCGGACACCCCTTCGCGGACTACCTGCTGGGCGAGGTGCTTGGACCCACGCGCGCGCGGACGTTCTCCAACGGTCTGCTGCGCTCCACGCCGATGGCGTTCTATGTCGACGACACTTGGAAGCTGACGCCTAAGCTCACGCTGACGCTCGGCGTGCGCTATGAGAATACTCCGCCCTACTCCGACAAGTACCGCGGCGCTATCAACGTCATCGTGTACGATTCGGGCGTGGGCGCGGATCGGCAGATTATCCCCGGCTCTCGCGTTCCAGTGCAGATCCGGCCCGGCAACGGCGATTTCCACGAAGGCCTACCGTTTCATTTCCACGACGGCATCCCCACCACCACCGGCGACAGCCTTCTGGGCCACGCCACTGTTCTTCGCGACAACAACGACTTCGCGCCTCGTGTGGGACTTGCTTACCGCCCCAGCGAAAGCTGGACCGTGCGCGCCGGGTTCGGAGCGTTCTACGTGCAGGACATCGCCGAAGCCCGCTTCGACCTCTCGCGCAACGTCGGCGGCCGCTCTCAGTTCACCGCCGATTCGGAACGCCCCAACGCCAATTTCAGCGACCCTTGGAAGTTCGAGGGTGGAACGTGCTCCAACTGGACCGGCAACTGCCAGGGTCCGACCTTCACCCTGGCCAACAACACGAACCGGCGCACGCCGTACATGCTGCAGTGGGTCCTGAATACGCAGAAGCAGATCGACAAGGACACCGTGCTCGAAATCGGCTACATCGGCAACAGCGCCCACAAGCTGGAATTGCTTCGGGTCTGGAATCAGCCGGTGAACCGTCTGGGTCCGAACGATTCACGTACCTTGCTGCAGCGCTCACCATTTCCGGCCTACGGCTTGATCCAGACGGTGGACAACCACGGCAACTCGACCTACCACGGCCTGGCTCTCAAGGCGACCCGCCGTTTCTCAAAGGGCCTTACTTACCTCGCCGGATTCACGTGGTCGAAAGCCATGGACCAGGGCAGCGCCATCCGCAACAATACGGGCGACAACCAGTTCGCCACCGACAATTACAATTTCCACCGCGAGCATGCGCTTTCGCAGTTCCACAATGGGCGCCGCTTCGTCAGTTCGGTGCTATATGAGCTGCCGTTCGGGGAGGGAAAGCCCTTCGCCAACGGCCGCGTCATCGGCCAGGTTGTGGGCGGCTGGCAGATCGGCAGCATCATCACTTTGTCGGATGGCACGCCGATCAATGTCGGACAGATCGGCGATCCGCTGGTGATCGGCACCCCCAACGTGCCGGACGCCACGGGCACCAGCCCGATCCCAACCAACCGCACGCCGGACAATTTCTATAACATCGCGGCGTTCAGCGCTTCCGACCCAACACTCGCTTACCGCTTCGGCAACACGGGGCGCAATCTGCTGCTGACTCCGGGCTTGATCCAGTGGGATTTCTCGGCCACCAAGAACACCCGCATCCGCGAAGGCCACAGCCTGGAATTCCGGTTTGAGGCGTTCAACTTCTCGAATCATCCGAATTACAACACGCCCTCGGTAGATGTCCGGACGCCATCCACCTTCGGCAAAATCACCACCGCCCGCACAATGCGGGAAATGCAGATCGGGTTCAAGTACATTTTCTGAAACGTTGGAGAGGAGCGTCCTTTTGGGACGTTCCTCCCCCACAAGCGTACCCATATACCAGTGGTGGGCGTTAATCCTTGCCGGTACCAGTTTCTGATCGGTACTAAAGTGACCTCTCGGGCCTTCTCGGTATATTGACGGACCTCACCACCCACCCTACTATCGGAGAATCAAGTCCCGTTGTTGGGACTTCTTGACTCGGAGGATTCAAGATGTATAAAGGCTCGGCTGCAGCATTCGTGTGTCTTTTGGCTTTCTCCCCGCTGGCTTTCGCAGACGTCGTCAGCTTCCTGGACCCCCTTCAAAACGTGGATAGCGCTCTCGGCACAGGCGACCTTGGAATTACCACGTTTAACATCCTGGGCGGCCAGTTCCAGGTGAGCGAGACGAGCGATTTTGCCGGCGCCAAGTTTTTCCGGCGCACCGACCGGGGTTTGGGCGTAACCGGCGGCGAAAACGATGAAATCGATCTCACTAATCACGACGTCATCACCATCACCGCACTGACGTCCTTTAACTGGCTTCTCAATTCCTTCCAGCTTCGGTCCCTGTACAACGACAGCGCGGGCCGGAAAAGGCTACGGTTCGCGTCACCAAGGACGGCGTGGTTGTCAACACCCATAGTCTGTTCGGAACCGGAACGCTGGGCTCCGACGACGGAGTCGCGACAAAGACTTTTGGGAGCCCGATAGAGTTTGACAAAATTGAATTCTATGTCGCATCGCCCGGCGACACGCGCCATGATTTCGCCGTAGCCAAGCTCTACGTCGATGCCGCTGCCCGGACCGAATTCACTCCTGAACCGGCGATGTTCGGTCCGGCGGGTCTCGCCCTGGCGTTTCTGCTTGCCTGGCGCGGGCGGAGCTCAATTACCGCGACGCGAGTGTAAGCGGGCAGTGCAGCCCAGTTCCCCCCGACGCGTCCCGCCTTTGTCCCGAAAGCCTATACTGTATCCATGCTTGGACGCAGGGGCTTTCTGGGAACAGGAATGGCGGGGTTTCTGGCGGCGGAAACCGGCACAGGCAGCCGTGTCGATTTCCGCGGCGACGGCCTTCACCTCACGCCTTCGGAGTACAGCGGGTTGCTCTCCACCCTGGCGGCCAAGGGGGGATGTGCGCCGGACTCCTATTCTCGCGGCGGCGTGGTGGAGCAGTTGGAAACGCGAATCGCCGCGCTGCTCGGCAAGGAGGCCGCAGTCTGGTGTCCTACCGGAACACTGGCCAACCACCTCGCCGTACGGCTTCTGGCCGGCTCCAAACGCCGGGTGCTGGTTCAGGCCGAAAGCCACCTGTACAACGATGAGGGCGATTGCGCGCAGACTTTGAGCGGACTTTCGCTGGTTCCCATGGCGCCCGGCGGCGCAACGTTCTCGCCCGCTGACGTCAAGCAGCAGGTCGAGCGCGCGGCGGAAAGCCGCGTTGCCGTACCGGTGGGGGCCATCTCCATCGAATCTCCCGTCCGCCGCCGCTCGGGCGAGGTATTCGACTTTCACGCGATGCAGGAGATCAGCGCCTATGCACGGTCCAACGGCATCGGAATGCATCTGGATGGCGCCCGCGTCTTCCTGGCGTCCCCGTACACCGGAGTTTCCCCGCGCCAATACGCCGTGCTGTTCGACACGGTCTACATTTCCCTGTACAAATATTTCAACGCCGCTTCGGGAGCCATCCTCGCCGGGCCGCGGGGGTTGCTCGAAAACCTCTTTCATACGCGGCGCATGTTCGGCGGCGGGATGAATCAGGTCTGGCCCAATGCCGCCGTTGCGCTGCATTTTCTCGACGGCTTCGAGGAGCGCTTTTCCCGCTCCGTGAAAGCGTCGGAAGATCTTTACTCCCGGCTTGGAGGCCGCGTCGAGCGCATACCCAACGGCACCAACATCGCCTGGTGGAAGGCGGGCGAACCCGAGCGCCGGGTCCTGGCAGCGCAAGGCATCGCCGTCGCCGAGCCGCGTAACGGACGGATCGTGCTCACGGTCAACGAGTCGATTATCCGCAAGCCTCTGGACAGCCTGGTGGCAGCTTTTCAAAAAGGCTGACGCCGTCGGGGTTTCTATGAGGATGCGGGACATCGCCGTCAATGTGGCGATCTCGATTCCCATCCTGATCGGCCTCGGGCTGATCGCGCTTGGATCGCGCAATCTCTGGCATGCCTTTACGAGCCCCGACTGGCCTCGCGTCCCGGGCGTAGTCATGTAGTCAGGAACCAGCCGGGACGCGAACCGCGATTCCAGGACGGGCGCCACATCGGTGACGTACTCGGCGGTCATTGTCTTTGGCTACCGCGTGGCCGGACGGGACTACACGACGGACACGATCCACCTCGGACAGGTTGTGGGCTCGGGCGATTCCTCTGACGCTGAACTCCGCCGCCTCCGCTATCCGCCCGGCGCCAAGATCCCGGTCTGGCATCATCCCGCGGAGCCCTCGACCGCTGTGGTTCAGCCGGGCTTTCACTCCGACGTTCTCTGGCTGCCCGGCGCGGGGCTGGGATTTCTCCTCCCCGGCGTGATGTTTCTCCTGCTCTACCGGTCCACCTTTGGAGGCGGCCTGGGGATGGGCCTGTCACTGTTCGCCGCCATCTTCATGCTGATCGGCGCGGCGATGTTGTCGGGCGGTGGGCTGAGCCTTTGGCGGGCTTACAGCAGCCCGAACTGGCCGATCACTCAAGGTACGATTCTCTACGGACAGCAGGACAGCTCCACAACGGTGACCGAGGACGAGGGCGGGACCAGTCAGCGATCCACCTCCTATGGCGCGCACTTCGTTTACCGCTACCAGGTAAACGGCCATACGCATTTTTCCAACATCCGGCGATTCGGCCAACTGGCGGCTTCAAGCGCAGACTGGGCGGCGGAGATAGCCGAGCGCTATCCGCTCGGCAAGCCGGTGGATGTCGCCTATTCGCCGGCCGATCCGGACCTCGCCGTGCTCGAGCCGGGAATCAATTCCGAGGGGTACTGGCTTCCCGGAGCGGGCGCTGCTTTTCTGCTCTTCGGTTCCGCAGTGCTTATCTGGGGCACCCCCGCCCTCGGCGGCCGCCGTTTTTAGTGGCCGCGCGCCTCCGCGCAAACAGTTTCGGTGAAGACTAACGAGCGCCAGAGCCAGCTAAGAGCTTGCGCGCCTGTCGGAGTACTATCCAGACCATAACTTTTTATAGCCATACCTGACCTAGTTCCGGCATAGAATGTACGTTGGCGTATTTCCCCGATTCGGTTAATCTCAAAGTTGTCCCCAACACATGAGTGTCCGGTTGATCTTCCGAAACTCGGAGCGGCGTCCCTCTGGAGGGCTGCGCCGACCGTTTATCTACCCGCATCGCAGCGTGCGCTTCATCGGAGTTACGCGCGGACGCCTCGCTCTGGCGGCGGCGGTAGCCACGGCGCTGACCATCTGGATCGTGTTTCGCCAGGGACAACTGTTGGAAGCGCTTTTCTGTTTGTGCACCGGGCTGTTGAATCTGGCGGGAATTTGGGCGGGCGTATTTCAGCACGTCAAGCTCTATGAAGGGGTGCTGCCGGCGCCTGCGCCGGTGGTAGCCAGCTTTCCTCTTGAGCAGCACCCTTGGGTTCTGGGAATCATGTCGGCGGCCGCGTTCCTGGCGCTGTATCTTATCCGCAGGCGGGCGGCGCTTGCGGGAGGCTTCATCGTCTTTCTGATGGCGCTGCTGTTGATAGCGGCGGGGATCGTGGTGTGGCGTCCGCAAGATCAATTGGGCGCGATCGAGTTCACTCAGGTCTGGCTGCGCGTGGAGTACCTGGTGTGGCTGCTGCTGCCCTGGTTCGCGGCGGGGATGTTCCTGCTGATCCATCCGGTGAGCCTGATCGGCATCGGCTGGACGGCGGCGACGCTGGCGTTCGGCTATCTCTGGTCGGTGGTGCGCCTGGCGTTCTGCATCGGGGTGTTGCACTACACGGGGTTTCTGTTCATCCCGATGCTCTGGTTTTCGCTGGGGCTGCTGGCCGACACGGTGTACCTGATGGTGGCGTTTTCGGCGCTGGTCCACGCGATGGCGGAAACCAACTGGGGTCCACGAAAATTATGGCAATTTTGAGCCTTGTGGCCAAGGCGTGTCTGCTGTTTGCCGTCTCGGTGCTGCTGCTGTATGCCACGCGGCACTACGTGCTGGCGTTTGCCCGCCTGTTTCAGAAGCGTTCCCGCGACATGATGGAGCTGACCGGCTTCGTGCTGCCCCGCGTGACCGTGCTGGTGCCAATGCACAACGAGGAAAAGGTGGCGGCGGACATCCTGCGCGCGCTGGTGGAAAGCGACTACGACCGGGACCGCCTGGAAGTGTTCGCCATCAACGACCGCTCGGAAGACCGCACGGGCGACATCATCGACGAGTACGCGGCGAAGTATCCGATCATACACGCCGTGCACCGCACCGAGGGGAAGGGCGGCAAGGGCGAGGCGCTCAAGGAAGTGACCTGGCGGGCCAGCGGAGAGATCCTGCTGCTCTTCGACGCGGATTACTTCCCAGGCCGCTCCATGCTGAAATTTCTGGTGACTCCGTTCTGCGATCCACAGGTGGGCGCGGTGATGGGCCGCGTGGTTCCGCACAACGCTGAGGCGTCACTGCTGGCGGCGCTGCTGTCGCTGGAGCGGGCGGCGGGCTACCAGATCGGGCAGCAAGTGCGCCACAACCTGGGGCTGACTCCGCAATTCGGAGGAACCGTGGGCGGCGTCCGGGTGTCGGCGCTGAAGGCGGTGGGCGGCTGGGATTCCGAGTCGCTGACCGAAGATACCGATCTGACCTTCCGGCTGGTGGCGAAGGGATGGAAGGTCACTTACGTGAATCGGGCGGAATGCTACGAGGAAGTGCCGCAGGCGTGGGAAGTGCGCAAGAAGCAGATCACGCGCTGGGCTACCGGCCACACCGAGTGCCTGCACCGCCTGTGGCCATCGCTGCTGCGGTCACGCTTCCTGACGGCCTTTGAAAAAGCCGACGCGATGTTCGTGCTGGCCTGCTACCTGACGGCCCCGATCCTGATCCTGGGGTGGGTGGCTTCGCTAACGCTGTTTTTTACACACCAGGCCGGGTTGGCAACGGCGCTGTCGGTGGCGCTCGGCTTTGTCGGCTACCAAGATCTTCGGGAACCAGGCGACGTTCTTTGAGCTTGGCTCGGCGGCGCTGCTGGACGGCACCTACCAGCGGGTGCTGTTGATCCCGATCAATCTGTTCAACTTTTTTGCCAGCACCACGGCCATTACGGCGGCGCTGCTGCGCTTTTACTGGAGCCGCATCTGGGGCGGCCGGGGCCCGCGGTGGCACAAAACCAAACGGTACCGGGGCAAAGACGGGAAGGAGACTTTGACCAGCGGCAACGGCTCAGCCATGAAGCTTTTCTCGCAAGGCGCGAACGGTATTTACGTGCGCCACTTCGACTCGCGGCAAACATGATTCCCTGGCGTTTTCTCCTGTTTACGGCAGCGGTCGGGCTACTCGTATACCTCCACTTCTACCTCGCGCATCGCCAATGGCGGAGGCTCAAAGGCGAGCCGTCCACTGAGATCGACCCAAGCTACATCCGGGTGGAGAACTATTTCTCCCAATCGTTTCGCGCCAAAGTGAAGGAGTGGCTTCAATTGCCGGGCGCTTGGAGCGAGGACAAAAAGGACCTGTTCATCGTTAAAGGCAGCGAGAAGATCCGCGTGACGGGGCCGCTCCAGATCGAGGCCGGGGCACATAGCGCGGAGATCCTGGTGGTGCGGGGAGAATTCGGATGCGGGCCGTGTTGCCGGTTGAGCTCGGAGATTCTGGCGCGCGGGAATGCGCGAATCGGCGCCGGGTCGCAGATGCAGGCCATCACGGCGGACGGGAGCCTGGTGCTGGAAAATTCAGTGACCGTAGCCCGCTGGGTGGACAGCATGGGCGAGATGGTGCTGGATGCGGACTGCCGGATCGGAGCCCGGGCGACGTCGCGGACGGCCATCCGCCTGGGGCCGGGAGCGGGGGCGGGTTCGGTCTACGCTCCGGCGGTGACCTCGGCGAATTGGGACGGCCGGATCCCGGCTTTGGAATCCGTCCCCGTGGAGGAACCAATCGAGCTGCCGCGGCCGGAAGCAGGGCTGGAGCCGCCGGCGGATCTGGCCCGGGCGGGGCTGGATCTGAAGAAGCTTCACGTCCTGAGTCCGGATACGTGGCTCTACAACGGCGACTGGAAGACGAGCCTGGCGATTCACTCGCGGGCGAAGCTGGTGGTGAAGGGGGACTGCCGGCTGGCGAGCAACAGCATCCTCGACCAGGACGTCAAGGCGGGGCACTCGCTGCACCTGGAGGCATCCTCAGTGGCGAGGGGGAGCCTGGTGGCAGGACGGAACCTGGTGCTAGGCGAAGGGTGCCGCTTCAACGCAGTGCTGCACGCGGGAAACTCGATTCTGCTGAGCCGCGGAGTGCGGGGAGTGGCAGTGGACCTGCCCGTGGCGGCGTATGCGGTGGAGCATCTCCACGTGGAAGACAATGTCGCCGTGCAGGGCAAACTGGCGGGAGGGATTGGCGTGGAAGTGGCGGATGGGGAAGTGGCCGCGGCGGTGAAGGAGAAACTGGAAGTGCGGAAGGAAGTCCGGGTGTGAAGAGCCGGCTTCACATAGCGGTGTGCGCCATCGCGTCGATGGCAACGGCAGCCCTGGCCGAGGACACACTGCCGGTCCGGGTGGAGATGAGCGGTTACGGCAGCCACGTGACGAACGGTTATGGGAACTGGCGGGGAGCGGAGGGGGCGGTGTGGATCCGCGCGAACAAGTTTTTCGTCCCGGCCTTCCTGTTCGATTCGCAGACCCGGCCTGCGGGGACGCAGCAGAACTACGGGTTCTTCTCCTATCTCAACTGGAGCAAGTCGTTCTACACGACCCAGGGGTTCAGCGCGGCGCCGCAGAGCACCATCGACAGGGTCTACTTTCCCAAGCGCCGGTATGACGTAAAGGCGCACTGGAAGCTGCCGCCGAACCGTAACTTTGTGCTGGCGGCGGGCTTCACGCGATTTGACATGGGCGCGGCGGGGCACGGCCAGATCTTCGACCTGGGCGGCATCTACTATCGCAAGAAATGGGTGGTGGAGGGGAACCTGTTCGTCAACCGGAACCAGCCGGGGAATCTGTACTCCGGCGCGGGGAGCCTGGCGGCGCAGTACGGCCAGGAGGGCAAGTCGTGGATGGGCGTGGTGGTGGGCGGCGGGCGGGAGTTGTACCGCTACCTGGGACAGTTGCCGCTGGATGCGCGCTTCAACGGGTATTCGACGCGCGTCTTTTACCGCAAGTGGCTGACGCGGCATACCGGCGTTTTGGCTAGTTTCGATTATCAGGACCGGCGCGGGGCGTTTCAGAGAGCCGGAGGATCGGCCGGGTTGTTCTTTGAATTTTGAGTTTTGGAAAAGGAGATGGGGTCATGTTGGGAAAGCTTTCTTTGAACAAATATGTTTTGAGGGTGATGGGGCTGGCGATGTGGGTGGGCGGCGCGATGGCGAGCGCGGCGCCGCAGGTGGCCGTGCTGGATTCGGCGAACACCAAGGCGTTTTTCGCGCTGCACTATCCGGCCTGCGGTAACGGCAGCTTCTACCTGGGCGCCGACGAGTATCAGCGCTACTTTCGCGGCTGGCAATACGTGCTGCAGCAGATGAGCGTCGGGTACGACCTGATCCAGGACGCCGATGTGACGGAAGGCAACCTGTCGAAGTACAAGCTGCTGATCCTATCGAACACTGCGTCCATGTCCGATTACCAGGAGCGCGCGGTGAAGCAATGGGTGATCCGCGGCGGACGGCTGATCGCGACTTTCGGAACTGGCTACAAGGATGTGACGCCGGACCCGCGGCAGGCGGACGGGCTGAAGCTCCAGAAGGGCGGCACCACCGGCCTGCACGAGCTGTGGCACGATCCGGCGAACAAAGTGTTCGGCTCGAATCCGATCAACAACGGCGCCGGCACCGACGTGCGGATCACGCAGTACGCCGGACCCACCGAGTGCCTGATGAATCAGCTCCCCGGCGACGTGCTTCCGTACGGCGCGGAGAGCAATATCCTCATCCAGCGGCCGGAGCAGTTTCACGGCGCATTCGGCTTCGTGGTTCTGAAGAACGTGGATGTGAAGCATCCCACGCCGGCCATCCTGATGGAGCGGGCGGCGGGGGGGCTGACGGTCTACTACGCTTTCGCGCCGGAGTACCTGGTGTCGAAGGAATTCAACCTGCCGGCGGCTCCTTCCTGTCCGGACGGGCAAAACTGGGCCGGGCGCAGCGCCAAGGGGCGGCTGCTGATGCAGTGCACCATCCAGTATCTGCTGACGCACTGACGCTATTTAGTGGGTCACCGGAACGCGCGCGGAGGTTGTTTCACTCGGGGCTGAGGAAGACGGGGAACGGGAAGTGCGATCGGAGAGGTTGATCAGACTGGGCGCAGGTTCGGGCGGCGGCGTCCACTGGATGTCTTCGAACTCCAGGCCGATGATGTAATGGAGGCCCGATAGCTTGCACCGCCGGACGACCGCGGTGCCATCCAGGCCGTGGAGCGATGATTTCAATTTGATCTTGGCGCACTCCGGAAGGGGCTCGGGCAACTCGATGCCGAGGCCTCCGCTAGAGATATCCCGCACCTTCACGTTGGCGGCGTGGAGGTTGCCGTGCGCATCGAGCCACGAAGCCCTGATGTAGCATCGATTTACGCGATAGCGCTTGTGGCGTCGCAGATCCATTGCGTCCTGTTTACAGCTTGTGGCGCAAGGGGTCAAAGGTCAATGTCCAGGACGGTGATGGTGTTGTACTAAGCAGTTCATTGAACACGCGGACGCTCCGGCAAACCGCACGGAGTCCACAAAACCCGTGTAAGCCTAGCAAAACCCATAGGTTTTACATCACATTCGCGCAAGTGGACTTGCAGCGGGCCCTCCGGGGATGCGGCTATTCCTTCTTGGACGAGACGGCGTGGATGACGGGTATCAGCGAGGTCTTGTCGTCCCGACGGGTGGTTCGGGCGCGGGCGGCCAGCTCCTGGTTGAGCGTGGTGACGAATTCTTCCATCTGGCGCTGCATTTCGGCCATTTTGTCGCGCATGTTGAGGATGATCTCCACGCCTGCGAGGTTGACGCCAAGGTCGCGAGTGAGGTGGAGGATCACCTCCAGGAGTTCGATGTCTTCGTCGGTGTAAAGACGCGTGTTGCCTTCGCTGCGGGAGGGCTTGAGAAGGCCTTCCCGCTCGTAGAGGCGCAGCGTCTGCGGGTGGATTTCGTACTGCTCGGCGATGGCCGAGATCATGTAGCCGGCTTTGCCTTTTTTTGCCATGGCGTCAGCGGGAAAGGCTCATACCTTGGACCACAGGTCGGCGCGAGGGTCATCCGGGTGGAGATGGGACAACTCCCGGAGGATCTCCTTGGTGCGTTCGTCCTGAACTTTGGGAGCCAGCACGGCCACTTCCACGATCTGGTCCCCGTGGTGATTCTTGCGGGCGTTAAAGACGCCCTTCTCGCGCATGCGGAAGCGCTGGCCGCTCTGCGTCCCCGGCGGAATCTTCAGCAGCGCCTTGCCCTCGATGGTCGGGACTTCGATTTTGGCGCCGAGACCGGTTTCCCAGATGGTCACCGGCACCTTGATCAAGATGTCGTCGCCTTCCCGGTGGAAGAAGGGATGCTCCTCCACGCGAGTGGTGATGTAAAGATCCCCGGTGGGCATCCCCTGGGAACCGGAATTACCCTTACCGGCCACGCGCAGGCGGGAGCCGTTCTGGGCGCCGGGCGGTATCCGGACTTCGACTGTTTCGTTCCGGGCGATGCGCCCGTCTCCATGACAGGTAGCGCAGGCGTTGCGCAGTCGTCCGGTTCCACCGCAGCGCGGACAGGAAAGGTTGAACCGCATGGCGCCGGCCATCTGGCTGACATTCCCGGTGCCCTCGCACTTGGGGCAGGTAGCGGAACCGGAGCCGTGGGAGCCTGAACCCCCGCAGGTTCCGCAAACGTCATAGCGGGTGATGGTAAGGCGCTCCTGCGTACCGCGGATAGCCTTCCAGAAATCGATGGTGACGGCGTATTCCAGGTCCGTGCCGGCTTGCGCCTCGGCCTGAGGGGCCTCGGCGGAACGGCCGAAGAACTGGCTGAACAAGTCACGGAAGTTCCCTCCGCCGGCGCCGGGCGCAAAGCCGGGCGCACTCGAACCGGGATGCCCGCCGGCAAAGTAATCGGAGAAATCGAACCCCGAAAAACCGAATCCCTGCCCGCCGCCCGGAGCGCCGGCAGGCATCCCGTTCTCGGAGTAGAACCCGAACTGATCGTACATCTGCCGCTTCTTGGGATCGCTCAAGACATTGTGAGCCTCCTGGACGCGCTTGAAGCGTTCCTCGGAAGCCTTGTCGCCGGGGTTGAGATCCGGGTGGTGCTTGCGGGCAAGTTTGCGGTATGCCTTGCGGATTTCCTCGTGAGAGGCACTCCGTTCCACGCCGAGCGTTTTGTAGTAATCGTGCGTCGGCTGCATAAGGGCCCATGAGGGGTTCAGGCGTCAGGCGCTGGCACAATCTCGGCCGGCGCCTGACACCTTTCCCCCGCCGTTTATTTCTTGTCGTCCACGTCGACGAATTCGGCGTCGACGACATCGTCCTTCTTCTTGTCCGACCCGGGTGAAGCCCCAGGGCCGTGGCCGTCCGGCGCTCCAGGGCCGGGAGGCGGCGTAGCGGCCGAGGACGCCTTGTACATGGCTTCGGCCAGCTTGTGGCTGGCCTGCGTCAGTTTGTCGGTGGAGGCCGTAATTTCCTCGGTGGTTCCCGACGCGATGGCCTTCTTGGTGTCGGCGATGGCCGCGTCGATGGCTTGAGCGTCAGCGTCGCCAATCTTGTCGCGGTGTTCGCGCAAGGTTTTCTCGATGTTGTAAATCATCGAGTCGGCCCGGTTGCGGGCCTCGATCTGGTCACGGACCTTGCGGTCTTCTCCCGTATGGGCCTCGGCATCCTTGGCCATGCGGTCCACTTCATCCTTGGAGAGGCCGGAGGAAGAGGTGATGGTGATCTTCTGCTCGTTGTTGCTGGCCTTATCGCGAGCCGTCACATTGAGGATGCCGTTGGCGTCGATGTCGAAGGTCACTTCGATCTGCGGGACGCCGCGCTGGGCGGGCGGGATACCCACCAGGGAGAAGACGCCCAGCAGCCGGTTGTCGCGGGCCAGGGCTCGCTCGCCCTGGTAGACCTTGATTTCCACCGACGTCTGCGAGTCGGCCGCGGTGGAGAAGATCTCACTCTTGCGAGTCGGAATCGTGGTGTTGCGCTCGATCAGCTTGGTGAAGACGCCGCCCAACGTTTCGATGCCGAGCGACAGCGGAGTCACGTCCAGCAGCAGGACGTCCTTGACCTCTCCGCCCAGCACGCCGCCCTGGACCGCCGCGCCGACCGCGACGACTTCGTCCGGGTTCACGCCCTTGTGCGGATCCTTCAAGAACAGGTCGCGAACGATTTTCTGGACACGCGGGATGCGCGTGGAGCCGCCCACGAGCACCACTTCGTCGATCTGAGAAGGAGTGATGCCGGCATCGTCAAGCGCCTGCTTGCAAGGGCCGATCGTGCGGTTAAAGAGGTCTTCCGCCATGGCCTCGAACTTGGCCCGGGTCAGCTTCACTTGCAGGTGCTTCGGGCCGGTGGAATCGGCGGTGATGAATGGAAGGTTGATCTCGGTTTCGAGCAGGGTGGAAAGCTCGCACTTGGCTTTCTCCGCGGCTTCCTTCAGGCGCTGGAGAGCCATCTGGTCTTTGGCAAGGTCGATGCCCTGTTCCTTCCGGAATTCGGCCGTGATCCAATCGATAATACGCTGGTCGATGTTGTCGCCGCCGAGGTGAGTGTCGCCGTTGGTGGATTTGACTTCCACTACGCCTTCGCCGACCTCCAGGATGGAAATGTCGAAGGTGCCGCCGCCAAAGTCGTAGACGGCGATGGTCTCGTTCTTCTTCTTGTCCAGGCCGTATGCCAGCGCGGCCGCGGTCGGCTCATTAATGATCCGGCGCACTTCCAGGCCGGCGATCTTGCCGGCGTCTTTAGTGGCTTGCCGCTGGGAGTCGTTGAAATACGCCGGCACGGTGATCACCGCGTCGGTCACCTTCTCTCCGAGGTAGGCTTCGGCCGCCTCCTTGAGCTTGGTCAGAATCATCGCCGAAATCTCCGGCGGGGAATGCTTGCGCGCCTGGATTTCCACGCGGGCGTCGCCGTTGTCGCCCCGGACTACTTTATACGGCACCATCTTCATCTCTTCGTTGACTTCATCGAACCGGCGTCCCATGAAGCGCTTGATGGAGAAGATGGTATTCTCAGGGTTGGTGATGGACTGCCGCTTGGCGACCTGACCAACCAGGCGCTCACCGCCTTTGGTAAGGCCGACAACGGAGGGGGTCGTCCGAGCCCCTTCCTGGTTGGCGATGACCACGGGAGTGCCGCCTTCCATCACGGCCACCACAGAGTTCGTCGTGCCAAGGTCAATTCCGATAATCTTGCTCATGCAGTATGTTCGCTCCTTCTTACTGGACCAGCGTCTGCAACGAGCCAACCGTCCAGTTAGTACATCCTTATTATCAAACCTTAGTGCCTTATTGTCAAGTTTGATTGCGGCGTCCTCCATAGCTTTCTTGCATCTTGCTATGGCTCAATCGGATGGGAGGGAGCTATTGGTTGCGGGAGCGTCCGATCTGGCGGCGGTTCAGGTGCGGCTGACCGACGGCTTCCAGAAGGCGGCGGGCGTCCGGGTGCGGTTTACGCTTGGGTCGAGCGGGATGCTGGCCCGGCAGATCGCGCAGGGAGCGCCGTATGACGTGTTCCTTTCTGCTGATGAGGGCCGCGTTCGGGAGCTGGCCACACAGGGACGGCTGGAGCCGGGCTCGGTGACCGTCTATGCGTTGGGGCGGCTGGCGGTGTGGTCGAAATCAGGGGAGTTCAGGGCGCTCGAAGACCTGGCCCGGCCCGGGCTACGGCATGTGGCGCTGGCGAATCCGGCGCATGCGCCCTATGGGGCAGCGGCGAAGCAGGCGCTGGAACGGGCCGGGTTGTGGAAGCGGTTTCGGATCGGGTCGTGTATGGGGAGAGCGTGCGTCAGGCGTACGAGTACGCATCCAGCGGCAACGCCGAAGCGACGGTCACGGCGTGGTCACTGGTTTTTGACAAAGGCGGCGCGCTCGTGCCTGGGGAACTGCACGATGCTATCCAGCAGACAGGCGGCGTGGTGAAAGGGAGCCGGAATACGCAGGCGGGGCGGGAGTTTCTGCGGTATCTGGCCGGCGAGGATGGGCAGGCCCTGCTCGGGGGGAGCGGATTTTCTACTGCGAGATAAGCGGGAGGTATCCGCGATAGCGGCTTTGCCGTGTAGTGCGAGCCGGAAGCACGAAGGCGGCGAGGCGCGGAGCGCTGATGGAGGACTCAGCCTTCATCGGCGTGGAGTGCTTCTGAGTGCGCCTCGTCCAGGCCGGCAGCCCGTTCTGCGTCAATGGCCTCCTGGCACTTTACGCAGTACTCGGCCCAGGGGATGGCTTCCAGGCGCTTCTGGGGAATCGCCTCTTCGCAGCGTGAACAGGTACCGTAGCTGGAGTCCTCAATCCGCCGGAGGGCAGAACGGATGCGCCGCAGGAGAGCTGTCTCACGGTCCAGGTGGGTGATGGACAGCTCACGGATAGTCGCTAACTGGACCTCGTCCAACTGGTCGGCGACCTTCTCGACGGCGATGGCGTCGATATCGCGGACGGCGCGTTCAATTTCGGCCCTCTTGCCGAGCAGAACCTTCCTGTATTTTTCCAGCCTGAGGTCGGCCATCGCCGCCTCCTTCCAAGAGAACCAAGCTTCTCTCACTACTCAAGACGACAGAAAACCATAAGAGGTTGCAGGGCTTAGGAAAGAGTACCTGTTAAAAGAGCTGAATCTTGACCCGCCATCACATGGCCAGGGTACGCAAGGAATCCGTGAATGGCGCCCGGGCGACGCCTTTCTCCGTGATGATGGCGCTGACGTAGCGATTGGGCGTCACGTCGAAGGCGGGATTTTGCACTTCGGTCCCCTCCGGAGCTACCGGGACGCCGAAGACGTGGGTGACCTCGACGGCGGCGCGCTGCTCGATGGGGATCTGGTCGCCCGAGGCCAGCGTCAGGTCGAGCGTGGAGATGGGTGCGGCGACGTAAAAGGGGACCCCGTTTTCCTTTGCCAGCACGGCGACGGAATAGGTGCCGATCTTGTTGGCGACATCGCCGTTGGCCGCGATGCGGTCGGCGCCGACCACGACGCAGCCGATGCGGCCGGACTTCAGAAAATGGCCCGCCATGTTGTCGGTGATCAACGTCGCCGGGATGTGGTCCTGCTGGAGTTCCCAGACGGTGAGGCGGGAGCCCTGGAGGAAGGGGCGGGTTTCGTCGGCGAAAACGTCGATCTTCTTACCGGCGGAAACAGCGGCGCGAATGACACCGAGCGCGGTTCCATAACCGGCGGTGGCCAGGGCACCGGCATTGCAGTGCGTGAGCACAGTCTTTCCGTCGGGCACCAGGCCGGCGCCGTGGCGGCCGATGGCCTCATTGATGGCGATGTCTTCGAGGTAGACCTGGCGGGCTTCGGCGATCATCCTCTCGCGGATCTCTTCGACGGGGCGGCCGCGGAGGGAGGCGTAGATGCGCTTCATGCGGTCGATGGCCCAGAACAGGTTTACGGCCGTCGGGCGCGTGGCGGCGAGAGTGTCGCAGATGACCGGGAATTCCGCTTCGAGCGCGGCGGGGTCAGCCTTCAGGACTCCGATGGCGACGCCCATCGCCGCAGCCACTCCGATGGCCGGCGCGCCGCGGATCACCATGGAGCGGATAGCCTCGGCGACTTCGGCATAACTGGTGCAGGTGACGTAGGTTTCTTCTCTCGGCAGCCGCGTCTGGTCGATCATGACGACGCCGGAGTCGGTCCATTGGATGGTTTCTACCATTGAGTGAAGGTGTGCGGGCGTTACCAGTTCCGCGGAATGTCCTTTCCACCGGCGAGGAAGCCGGCGAACAAAGTCATATTGTACGCGCAGTGCATCCAGGTGGAGGCGGCAGTGGAGGCTGAGAAGTAGCGCATGACGCCGAACGCCACGCCGGCCAGGGAGATGAGCAGGCCGTGCTTCCAGGAATTTCCGTACTGGGGAACGTGCAGAGCGCCGAAGGCAAGGGCTTGCAGAGTGATGCCCAACTGGGGGCCCAGTAGCCGCACCAACACGGGCTGGATCACGCCGCGAAAGGCCAGTTCTTCGCACAGCGGTCCGAGCGTGACGCCGAACACCAACACAACCAGCAGCGAAGTGCGGTCCACCAGGAGATCTTTCATCGGCGTCTGCGTGTCGGGGATGCGCAGAACGGCAGCGAGCATGGCGAGGCTTAAGGCCAGCAGACATCCAAGCGCCGCAGCCGTGGCGGGCGGAATCAGAGGGGATACCCAGCGTACGCTCCGCCAAAACGGCTGGTCGTAAGCCACGCGAAACAGATAGCCCAATGCGAGGAAGAGCAGCAGGTATCCGAGGAACTGTCCGGGGATCAGCGTCAGCGCGCGTCTCTTTACGTCCAAAGCGGCTGCCCATGCGACGCCCCTCATTGCCAGCGCGCCGGCGACAAAGCAGGGCACGGAGAGGCCGATGAAGACGGCGACATCGCGAAGCTGCCAGAAAGGCGCGGGCTCGCGTCCGCGCGGTGGGGCGGTTGAAGTCACGATTCGCGTTCGATGAGAGCCGCGGCGATCAGCGGCAGCATGATCTCGTGATGGCCGGTGAGGGCGATGCCGCGGCCGCCGGAACCGGCGTGAGGGCGCTCCACCACGTTGACGCGCGGCCGGTAATGCTGGAGGAAGTCCATGTTAAGGGTGGTGAAATTCGCCAAGGGGTGGCTGAGGTTGCGCACGGCCGAAACGGCCTTGAGAAAAACTTCCGGCATGACGACGGCGGAGCCAAGGTTGATGTAGACGCCCCCTTCATTGAGCTCCGTCACCAAGCGGCAGAAGAGACGGAAGTCACGGTGCGTGCCGTTGCCGATGGCGGCCGGATGAGCTGCCGGGTGTGTATGCGGCGTGTCGGTGCCGATGGCCACGTGGACAGTGACGGGCACGCCGGCGCGCCAGGCGCCCAGCAGCAGGCTGGACTCCGCGAATTGCGGATCTGCCTTCTGCTCCAGCATTCCGCCCAGGGCTTCCCCGATGCCGAGCTGCTTGGCGTCGCCCGAGGAGATGGCGACATTCATCTCGCGGCCGGTTTCCTCGGCGGCGCCGAAGCGGCCATCGGGAAGCACAGCTTCCACGTCTTCGCTGGTCTGTCCGGCGATGGCGATCTCGAAATCGTGAATGGCGGCCGAGCCGTTCATGGAGAACGCGGTGGCGTAGCCGCGCCGCATCAGATCCAGCAGCACCGGGGCTAGGCCGCACTTGATGACGTGTCCGCCCAGGCCCCAGAGAATGGCGCGCTTTTGTTCGCGCGCGGCGGCGAGCGCGTCGACGGCGGCGCGGAAGGCATCCGCGGCCAGCAGTTTCGGCAGCGAGTCCACCAACGCCATCACCCCGGCGCCCTTCGTATAGGGCGCTCCGAACACAGCGGGCGACACCTTCCCGCCGCGATCGGCGATCGGGACGGTCTTCAGGGCCGAAAAATCGAGCGGCCCGACGGAGTATTTGCTCACGCTGTCATTCCCTTCACCAGGTGCAGCGCTTTTTGCAGCGCCTGGGCCGTATGGCTTTTTCTGGAGCGGCCGACTTGCTCCGGGGTTCCCGCGGCGACCACGCAGCCGCCGTACTCGCCGCCGTCGGGACCGAGGTCGATGATCCAATCGGCGGTTTTGATGACGTCCAGGTTGTGCTCGATCACAACCACGGTGTTGCCGAGGTCCACCAGCCGCTGCAATACGTCGAGGAGCTTGCGCACGTCGTCGAAATGCAGGCCGGTGGTTGGCTCGTCGAGCAGGTAAAACGTCTTGCCAGTCTGCTTGCGGCTGAGTTCCTTGGAGAGCTTGATGCGCTGGGCTTCACCGCCCGAAAGCGTGGTCGCGGACTGGCCGAGGTGGATGTAATCCAGGCCGACGTCATTCAAGGTCTTGAGCTTAGGCTGGATCTGCGGAAGATTCTCGAGCACGCCGATGGCTTCCTCAACCGTGGCTTCGAGGAGGTCGGCGATGGAGTAGCCCTTGTACTTCACCTGCAGCGTTTCGAAGTTGTAGCGTCGGCCGCGGCAGACGTCGCAGGTGACATAGACGTCGGGCAGAAAATTCATTTCGATGCGCTTCAGGCCGTCGCCTTCGCAGGCCTCGCAGCGGCCGCCCTTGACGTTGAAGCTGAAGCGGCCCGGCTTGTAGCCGCGCTCCCGCGATTCGGGGAGCATGGCGTAGAGGTCGCGGATCAGGGTGAACAGGCCGGTGTAGGTGGCCGGATTCGAGCGCGGGGTGCGGCCGATGGGCGCCTGGTCGATGCGGATCACCTTGTCGAGCTGCTCCCATCCTTCGATGGAGTCGTGATCGCCAGGGTGGTCTCCGAAGCCGGATACGCAGCGCGAAAGCGCGTTGTAGAGGATGTCATTGATGAGCGTCGATTTGCCGCTGCCGGAGACGCCGGTGACCACGTTCAGCACGCCAAGAGGAATCTCGGCGTCGATGTTGCGCAAGTTGTGCTCGCGTGCGCCGCGGATGCGCAGCATCTTCCCGTTGGGTTTGCGGCGCACCGCGGGGATGGGAATTTCCAGCCGGCCGGCCAGGTAGTTGCCGGTGAGCGAGGCGGTGTTGCGCTCAATGTCGCGCGGGGTCCCCTGGGCCACCAGGTGGCCGCCGAGACGCCCGGCTCCGGGGCCGAGATCGATCACGTAGTCGGCGCGCTCGATGGTTTCGGCGTCGTGCTCCACTACCAGAACCGTATTTCCGAGGTCCCGCAGATGCTCCAGCGTCTCGAGCAGCCGCTGGTTGTCGCGAGGATGCAGCCCGATGGAAGGCTCGTCCAGCACGTACAGCACGCCGCGGAGCTTGGAGCCGATCTGCGTGGCCAGGCGGATGCGCTGACCCTCGCCGCCGGAGAGCGTCGGCGCGGCGCGGTCCAGGCTGAGATAGTCCAGGCCCACCTCGGTGAGAAACTCCAGCCTGTTCCGGATCTGTTCCAGCACCCGGCCCACGATCCGGTTCTCGCGCTCGCTAAAGGTCCAGGATTTCACGGTCAGCAGCGCCCGCGAAATCGGCATCCCGGTGAATTCGGCGATGGACATGCCCTTTACGCGGACGGCCAGGGAAGAAGCCTTGAGACGCCGGCCCGCGCAGACCTTGCAGGGAATCATCGACATGTAGTTGTCGTAGATTTCCCGCTCCTCAGAGTAGGCGTTTTCGTAGCGGTCCATCAGCTCCCGAAGCAGGCCGCCCCGGCTTTCCTCGCCGTCCAGCAGAACCTCGCGTTCGCGGTCGGTGAGCTTGTCGAACGGTGTGGATATTTTGATGCGGAGAGCTTTGGCGTAACTTTCGATGGCCCAATCAACGCCGGCCGTGATCAGTTCCTTCGCGAGGCCGCCGGCGAGCAGGGGGCGGGCAGCATTGACGATGATTTTGGAGGGATCGAAGGCCCACTTGCTTCCCAGGCCAGTGCAGCGGTCGCAGGCGCCGAACTGGCTGTTGAAGGAGAACGAGCGGGGCTCCAACTGCGGCACGCTGGAGCCGCACTCCGGGCAGGCCAGCTTCTGCGAATAGAGGCGGTCCTCTCCGTTAACGATGGCGATGACGATCAGGCCGTTGGCCAGCTTGGCGGCGGTTTCGATGGACGCGGACAGGCGTTGATCGATTCCGGGTTTCACTTGCAGACGGTCCACCACCACCTCGATGGTGTGATTCTTGCGGCGATCGAGAGGGATGTCGTCATCGAGCGAGTACAGCACGCCATCGATGCGGGCGCGGACGAATCCCTGGCGGGCGAGCTTCTCGAGGTCCTTCCGGAATTCGCCCTTCCGCCCGCGGACGATAGGGGCCAGGATCATCACGCGCTCCTGCGTCTGGAGCTTCATCACCTGCTGAAGGATCTGCTCGGTGGACTGCTTGGAGATCACCTGTCCGCACGTGGGACAATGCGGCACGCCGATGGAGGAATAGAGCAGGCGCAGGTAATCGTAGATCTCGGTAATGGTGCCGACGGTGGAGCGGGCGCTACGGCTGGTGGTCTTCTGCTCGATGGAGATGGCCGGGCTGAGGCCTTCGATGGAATCGACATCCGGCCGCTCCATCTGGTCGAGGAACTGACGGGCGTAGGGCGAGAGCGTCTCCACGTAGCGCCGTTGGCCCTCGGCGTAGATTGTATCGAACGCCAGAGAGGACTTGCCCGACCCGCTCAAGCCCGTGATGACGGTGAGCGAGTTGCGGGGGATGTCCACATCGACATTCTTCAGGTTGTGTTGCCGTGCGCCATGCACGGTGATGCGGTCGAGCATCTGGGGTATCGTTTTCCGGGGTTCCGTACCCCGGCGGTTCTTTCCATTGTCCCGCGAGTTGATCGGAGAGCGCAAACCAGATATCTTCGGATGGAACGAAATCAAGGGGGCCGATGAGGCGATGTCTGAGCTGCGGGGGCAGGTTGCGCCGGGCCCACAGGTCGTGGGGAGAGCGGCTGCGCTATCAAGCCAAGTACAAGTGTAAAGACTGCGGCGAGGAGCACACAGAGGACCAATGGTACTCTTTTCTCGTAGGTGGAGAGAGCCGCTGCCCGCGCTGCGGAACGTACCGCTTACGGGGGCTGACGTCGGTCGACAAGATCGACCGCATGTACAAGAACCCGTTCAGCTACTTCCAGAAATACTTCGGCGCCAACCTGCACTATTGCCCGTTCTGCCGGCTCCAGTTCTACGACCTGCGGAAGCGGAAGATAGGCACCGACGGGGCAACTACTCCCCGGAGTGTCGATCAGTTGCCTGTCAATCAGCCACGGGATAGGGCCAGTTCGGATGGCTAAAAAGGCCGCCGTCCACCCAGATGGTCTGTCCGGTAATGAATCCGGCTCCGCCGCCGGCAAAAAAAGCGACCGCCCGGGCGACGTCGGCCGGCTGGCCGACCCGCCGAAGGGGCGTCAGTTTGGCCCAGGTGCCCGCATAGTCGGGTGATTCGAGCTTGGTTCGCTCGATCTCGATGGCGCCCGGAGCCACGCAGTTCACAGTGATCCCGTAGCGGCCCAGTTCGACCGCCGAAACCTTGGTGAACATTTCGATGCCGCCCTTGCTGGCGGTGTAATCGACCAGGTTCGGGAAGGGGGTCTTGTTGCATCCCGACCCGATATTTACGATCCGGCCGCCTCCGGATTCTTTCATGCGGCGAGCGGCCTGCTGGGTACAGAGAAAACAGCCCTTCAGGTTGGTGGCGATGACGCGGTCCCATTCGGCCTCTTCCAAGTCGAGTAGGGACTTCCAGGTTTGCATCCCGGCGTTATTGACCAGGATGTCGAGCCTGGGGAAGCGAGTGGAGACTTCATGGAACATCCGATCGACTTCAGCGGAGAGGCCCACATTGGCCTGCACAGGGAAAGCTTGGCCGCCGGCGGCGCGGATCTCTTCGGCGACTGCGACGGCGCCGTCGCGGTCGGAGTTATAATTAAGGGCAACGTCACAGCCTGCGCGAGCCAACTCCATCGCGATTCCCTTCCCGACTCCTTTGCTGGCGCCGGTGACGAGAGCTGTCTTGCCATGAAGTCCTTCCATCATGAACTCATGGTATCGCGCGCGCTTTGCGCTCTGGCCTCGCTGTCGCTCCTTTTGACCGGACTTTTTGCGCCTGGAACCGCGATTGCCCAGGACGAGGCTGGTACCGCCGCCGAAGCGAGGCGGGGGCGCGAGGCAGGTATCGCCGCAGCGGTAGAGCAGTTCCGGGAAGGCGGCACCGAACGGATCAAGCGCCTGCTGGCGCGGGATTACGTTCACATTACGCCGAACGGCACGATGACAACCCGCTACACCATCGCCAACGGGCCTTCGTACGGCCGGGTACAGTCGGTCGCCAATGAGCAGCTGCGTATACGGGCTTTTCGTCAGGTGGGCATGGCGTCCTACCGGCAGACTCTGCGGCTGTCGAATCCGGATGGGTCAGTGACACGGGAAGTGATGCAGGTGTTCGTGCGGCAGGACCGGAACTGGGTGCTGCTGGCGGGCCAGGTTGCGTCGCCCGCGGGCTTTGAAGGACCTATCGTGGACGACGGGATGTCTCCGCCACGAAACCTGACCGAGGCGGAAGAGGCGCTTCGTAGTACTTGGGAGGCCTATCTCCGGGCGGTGCGGCGGACCGGGCCGAACGGCGAACCGGACGAGGACCTGGCGACCATTCGACGGATTCTGGCCGAAGACTGCTTTTTTGTCGACAGCGAAGGGAACTTGCGGAGCCGCGAGGAAGTGCTGACCCGGTCGCGTCCGGGCGGCGTAGGCAAGCTGATTCATGAGGACCTCAACCTGGCGGTCTTCGGGAGTCTGGGTGTGCTCACGTCGCGGAACCAGGAGCGCGGAAGCCAGGCCATGCGCGTGTTCCTGAGGCGGGCCGGCCAGTGGCAGATGATCGCGCGGAAGCCGATGTCGTTCCGCCCTCCTCAGGCACCGGCGACGCGATAGAGTCTCCCTAACTACAAAGCCCTCGAAACAACACAGGGTCCTCACCCGCGCAGGCATGCCGCTCCTTTATCGGCGCCCGCGTGGGCAGGCTGACCGGGACACGCCCGGGCCGGTCACGATATAATAAAAATCTCGGTTTATCTCAAGGAGTTTCCTTTCCATGTTTGATTTGTTTCGTAGCCGGACGAAAGCCGTCCGTTACCTGTTGACCGCCCTGTTGTCGGTCGTGGCGCTTTCGATGGTGGCCTACCTGGTACCGGGATCCGGCGGCGGCGCCGGACCCAGCGCGACGGAAAATACAGTCGCCACGGTTTGCGGCGAGCCCCTCTATGTGCACGAATTGAATTCCGCGATCCAGAACGTGCAGCGCAGCCAGAACCTGCAGCCGGGGATGCTGACCTACCTGGCTCCCCAACTGGTGGAACAGTTGATCACTGAGCGGGCAGTGAACTGCCAGGCCAGCCGGATGGGGCTGGAGGCCTCCGAGGAGGATACGGCGAACGCCATCCGGCAGCAGTTCCCGATGCTGTTCCAGAACGGCCAGTTCGTTGGCAAGGATACTTACGAAGCGGTGCTGTCTCAGCAGAACATGTCGGTGCAGGAATTTGAGCGGACCATGTCGCGGCAGGTGCTGCTGAACCGGCTTCGCAGCGTCGTGCTGGAATCGATCGTGGTGACCAACGCCGACGTAGAAAGGGAGTTCCGCCTGCGCAATGAAAAGGTCGCCGTAGAGTACGCGGTCTTCGGGCAACAGGCAATTGGCCAGGAGGCGCAAGCCACGCCGGAAGAGGTGAAAGCGTACTTCGAGAGAAATCGCGCCAACTATACCATTCCGGAAAAACGCAACATGGCGATCGTGGTGGTGGATCCGGCCCAGGTCGCTTCGAAGATCCAGATCTCCGAGGCGGATATCGAGCGCGCCTACAACGAGGAGAAGGACCGCTTCCGCACGCCGGATCGCGTGAAGACCCGCCACATCCTGCTGAAGACGGAAGGGAAAACGAAAGAGGAGATCGAGAAGATCAAAGCTCAGGCGGAGAGCCTGCTGAAGCAGGTAAAGGCCGGCGGCAACTTTGCCGAACTGGCGAAGAAATATTCCGACGACACCAACAACAAGGACAAGGGCGGCGACCTGGGCTGGGTGGAGCGGGGGCGCACGGTTCCCGCGTTCGAAAAGGCGATCTTCGCGCTGAAGCCCGGCGAAACCAGCGGCGTCATCGAGACGCAGTATGGCTTTCACATCGCCCAGGCGCAGGAAAAGGAGGACGCGCGTTTGAGGCCTCTGAGCGAAGTGAAGGGCGAGATCGAGGCGGCGCTCAAGAAGGAACGCGGCCAGAGCCAGGTACAAAGGTCGTTGGATGAAGTGGAAGCTGAACTGCGCAAGAACCCGGAGAAAGTCGACGAGATCGCGGCGCGGCGGCAACTGTACAAGGTAGACTCGCCCAGCTCTTCCAAGAACGATCCCATCCCGATGGTCGGTATCACCAAGGAATTCGAGGACGCCATCGCCGACGTAAAGGCGGGGCAGGTTTCGGCTCCCGTGCCGGTGGTCGGCAGCCGCTACGTGATCGCCGTGATGCGAAGCAGGACTCCGCCGCGGCCGGCGCAACTGGCGGATGTGGAGAGAGACGTCGGCCAGGCGGTGACCGTGGACAAAGCGAAGAAGCTTGCGGATGACCGCATCGCCAAACTGGTGGAGCGGGCCAAGGCGCTGAACGGCGATTTGAAGACGGCGGCGAAGGAGATGAAGGCGGAGCTGAAGACGGCGCCGGAATTCACGCGTAATGGGGCGATCGAAGGGCTCGGGGCGGCCAGTTCCATGCCCGAGGTCTTCACCAAGAAAGTGGGCGAGGTCTTCGGGCCGGTAACCGCTGGCACGACGAAGGCGGTGGTCAAGGTGACGGCGCATATCGACGCCAACCTGGCCGACCTGGGCGCGCAGCGGGAAGCGATCCGCAATGAGCTGAAGCAGCAGATGGCTCGCGAGCGGAACGCGCTTTTCGAAGACGGCATTCGCCAGGCCCTGGAGAAGAGCGGCAAGGTCAAGGTCAACCAGGAAGTGATGAAACGCGTGTTGCAGACGTGGAGCACCAGAAGCGCCGGATGATCGACGCTCTGCTGGAAGCGCTTCGCACGCTGACGACGCCCGAAAAGCTCCTTCACCTGCTGAGCACGGTGATCACCGGCTGGCTGGGGTACCTGTTGCTGTTCGGCATCATGTTTTCCGAGACCGGCCTGCTGGTGGGCTTCTTTCTGCCTGGCGATTCGCTGCTGTTCACGATTGGGGTGGTGTGCGGCGCCGGCGGCTTGGACATCGTCGCAATTATCCTGGTGCTTTGGGCGGCGGCGGTGATCGGTGACACGACGGGCTACTGGTTGGGCCGGCACACGGGCCCGCGGATCTTCAGCCGGCCGGACTCGCTGCTGTTCCACAAGGATCACCTCCAGCGGACCCAGCAGTTTTACGACAAGCACGGCGGCAAGACGATCATCTACGCCCGGTTCGTGCCGATCATCCGCACCTTCGCGCCGTTCGTGGCCGGAGTCGGAAGGATGAGCTATACCAGGTTCCTCTCGTTCAGTGTATTCGGCGGCCTGGCCTGGGTGGCCTCCATGACGCTGGCGGGATACTATCTCGGCAACATCCCGGTTGTCAGGCGGCACTTCGAAAAAGTAGTCGTGGGGATCATTCTTGTGTCGGTGCTGCCGGTGATCCTGGAAGTATTCAAGTCGATGCGCCGGAAGCCTGCGGCCTAGACCCCACCCGCAGTTTCCCGGTGCTGCAAGCGCGCCGCCCTCGTACGCCCGCGAAACGCTGGAGGCTCGGAATTCACGATATTTACATGCCGACCTTCGACTTCGATTACCACGCCAAGGGTCACTCTCCGAAGAACGCGCTCCGGCTTGGAGAAGCCGCGGCCGCGGCGTACCAGTCCCCCGATCAAGTCCGGCAGTGGGCCGCCGCCCGGGAACTCGAATCCCGATTCTTCGACAAAGAAAATGTGCAAGGCTTTACCGCCCGCAATGCCGAAATGCTGCTGGTTTCGTTCCGCGGCACCAGCGCTCCCGCCGATTGGGGCATTAACCTCGATGCCATTCCCGAAAACACCGGGGATGCCCGGATGCAGGGCCTGCTCCACCGGGGTTTTCACCGGGCTTTGATGCGGGTGTGGGATCCGTTCGTGGCTCCGGAACTCTCCGCGTCCGGCCCCAGGCGGATCTGGATCACCGGCCATAGCCTGGGCGGCGCGCTGGCCGCTCTGGCCGCGGCGGAAACCCGGTTCATCGCCGGCGCGCCTCTCGCCGGGCTCTACACGTACGGGCAGCCGAGAGTCGGTGACCTGCAGTTCGCCAATCAGTTCGACTCCGCGCTGAGATCGGTCAGCTTTCGCTACGTCAACGACAAAGACATCGTTCCCAGGGTTCCCCTGTTCACCGCGGGCTACCGCCACGCGGGCGAGGAGTTCTTCCTGCTTGCGGGCGGCGAGCTGCGGCAGGATCCGGGGCTCGAGGTCAAGTTCCGGAACCTTCTGTCGGGCAAGGCCGGCGACCTCCGGGCCGACATCGAAAAGGGACTGGCAGCACTCAGCGGCGTGGTGGACGGTGTTCTGCATAGCGACCTCGCAGACGCCGTCCGGAAGATCGACTTTCAGGGCGACCTGAAGGCGCTGTTTGCCAGGGGCCTGGAAGGAATTGAAGACCACAGCATGCCGGCCAGCTACCTGCCGAGGCTGCGCGCGCTGGCGGGAATTCCGGATGGCGCCTGAGCTTTCAAACTCCTGTATGCTGTATGGTCTATGGAGCACCTGCTCTCCGTTGTCCTGCTGCTGCCGCTGGCCGGAGCAGCGGTGCTGGCTCTGTTGCCGAAGGACAAGCCGGATGCCATCCGCTGGTGCGCCAACCTCACGGCGCTGCTGGGATTCCTGGTCTCGCTTTCCCTGGCGACCGGTTTTGACGCCCGGCAGGACTTTCAGTTTGTAGAGCGCCTGACCTGGATTCCGTCGCTCGGCGCGTCGTATCACATCGGAGTGGACGGATTGAGCCTGGTGCTGGTGCTTCTGACTACGCTGCTCGGCTTTCTGGCGATCCTATCCAGTTGGAATGCCATCCAGGACCGGCTCAAGGAATACTACATCTTCTTTCTGATCCAGCAGACCGGAATGCTGGGAGTGTTCGTGGCCCGCGATTTTCTGCTGTTCTTCATGTTCTGGGAGCTGACCCTCATCCCGATGTATTTCATCATCGCGATCTGGGGCGGGCCGCGGCGTTCCTATGCCGCGATCAAATTCATCATCTACACCATGCTCGGCTCCGTTCTGATGTTCCTGGGCGGCCTTACGCTTTACTTCCAGCACACGCAGCAGTTCCACTCGAACTCCTTCGACCTTGCCGATCTGATGCGGGTGAGCCTCCCCTGGGGCGCCGGATGGTGGGTCTTCTGGGCTTTCTTTCTCGGTTTCGCGGTGAAAGTGCCGATGTGGCCGTTCCACACCTGGCTGCCCGACGCGCATGTGGAGGCTCCGACGGCGGGCTCTGTCGTGCTGGCCAGCATTCTGCTCAAGATGGGTACTTACGGATTCCTGCGTTTCTCTCTTCCTCTGCTTCCGGAGACGGCGAAGAATCCAACCGTGGTGAACACCGTGGCAGTGTTGTCGATCGTCGGGATCATCTATGGCGCACTGGCCAGCCTGATGCAAAAGGATTGGAAGAAGCTGGTGGCGTATTCCTCGGTCAGCCACCTGGGTTTCTGCACGTTGGGAATTTTTGCCCTGAACCCGCAGGGCCTGGCCGGATCCATCATTCAGCAGATCAATCACGGCATCTCCACCGGCATGCTGTTCCTGATTGTCGGCATCGTCTATGAGCGCCGTCACACGCGCGAGATCGCGGAATATGGAGGCCTGTTCCGGGTCATGCCGGTATTCACGATGGTATTCCTGGTGGCCGCGCTCAGTTCGATGGGGATGCCGCCGCTTAACGGCTTCATCGGCGAGATCACTATCTTGCAAGGCGCCTGGCAGATGTCGCTCAACTGGGCGGTGTGGTCCTGCGCCGGCATCGCGCTCGGCGCGGCCTACCTGATCTGGCTGTTCCAGCGCACCATGCTGGGGAATCTGGCGGAGGCGAACGCGGCGTTGAAGGATCTCTCCTGGCGCGAGATCGCGGTGTTCGCGCCGCTGATCGCCGCGGCGGTGTGGATCGGCGTCTATCCCAATCCGATGTTCAAGGTGCTGGAGCGCCCGGTGGCCCAGATCGTGGAGCGCGTCCGCCCTGGGTACCACGCCGAGCACAGGCTGCCCAATCCGCTTCTCATCACTCCGACGGCGCAATTACGGGGAGAATGACCGCGCGCACATTCTTAAATGCGGCGATCGCCACTACGCTCAGAAACCACTGCGCGCGGCGGATCTGCCGGCCAGCCACGCCGCCAACCGCGGCGAGAATCGCGCCGCCGCGTCCATGACCCTGTAATCCAAGCCGATCACAATCCTGCCTGGGTTTCCCCGCATCCCGTCGATTGCTCTCCGAGCGGCCGTCTGCAACGGGATCCCGCGTGCGTGCAGGAAGGCGGCTTCACGCGATCTCTGCTCTTCGGAAGCGGAAATACCGTGAACAACAATATTGGTGTCCAGAACGCCGGGGTACAGGACGGTTACCCCGATCTTCGCCGCGGCGCACTCCAGCCGCAGCGACTCGGAAAACGCCCGCACTGCGCCCTTCGACGCGGCATACGCCGTCTTGCCGGGGTAGCCCATCCAGGCAAAAGCACTCGCGACGTTGACAATCTGCGCTCCCGGACGCCCGCGCAGCGCGGGCAGGAACGCACGGCAGGCATGGACCACACCCATGAAATTCACGCGGACGACTCGCTCGAATGCCACTGTCTCGATTTCCTCAAAAGGCGCCGAAATCGAAATGCCCGCGTTGTTGATCAGCAGATCGACGGCCCCGTGCTCCTCCAACACCACCGACGCCAGATGCCGGACGGCGGGCTCCGAGGCAACGTCGACGCAATGGCGAGTCAGCGAAATCCCGAAAGGCGCGAGACCGCGTTCCGCGGCTTCCAGGCCCTCCGCGTTCACATCCACGAGGGCGATGCTGCAGCCGCGGCGGGCGAGTTCCGCCGACAGCGCTTTGCCGAGCCCGCTGCCCGCGCCGGTGACGACGGCCACCTTACCGGCGTAATCGCGCGGCATGTCAGGAGGCAAGTGCACGAAGCGCTTCCCGCGCTCTCTTCAGGGGGGCCGCCTCGGGGTCGCCCGCGCCTTTCATGTAGTAGACGGCGGCCGCGGTCAGGTGGGGCTGCCAGCCAGCGCCGACCAGAGGCACGTCTTCCAGCAAAGCAGCCAGGTACTTCAGGTAGTGGACTTCGTCGGCCTTGGCCACGGCCAGCCGGATCGCCGACGCAAAGAACGCCCGGCGCACCGGAAGCTCCGCGGCCAGGCGCAGGACGCGCGCCGCGGCGGCGTCCGGATCGGCGGGGAGCGCGGAAAAAATCTCCGACAGGGCGCGATCGGCAGGGACGCCGGCTTCGCCAGGCTCCATCCCAGTGATGGAGAACGCGCGTACGTTCTCCGGCTTGGCTTCGGCCCAGGTGCGGAACTGGCCCATCCACCCGGCGGCCTGCAACAGAAGCAGAAAACGCGTTTGCGGATCGGCCGCCGCCAGGTACGAATGGTGCAGCGCGCTGGCAGCCGTGACGGCGTGGATGCCGGTGATCGCGGCCGGCGTCCGCAGGCGCATGCGCAGCTCCGCGGCGGCAAGATGCACAGCGTCCCAAACCGCGCCCGCGCCGCCGGCGTCCTTCCTCAGCCGTTCCGTAACCTCGCCGCAGATTTCATCCGGAGTCGCCGAGCGCAAAGTGGCAAGCACGCCGGAAGCCGTTGTGGCGTCCCCACGCTCCGTCATCCACTCGGGGTGCAGGCGCGGAAAGCTTTCCCGCAGGCGCTTCAGGTTTCCGGGGTAACACTGGTCGTCCAAGGCGTACCCGTTGACCTGTTGCGTCCGTCCGAAATCCAGCAAGCCCAGCGCGAGCGAGCGCAAGACCGGTTCGGAATGCTGCCATCCGATCGTCTGCAGCGTGCGGAAAGCGTTGGCCACGAAGATGGCTTTGTGCCCGATGTTGCGGTAATCCCGCGCCCCGTGGCGCCAGAGCAGTGAAAAGACCTCGGGCGCGCTCGAGTGGCGGGCAAGAGAGGCGATGGCCCGCTCGGCGCGCTCGCTATCCCAGGCCTCCATCGCCGCGGAAAATTCGGCGGCGGCCCGGTCCGGCGCCGGCAAAGCGCCGGCCAGGACTCGCATCGTGTAATCGCCCGCTTTCTGGTTCGCGTCCCGTTCCTGGGCTGTCTTGAAATTGTTGAGCGCGTAAAACAGCGGCAGCAGCCGTGCATCGGGCGGGGCTTCCAAGCTGATCAGATGGGCGGAGTGGATGACAAAAACGCAGTGCAGCGCAAAGCCCGGTGGACGCGGATTGACATTGCGCACCCCGGCCAGGAAAAGCGCTCCGAGGAATTGGCGGTATGTGACGCCGCGCCGAAGCTGGTCCACAGCCATCTCCGCGCACTTCTCGCGGGGAGTGCGCTCGATCAGGGCCACCAGCGGCTCCATCTCCGGACGGAACCTGACGGCGTCGGGAGTGATCTGGGCATCGGTGCGGCGGAGGAGCAGCGGTGAGCTGATCGCGGCTCCGGCGGTGCAGGACAGCACTTCACGGCGGGAAATCATGCGGGTATCTCCCTTTCCGGACAAGATAATAGCAAAGGTGGGCGGGGTTCAGGTTACAGACACAGGCGAGAACGCCTGGGTCACTTCGTTAGGCTGGTGCCAGCTTTTCGGCCAGGCCGTATTTGAAGATCAGGTTCTCGAAATCCTTCTGGTAGAAGACCTGGATGTTGACGTGCGGATACAGCTCGTGGAGCAGCTTCACTTTCCGGTTTTTCTTGGTGACGTGGGCCTGCTTCATCGTGGTGAGCTCGATGTAGAGGTCCATTTCCGGCAAGTAGAAATCGGGCGTGAAGGCTTCCAGGACCTTGCCGTCTTTGTCCCACTGTACGGCGAAGCTGCGCGGTTCGTACTCCCAGGGGATGCGGTAGAAGTCGAGGAGGTTGGCGAAGATCTGTTCGCTCGGATGGGCGAATGTTTTGTGCGTCAGATCGACTTTGCCGGGCGGTGCGATGCCGTGTTTGGCCAGGCGGAGGCGGAACTGGAACTGGAGCTGCGCTTCGGCCGCGGCGGAGAGCGGGCCGCGCTCGATGAGGCCGCTGGATCGGGCGGCCGACTCGATGAGTTCAGCCATCTGGGCGGGATCGAGGCTGGCGGCGTTGCAGATGAGATCGAACGTTTCGGGTGGGGAAGTGGCGCGACGGAAGCGTCGCATGCGGCGCTGGCGGAGGCGGCGCTCCTGCTCGCGCAGCTGCTGGCGGGCGGGGCCACGCTCCAGCCGCAGGTCCACCATCAAATGCCCGACGCGGGAAGACTCGCCGGCCATCACCTGGATTCGAAGCAGGCCGGGGAAGTTGTTGAAGACCAGCTCGGCCCCGTCGACCGCGACCACAAGGTGGCTGCCGGCGGCCAGATGCGCCAGGATCGACGCCACAACGTCCGGCCAGGCCCGTTCCGGGATGGCGACGCCGGCGCCGAATTCTTTTTCAATCGCCGCGGCGATCTGCGATTCGGTGATCAGTTCGAAGCCCAGCTTGTGGGCGGCAAGCCGGGCGACTTCCTGATAGCGGCATCCGGCTTGCCCGGAGACGGTGATAAGCCCCATGTGCGCTGCTCTTTCATGATAACCGGAGGAGGCTTGCGAAGGGGACAGAATACAATGACAGAGTGGTGACGTACCGCAAGCACAATCGGCCGCCTGGACTCCGGGGCGAGTGGAGTGCTTCTGGTCGTTGGGCTCGGGGCCGGCAACGCGCGAGATCGCGGTGCGGGAGCCGCGAGGCAAATTTCGTGTGTTTCGCGGCGCGCTGTAGGGAGCGGCGACGGAAACTGGAATTGCGACGGCGGTCTATAATGAGAAAGTGCCGGAGGGTGGGGACCGCGCCCAGTTCATCATGGAGGCTGCAGGCTCGCGCGGGCGGTCCATCTCTTTGCGGGAAGCGCTGGAGATTCAGAACCGCCACTCAGCGCTATCTTCCTCCTGCGATCTCCTGCTGGCCTGCGGTTTTACACCGCTTCACCTGGGAACTTTTCTGGCGGCGCATTGTCAACTGCGCAATCCCGGGAGCCGCGTGGCCTTGCGTGCGGGACTCTATGGGGATCTTGCCGGAACGCTGGCTGCCGTTCCCGCTCGGCCGCCGGTTGCGGCGCTGGTGATGATCGAATGGGCCGATCTGGACGCACGGCTGGGTGTGCGGCAACTCGGCGGCTGGGCACCTGAGTTGCTCGACGAGATCGGGCAGAACGTCCGGCTGCGGCTGAAGCTGGCGGGACAACTGATTCAGGAGGCCGCCGCGCACTGCCGAGTAGTGGTTGCGCCTCCGGCGCTGCCGCCCGCTCCAGTGTATTTCGCTCCAGCATGGCAGCGTCCGGCTGTGGCGGCGGAGATGGAAGCCGGCCTGGCGAGCGTATTGGCGGAACTGGCGAGCGCGGGTATCGTGGTGCTGGAGGCGGGAAGATATCCAGCGGGTGAACGGCTGGACATGAAGTCTCTCCTGACGTCCGGGTTTCCTTATCAGAAGCTTTTTGCCGAAAGGCTGGCCGCGCATTGCGCCGAGGCGCTGCTGCCTTCCGCGCCCAAGAAGGGCTTGATAACGGATCTGGACGGCACGTTGTGGCGCGGCATACTAGGTGACGACGGGGCCGAAGGCATCGGCTGGGACCTGGAACACCAGGGGCAAATTCACGGAATTTATCAGACGCTGCTCGAATCGCTGGCCGGCGCCGGCGTGCTGCTCGGCGTGGCCAGCAAGAATGACTCGTCGAACGTCGAGGAGGCGTTGCGAAGAACGGACCTGCTCGTGAAGCCCCGAAATCTTTTCCCGGTAGAGGCCAACTGGGGCCCAAAATCCGAATCGGTGGCAAGGATTCTACGCGCCTGGAACATCGGCGCCGACGCGGTGGTGTTCGTGGACGATAGCCCGATGGAACTGGCCGAAGTGGAGCGGGCGCATCCGGGCGTGCTCGCGTTGCGTTTTCCTTCCGGGGATCCTCAGGCTGCGTGGGAGATGTTTCACCAACTTCGGGATTTGTTCGGGAAGGCGGCGCTGTCGGCGGAGGACGGTCTGCGGCTGGAAAGCCTGCGCAGCGCGGCCGGGCGGGAGAGCCAGTTCGAGAAGGGCGACCGGAACCTGAGCGAGGATCTGCTGGCTTCGGCCGATGCTGTCATCGAAATCGAAAGTCCAATCAGCCGGGACGACCGGAGATCGCTTGAACTGTTGAACAAAACCAATCAGTTCAACCTCAACGGCCGCCGATACACAGAAGCAGAGTGGCGTGTGGCATTGGCAGACGCGAACAGCTTCAGCCTGGCAGTGAATTACCGCGACCGTTTCGGGCCGCTGGGCAAGATCGCGGTGGCTCTGGGCCAATGGCAAGGGCCGGAACTGCACCTGTTGTCGTGGGTAATGAGCTGCCGGGCGTTTTCGCGGCGGATCGAATATCAGATCCTCCGTTACCTCTTCGAGACGAAGCCGGTCGACCGCCTGATCCTGCATTTCACCGAAACCTCGAAAAATGGACCCGCGCGGGATTTTCTCGATACTATCGGCGCCGGGGATTTTCAAGCGATTGATCGCGAATCGTTTTTGGCGGCGTGTCCGAGGCTTTATCACGACATTCATGAAATCAGCCATGACCGACATTGACGCCTCCCTGGAGCGGTGTTTTCAAGCGGTATTTCCGGCACTGACTCACGAACAGATCCTCTCCGCCAGCGTGGAAGGCCTTGAGGACTGGGACTCGCTCCGCGCGTTGACGCTTCTGGAGATTCTGAGCGAAGAGTTTGGCAGGCAGATTCCGGACGAGGATGCCGAGACGCTCACGAGCTTCGCCGCCATCAAAGCGTATCTGGGGCGGCATGCAGGCTGAGCATATCGGATGCCTCAACTTTGCCGAAGTGCGCGAATTTCTGCGGTCGGTATTCGGAGAACTCGACGAGGGGAGGTTCGGGGATGAGTTCCTCGACTGGAAGCTGATCCGCCCGCATCCTTATTACACGGGTGCGAGGGGATTCCTTCGCCGGGCAAAGGATGGCCGGCCGGCGGCTTACGGGGCGCTCATCCCGCTTCGTTTTCTGACTCCGCGCGGGGTCGTGCCGGGCGGACACGTCATCGACTGGGCGGCTTCGAGGCTGGTTCCCGGCGCGGGGATCCGCATGTACCGGGAGATTGCGGCGGAGGCGGGCGGAGTGGCGATCGGCATCGGCGGATCGGCAGACACGCGGGAGATTCTGCCCCGGATCGGCGCCGCCAAGCGCGGGTCTGTTTACCATTACACGCATGTCGTGCGGCCGTGGACCCGGGCGCGCCGCGGCAGGAGAGATTGGAAATCGCCGCTGCGGCTGCTGCGGGATCTGCGGTGGGCCGTTCCTCCCGGCAAGCCAGGCGAGGAATGGAAGATTTCCGCAGTGACCCGGTTCTCCGAAAGGCATCAGGGACTGCTTCCCTCAGTAGGGGCCGCGGACGAAATCATTCTTACGGAGCGCTCACCCGCGCTTCTGAACTATTGGCTGGACTGTCCGGGAATTGGATTGCGGGGTTACGTGGTGGAGTGTGCCGGACATGAGGAAGGTTATTTCCTGCTGGCGACCGTGGGCCGGGCAGCGCGGGTGGTTGATTTCTGGACGCCTCACAACGCGGCGTGGCAGCCGCTGCTCCGTTGCGCGCTGGCCCAGGCGCGGGCCGAAGAATCCGCTGACGAAGTAACCGTGATGACTAGCCATCCGGACGCGATGCGGGTACTGGACGGGATGGGGTTGCGAAAGAGCGGGCCGAACACCGTGTTTCTTCTGGATCCCGGCCAGAAGGTTCCCGAAGGCCTGCCGATCGCGTTGACGATGACCGACTACGATGGCTTCTATCTTTAGGACGCTCGCCGCCAAAGCGCTGCCGCCGCTACTCCACCGGCTGCACGGAGCCAAGTCGCGGCTGGTTACCTATCACGGGACGCCAAAGGCCCACCAGGGCAATTTTTCCAGGCAATGTAAGTGGCTGCGGGACGAGTACCGGCCCGTGTCGCTGGACGAGTACGTGAGCGCCCTGGATGAAGGCCGCGCTTTGCCGCCTCGTTCGATTGTGGTCACGTTTGACGACGGGTTGCTCTCCGTGTATCAGTACGGCCTGGAAATACTGGTTGAGCACAAGATTCCCGCAATCGTGTACGTAGTCCCGGCGTTCGTGGAGGGCAGGATCTGGCTCTGGTGGCATCTGATCGAGTACGCTCTCACCGAGACTTCCAAAAACCGCCTGGACATTGAATTGGAAGGCGGGGGCCGGTTTACTTATGAGCTGGCAGGTGCGGACTCCCGCCGGCGGGCGGTGGCGGATATTCTGTCCCGGCTTCACCGGAGAAACAACCATAAGACGCTAGGGTGGGCCGAGGCGATCGCCGCGGAAGCCGGTGTCAGCATTCCGGCCTGCCCGCCTGCCGAGCATGCCTCCATGAACTGGACGCAGTTGAAAGAACTGAACGCGAATGGAATCCTGATCGGTTCCCACACTGTGAATCACAAGATTGTGGGTACGCTGCCCGACTGGGAATCCAGGCGGTTTGAAATTGCCGGGTCCAAACGGGAGATTGAAAGTGCCATGGGGCGCCCGTGCCCGCACTTCAGCTTTCCAAACGGCGGACTGGGCGACTTTTCCATGGAGGATATCGATCTGGTCAGAGCAGCCGGGTACCGCTCGGCGGTCACGACGCTGATCGGAATGTCCTATACGGATATGGATCCGTTTCAACTCCCGCGCATCAATGCGGGAGTTGAGGTGGAACTGGAGTTCCTGCGGCGGAAGGTGGCGGGCTGGTTCTTCCACGCGGGGGGAATGAATCTTCCGCGGCGCACTTGAGCAGCTTGGAGCAGGCGGCCGATCGGCCGAAAATCGTTGCCTGCCGCAAGACGATGCTGCGTGGGCAGTTTAGCCAGCGGTGGAGCGGAACTTCTTTCTCAAACCGAGGAATGGCTTTTCCACGAGGAAGTAGGAGCCGTACGCCGCCGCGAAAGTAAGCAGCAGATTTTGGGGGAAGGCGCAGAGCAACGCTGTGGAATCGCGGTTGAGAAAAACCTGCTGCCACAAGTAGAGAGAGTAACTGAGGATGCCGATCTGCACCATCGGCGGAGAATTGAGCACGCGTCCGATGGGTCCCGCCGGAAGGCGCACCAGCCGGTCGATGCAAAGGGCGATGCCCGCGTTGAGAATTGTCAATCCGGCCAGTCCCATCACACGGGGACGTCCCTGCTGGGTATTGACAGCCAATATAATCAGCGGAACGACGGCCATCCAATTCGAGGTCAGGAACCGGCGGTATCTCGAGTTGTTCCACAATTGCTCGCGGAATCCGGCCAGGATGCACCCGGCGGCCAGCGCGTCGGCCTCGCTGAGAAACCAGGCCCCCGTGTCGGTGCCCCTGGGCAGCGAATAGAGGAGAGCCATTCGGATTGCCGGCGCCAGGAGGAACATGCCCACCGCTGCCCGGAAGCTGCGGAAGGGGCCGAGACCGGCCAATACGGCGGGCCAGATAAGATAGAACTGCTCCTCCACGGCCAGCGACCATAAGTGGCCCACGTTCCAGGATCTGCCGCCATAGTAATTGATCGTGTAGGTTACCGCGCAGATCAGGTCGTAGCGATGGAACTGGATCCAGCCGGCCAGCGAGACCAACGTGAGAATACCGAGAAAAAGGTAGGCCGCGGGGAAAATCCGGAACACGCGGCGGATGTAGAAATTCCTGAGCGAGATGCGACCGGTCGCCTTCAGCTCATCGAGCAGAAGCCCGGTGATGAGGAAGCCGGAAACGACGAAGAACACACGCACACCCAGGTTGCCGAGCGGACCGAGCGCCGCAAGGGTGAATGAGCTGAACTGCAGGAAGTGGCGGGTTCCCAGAAGGTGGCCGATCAACACGAAACCGATGGATACGGCGCGAATTCCGTCCAGCGAAGGAATGCGCCGTTCCCGACTGCCAGGCTGTCCGGAGGAAACGTTCATCGAAGGGGACGGAAGCAGTTTTCATGGTAGCATCCGGGTCCTTGCGCCTGGTTTGAGAGCAGGGGGAAAGTGCGTATGCTTCGGGGAGTTAGCGTGCGTCGGGCTTCAGATACTTTCCGTACCAGGCGAGATACCGCTCCAGCCGGTCCTGCAAGTAAGAAGGTTTCCGAATCGCGTGGTGCTCGCCCGGATAGATGACTAGTTGCGTGTCCACGCCATTCGCCTTCAAAGCCTGATACATCTGCTCGCTGCCGATGACGGGGACATTGAAATCCTTCTCGCCGCCTAGAAACAGCGTGGGTGTGCGGATCTTGTCCGCCTGGAAGAACGGATAGGACAGCTTCAACCAGAGATCCTTGGCTTTCCAGGGAAAACCGATCTCCAGATCGTACTCGGCGATGTACTGGTCGGAGCCATACATCGACAGTTGAAGAGCCGAGCCAGCGCCGCTGGTGGCGGCTTTGAAGCGGGGGTCGCGGGCGATCGTGTAGTCGGTGAGGATGCCGCCGTAGCTCCAGCCGCCGATGCCCAGCCGCTCGGGATCGGCGATGCCGAGACGGATCGTATGGTCCACTCCGGCCAGCAGGTCGTCGACCTCCTTGTTCCCCCAGTCGGCGAAAATGGCGGTCTGAAATTCCTCGTCGCGCCCAGCGCTGCCACGATAGTTGACCTGCAGCACCGCATAGCCGCTGCCGGCGAAGAGGTGGCGTTCGAACTGGAAGGAGTGCGCGTCCTGGCCATTCGGGCCCCCGTGTATCCGCAGCAACAACGGCCGGGGCTTGTTCTCAAGAAAATCCGGCGGAACGGTGATCAGTCCGTGAATCTCCGCGCCTCCCTTGGCGCGGAACGCGATCTCGCGGGTTGTCCCAAGCCGGATCTCCTTCAGCCAGGCTTCGTTGTGGCGGGTCAGCGGCCGCAGATGCGAGTTTTCGAGCGCGTAGATCTCCGCGGGCTTCAGGTCGGTGGCCGCCAGCACGGCCATTCGCCCGCCCGCGGCGCTTTGGGCCGAAACCGCCAGGCGGTCGCGCAACAACTCTCGGGGTGAGCCGCCACCCGCGGGAACGGCCGCCGGCAACTCCGCCATGTCATCGGTGGAGAGTACGCTCACCTCCCCTGATGCCAGTAGCAAAGGCCGCGACACGGATCGCCCGAGAGAGGGCGTCAGCACCGCTGCCGGGCCGCCGGAGGACGGTACGGCGGCCAGCCGGGCGCGGTCGTAGGCACTGTACTTCAGCCCGCGGCCTTCGAGAAAGTAAATCCTGTCGCCGTTGGCGGACCAGAGCGGGCGCGAGCCCCGGCCCTCGATCACCCGATCGCCGCTGGTCAGTTCCTTCACCGCCGCGCCGGGTCGGGCATCGGCGACGCAGACCTGCCACCCGGCGTACCTGGCGGCAGGGCCGGCGCGGTCGCTCAAAAACGCAATGCGGCTGCCGTCCGGCGACCACTCCGGCGCCGATTCCGCGAAGTCCCCGGCGGTGAGCGGCTCGGCTTTCCGGGACGTGACGTCGAACAGCCAGATGCGCGAAGGCCTGGCCGTGCGGTAGCCTTCCTCGTCGTGCTTGAAGCGGTAGCGGTCGATGACGATGGGCTTGGGCGTTACGGGTTTGTCGCCTTCCTTCTTCGGCGCCTCGTTTTCTTCGACGACTACGGCCAGGCGCCGGGAGTCGGGAGCCCAGGCGTAGTCGGTGACTTTACCCTCGATATGGGTGAGCTGGGCGGCTTCACCTCCACCACGGTTCAGCAGCCAGATTTGTCCGCCGGCCTCCGGCCCGCCACGGGAAGAGAGGAAAGCCAGCCACTTTCCATCCAGGCTCCAGCGCGGCCGCGTTTCACTTTCCTTGCTCGTGGTGAGGCGAAGCTGCGACGAGCCGTCCCACTTCACCATCCAGACGTCGGTGTCCGATTTGTCGGCGGTCCGGTCGGGAGTGGTCAGGGTGTAAGCGACCCATTCCCCGTCCGGCGATACGCGCGGATCGGCCACTTCGAGAAGGCTGTGAATGTCGGAGGCACGGAGCGGCCGTGGCTGTGCCGCGCATCGTATCGAGCACACAAGTGGGAGGGTGAACAGAAGCAGGACTCGCGCGGATACGGCCATTGACCAAGAATAGCAACGCACAAACGCGACATCCGGAATCGCCGCCGCGCGGGGAAGTTGCTGAGGTGGGTGCCCGGGGAACGCCGGGAAGCCGCTGGCTATTTCTTCTCGGTTTGCAGCGGAACTTCGACCGGACTTTCGCCCAGCCCGGTGATGCGTATCTTTCCCGGAGGCGCGGGATTGGTGATCTTGCGCTCTTCCCGTACCGAGCTACCCGCCGCTGCTGAAGCGGAGCGGGCCTTGGCCTGCTCCTGGAACTTGACCGTCGCCCTTTCCACTTCTTCCCGCGTCAGCGAAAGCGTGATCTGTACCTGCGACGCGCCCTCAGAGACTTGCAGCTTCTTGAGCATCTCCATCGCCTCGGCGGCGCCCGGCTCGTTGCCCGCGTTCATCGCCGCCATGGCCATGATTCCGCGCACGGCGTCGGCCAGCGGCTTGACGGCGTCGGCGGTCCGCGTGCGCAGATTCACTTCCATGTTCATGCCGGTCTGAAAGCCCATTCCCATCTCGACGCCCTTCACCTTGGCGAACATCTGGCTGACGCCTCCCGGGGCCTCTTGCAAGGCGGCCTCGGGCGTGTCCAGAATCATCCAGAAATCGTAGGACGAGTTGAGCTGCGCCAACCGCGATGCCACCGCGGGTTGCGCGGCCGGCCGGTTCAGGCGGTCGATGGCGGCCGTCACCTCGCTGCGTTGTCCGAATAACATTGCGCTGCCCACCATTGCCATGCGCGTATCGTTGCGCTTGGCGTCCATGCGGTAGAGCTCGACGTTGCGGTACAGCTCCGGCGTCTGCTTGCCGTTCTTCATCAGATCCCGCACGTGCGCGAAGCGCCCTTCGACGATCACCAGCACTGGCGGTTCCGGAGCGCCTTGCTTACCCGCCGCGGCGCGCTGGTTGATGATCTCCTTAGTGTCGGCCATCAATAACACCGAATCCACCTCATTCAGCACCTGCCGGAACATCTCAGGCATCGCCCCCACTCCGGGCATGGCCTGAGATTTCAATTGCTTGTCCACCATGTCGCCGAGCGGCGATTGCATCAGCCGCCGGAACTGCAAGCCCATCGCGAAGCCCGCCTGGGGGCGCATCAGCTTCAAAGTTTCGGGCGAAGGTCCCTGGCCGTAGGCAGGGGCCGCCAGCGCCAGCAAGACGAGAATGGTTTTCGGCATATCTCTTGATACCTATAATCGGTCGCGGACCTCGGTAACTGTACCCGCCCTTTACCTAACTGATTGAAAATAAGCCGGAAGCCACCTTTGCCGAAGGGGTTATGGTACCATACTGATGGCTTTGCTCCCGCGCCGCTTTATCAATGAACGCACGCTCTTTATTCAGTCTATTCTCTTCCGACTTGGCCATCGATCTCGGAACGGCCAACACCCTGGTATTCGCCAAAGGTAAAGGCATCGTCGTCAACGAGCCTTCGATTGTCGCCATCAATAAGAACACCGGCGAAGTCGAGGCGGTGGGCAAAGAAGCCAAAGAAATGCTCGGCCGGACCCCCGGTAACATCGTGGCTATCAAGCCGATGAAGGACGGCGTCATCGCCGACTTCAAGGTCACCGAGCGAATGCTCAACTACTTCATCCAGAAGGCGCACAACCGCAAGATGCTGGTGCACCCGCGCATCGTCATCGGCGTGCCGAGCGAAATCACGCAGGTAGAAAAACGCGCCGTCATGGATTCGGCTTATCGCGCCAAGGCCAGCGAAGTGCACCTCGTGGAGCAGGCCATGGTCGCGGCCATCGGCGCCGGCCTTCCCATCACGGAACCTTCAGGCAATATGATCGTGGATATCGGCGGCGGAACAACGGATGTCGCCGTGATATCGCTTTCGGGCATTGTCTACTCCCGCTCCGTGCGCGTCGCCGGCAACGAGATGGACGACGCCATCATGCAGTACCTGAAGCGGAAGTATAACCTGCTGATCGGGGAGCGCACAGCCGAAGCGGTGAAGATAGAAATCGGCTCGGCATATCCGCTCGACAAGCCGCTGACCATGGAGATCAAGGGCCGCAACCTGATCGAAGGCGTTCCCAAGACCATCACCGTCGACGACAGCGAGATTCGCGAGGCGCTGGCTGAGTGCGTCGCCACCATTATGAACGCGATCCGCGTGGCGCTGGAACGGACGCCTCCGGAGCTGAGTGCCGATATCAGCGACCGCGGCATCGTGCTGACGGGCGGCGGCGCAATGATCAAGAATCTGGACAAACGGATCCGCGAGGAAACCGGCCTGCCGGTCTCCATCGCCGACGATCCGCTGGCCTCTGTGGTGCTGGGGACGGGGCGGATGCTGAGCGATTTCAAACTGCTGCGGAAGATTTCGATCGATTAGCGCTCACAAAGAAGAAGTAACGAAGTGGACTCTCTAATCAACCGCTATCGCAACATTACCGTGTTGCTGGTGGTGTTGATGGCCCAGCTTCTGCTGCTGGCCTACCAGGTAAAGAACGACCAGGATGCGCGGCTTATCCGCGTATGGGCAGTGTCGGCGGTGACGCCGGTGGCACGTATCATTGAGTCGGTGCGCAGCACGGTCGTGGGCTTCTTCGGGAATTATTTCTCTTTGCGCGACATACGCGGCGAACACCGCAAGCTCCAGCAGGAGTTGGGCAAGCTGAAACTGGAGAACCAGCACTTGCGAGCGGAGTTATCCACGGCCGACCGCGCCCGCGCGCTGTCCGTGTTTCAGTCCCATTCCCAGTCTAAGACCATTGCCGCGCGAGTCATCGGCACGGGCGCGGGAACTGGTTCCAGCGTCCGCTTCATAGATCGCGGCGTAGAAGCCGGAGTTCAAAAAGGGATGGCGGTCATCACCCCGGACGGCATCGTAGGAAAAGTCACGGCGGTCTATGCTCTCTCCTCGCAGATCCTGCTGGTGACCGACGCGAACTTCGGCGCGGGAGTGATCTCACAGAAGTTCCGGCTGCGCGGCACGCTGAGGGGCTCCGGCTTCGCCATGTTGCGCGTCGAAGGCATTCCCACCGAAGCCAAGGTGGAGTCCGGCGAATGGTTCTTCACCACCGGCGACGACCGGGTGTTTCCCAAAGGCCTTCCCGTCGGCCAGGTGAAGAGCCAGCGTCCCGGGCCGCAATTTCAGGAAATCACGCTTGACCCGAGCGGCCTCGCTAATGGGCCGGAGGAAGTGCTGGTTGTGCTGGAAGGCGTGCACCAGCAGATTCCCGATCTGCCCTCGGCGGCGTCTTCCCCCATCTATCTGTCTCCGCCTCCACCGCCGGACGCCACGGCTCCTCCGGTTCCTGCCGGCCCCGGCACCGACGCGGACCGGCTTCGCGATCGCTACAAAGCGCTCGGCGAAGCCTCCGGGCACAAGTACGGCGACCGCGGCGCGCCTCCGGATTTCACGCGTGTCGAGAAGACCGCCGTCCCGTCCCCGCCGCCTGAAGCAACCCCCCGTCCGGCCGACCCGGCGCGCCAGCGATGAACGATCGCATCCTGCTGGGCAATCAGCGTGAGAGCCAAGTCTCCCGGTTCAGGGCCTGGGTGTTCTTCGCGATCCCGTTGGCCGCCATCCTCTTCCAGGTCTACGTTCCGCTTTTCTTCGATTTTTTGTCGTATCTGGAGATGCCGCTGATCGTGACCATCTACTTCGCGCTGATGAAACGCAGCCCCGTGCACGGCACGCTCATCGGCGCGATGGTCGGCCTGGCGCAGGATTCGCTCTCCAAGAACCCGCTCGGCATGTTCGGTATTGTCAAAACGCTGGTCGGCTACTTCGCCGCCTCCATCGGTATGCGGCTGGACGTAGACCACCCGCTGATGCGGATGCTCATCGGTTATTTTTTCTACTTCTTCCACCAGTTGTTTTACTGGGTGCTCTCGCGAGCGCTTCTGGGGCAGCAAATCGACTTTGAAGTGCGCCGCACCCTGGTTCTCAGCCTGCTGAACGCCGTCGTCGCCCTTTCCGTATTCCACTTTTTGGATAAACTGAAAGAAAGGAATTGAGTACTCTCAAAAGTGCGGCACATCCCCGTTGAGCCGGAATCGGATGAGCGGATTCCCGACAAGCCGAGCTTGCGGGACGACCCGAAGTTCGCCAGCCAGAAAATCGCCTTCCTGCAGTACCTCACGGTCGGCGTGTTCCTTTTTCTGATTACCGGATATTGGGACCTGCAAGTCCGAAATCCAGAGGTTTACAAGGAACGCGCCGAACGCAACCGGATCAAGTCCCTGCCGCTTATCGCGCCCCGCGGCAAGATTCTCGACCGGGACGGCCGCGTCGTGGTGGACAACGACGCCAGCTATCGGCTGCTGCTTTCGCGCGAGACGCTGAAGCCGGAGCACCTGCGTCCGATTTCCGACGGCATGGGCCTGGATTACAACGAGCTGGTAGACCGGCTGCGCCGCTTCGATCGCACCCGCCCCAAGTACCAGCCTATTATCATCAAGGAAGAGCTGACGCAGGCGGATGTCGCGTTCGTGGAATCGCACAACGACCCCGATTTCTTCCCCGAGATGGAGCTGGTACCGGCCCAGCGACGTGTCTATCCGCGGAATGAGTTGGCGGCGCACCTCATCGGCTACGTCGGTGAGGTCAGCGAGAGCGAGCTCGACAGCGCCGACTTCGCCAAATACGACCAGGGCGATTTCGTCGGCAAGGCCGGAATCGAGCGCCAGTACAACGACCTGCTCAGAGGCGTCGACGGCCAGCGCAGCGTAGTGGTGGACTATCGCGGCCATGAGCATGAGGTGCTCAGCAAAAAAGAATTTGTCCCTGGCAAGAGCCTGCAGCTCACCATCGACCTGGATCTCCAGGTGGTAGCGGAACTGGCCATGGAGGACCGCCGCGGCGCGGTGGTCGCGCTAGATCCCCGCACCGGTGAGGTGCTGGCCATGGTCAGCCGGCCGGCCTACGATCCCAACAAGTTTACGGGACGCATCAACGCGGCCGAATGGAAGAACCTGATCGGCAACCCGGACAATCCGCTGCTGAATCGGGCGATTCAAGCGCAGTTCGCACCCGGCTCCACGTTCAAGCCGGTGATGTCGCTGGCCGGGCTGGATACCGGCGTCATCGACACAGGGACCGCGTTCCACTGTTCCGGCGGCGCCAGTTTCTACGGGCACTATCATGCCTGCCACATCAAGAGAGGGCACGGCACTCTTTCTCTCCACCGGGCAATCGTCGGTTCCTGCGACGTCTTTTTCTACAACGTCGGTAACCGCCTGGGTATCGATCGCATCGCCCAATATGCCGAGCTGGTAGGACTCGGCCAGAAGACCGGCATCGACCTGCCTAACGAAAAGGAAGGTCTGGTTCCCTCCACCAAGTGGAAGATTCGCGCGTACCGCCAGAAGTGGTATCCGGGCGAAACCATTTCGGTCGCGATCGGCCAGGGCGCGCTGGTGGTGACCCCGGTCCAGTTGGCTTATGCTATTGGCGGCCTGGCCATGGGCGGCCGCTGGTTCCGCCCGCACCTGAGGCATGACGTCAAGCCTGAAATAGCCCGCACGGCCGAGCTTAACCCGGACTTCGTCCGCGAGGTTGTCTCCGGAATGTACGGCGTGGTGAACGAAGGAGGCACCGGCGCGGCCTCCATCCTGCCCGGCATCCAGTTCTGCGGAAAGACCGGCACGGCGCAACTGGCTTCGAACGAGTTTCTGAAGGGGACCAAGCAAGGACGCCTATTGAAGGACAATGCCTGGTTTGTCGGCTTCGCTCCCAAAGAGAATCCCGAAATCGTAGTGGTCGCCCTGTTTGAAGGCGGCGAGCATGGCAACCTGGCCGGCCCCATCGTGCGCGACGTGGTGAAAGCCTATTTCGACAAAAAGGCGCGGACCACACCGAAACCCAATCTGCTGGCTCGAAAGGATGACCCGGCTCCGCCCCCGCCCGCGGCCGGACCCCGGCTCTGATGTCCCGTTACCTCTCCATTCGCGACCTGGACTTGGTGCTGATCCTGATCGCCCTGGTCATCGCCGCATTCGGAATCCTTCAGGTCTATTCGGCCACCCACGACACCAAGTTCGAGAGCGCCTGGTGGAAGCAGATCCTTTTCGTGGGAATCGGGCTTCTGCTGATGTGGATCATCGCTTCGATCGACTATCACTCGCTGATGGGCCAGGTGCCGGTGGCCTACGTTACGGCCGTCGTCACACTCATTGCCGTTTTGTTGGTGGGAGCGCGGGTCTTCGGCTCACGCCGCTGGATCCCGGTGCTGGGGTTTACGTTTCAAGTTTCAGAATTTGCTAAACTGGTCCTGGTATTGCTGGTCGCCCGTTTTCTCACGGAGTTGAAGAGCGACACCGTGGAATGGCGGGATCTGCTCAAGCTGACGGCGCTGATCGCCGTGCCGATGCTGCTGGTGGTGAAGCAGCCGGACTTGGGTACTGCGTTGACCTATTTGCCGGTGCTGGCGGTGGGCGCTTTTCTAGCCGGGCTCCGGTGGAAGCACTGGGCGGTGGTAATCGGCTTGTTTGCGGTGGCTATCCCGTTCAGTTGGTATGTTTTGCAGGATTATCAGAAGGCGCGGCTGTTGACCTTCCTGGAGCCCGATCGGGACCCGAGAGGTAGCGGATACCAGGTGATCCAGTCGCAGATCGCGGTGGGAGCGGGGGGGATGTGGGGACGCGGCGTAACCCAGGGAACCCAAACCCAGGGACGCTTCCTGCCGGTGCCGCATACCGATTTCATCTTTTCGGCCTTCGCCGAAGAGCATGGGTTCGTAGGCGTAATCGTTTTGTTGACGCTGTATTTCGTGCTGTTGATGCAGATCGTGCAGGACGCGCAGACAGCTCCGGACCGCGCGGGCATGTATATCTGCATGGGTATTTTCGGATTGCTGTTGTTTCATGTGCTGGTGAACGTGGGGATGGTGATCGGCCGGATGCCGGTGACTGGGATTCCCCTGCCGCTGATGAGCGCGGGCGGTTCCAACACGCTTTCGACGTTCATGATGTTGGGACTGGTCAACAATGTTCGTTTGCGGCGCTTCGTGAATTAAAGACAGTTGGCCAACGGTTGTCGAATCAGGCAGCTGTTTGTAGTGAAGAGCTTATAGCTTTGTTGGGACCCGCGGCAGAGATGACGCCGCCGATTGTGAAAGTGGTTCCCTCCCGCGTGTGCGGTGTTTTGAGTGTGGTTCGCTCCACCCCGCGGGCAGCGTGAGATTGATGAAGCGTCCGGGCCATACGCCAACCGGCGGCCGGCGCTCCCGGACCATCCAGCGCTAGTTCCACTTTCCCTCCGGGCGTTCCCGCCATCCCAACGGAGGGATGCAATGTCGAAAGAGTTAGTGGTTTCCGCCACCCGACATGAGATGCGGGTTGCGGTCCTGGAAGACGACCAGCTCGTCGAGATTTACCACCAACGCGAGCAGGAGTACTCGCTTGCGGGAAGCATCCACAAAGGGCGCGTCACACGCGTCTTGCCCGGCATGCAGTCGGCATTCGTCGACATCGGGCTAGATCGCGACGCGTTCCTTTACGTCTCGGATTTCTTCGAGGACAACGAGGAATACGATCAGGTTGTCTCGACGGTTGAGGACAAGGTCCTCAAGATGGACAAGGGCGGGGCCGGAACGGCGCGCGCAGCCGTGCCTGCTTCGTCACCGCTGATCGTAGTGCCTTCCGTAGCGCACTCGGAGGAAGAGCCTTCCGAGGCAGCCGAACCCGAGGAGAACGTTCCCGAGGCCGCCGAAGCTGCCGCCCCTGCCACGCCACCTCCATCCGTTCCCGAACGCAGCGCCGAATCCGGCCCCCGTCAGGACCGGGGAGACCGCGGAGATCGGGGCGATCGTGGAGACCGTGGGGACCGACGCCGTGGACGCCGCCGGCGCGGTCGCGGAGGCCGTGGGTTCCCGGATTCCAAATACGCGCCAACAGGCGGCGCCGTGGGCGCCCCGCAGAGCCATCCCGAGCCGGCCGGGCGTGAGTTTGTAGAGCGGACCGAACACCGCTACGAGCCACCTGCCGCGCCACAGGACGTTTTGATCCTGCCAGGCGAGTCGCTGGCGAAATATCGGGGCGCACCGCAAGACTCCGAACTCCCCCCCGCTGAACCGGCGCAGCACACCAGCGCGGCCGAAGTAGCCGAGTTGGTTGCGGAGGCCGTGGAAGCCGAGCGTCACGACGTCGAAGCCCATGAGGCGGCGGTCCATGTGGAGGAAACTGCCGGCGTGGACACCCCGGAGCCGGCCCCACAGAGCGTCGCGGCCCTGGCATCGCTCCCGGAAATTGAGCCGCTGCTCGCGGCGCCCGTGTCCGAGGCTTGGCCTGAACCAGCCGCCGCGCAGGAGCATTCGTACACAAC
>JACXTT010000980.1_pt1 | contig 48915 bp, 38 predicted proteins | sample 9270951 | NCBI WGS metagenome assembly JACXTT01 (sample SAMN15532306, study PRJNA645909) | rock metagenome | isolation source: weathered quartz diorite | place: Puerto Rico | collected 2017-06-21 | reverse complement strand
TTCCCTCGGCTCACGTTTCGCGAGGCGATGCTGCGCTTCGGGTCGGACAAGCCGGACCTGCGCTTCGGGCTCGAGTTCAAGGACGTGACGGGCATCCTGTCGAAGTCGCCGCGCAACGTGATTGCGAATGGCGCGCAGGAGCAGGGCGGCATCGGCATCGCGCTGATCGTCCCCGGCGGCGCCGGCATTTCGGGTGAGCAGCTCCGCAGGTACGACGCGCTCGTGAAGGACGCAGGCGGCGGGGGCCTGAGCTTCGTGAAGATCGCGGACGACGCCAAGGCGCGTGACGCCCGCGCCAAGTACTTCGACGACGGGCCGTGGCAGGAGTTCCTTGCCGCAACGGGAGCTCAGAACGGCGACGCCGCGCTGTTCACCTCCGGCGCGTGGGAACCGACGCTCAAGGCGCTCGGCGCGCTGCGCTCGCGGCTCGGCCAGCCGCTGCTGGAGGGCAAGGAACGCGAGTGGCGATTCCTGTGGGTGCGCCAATTCCCGCTGTTCGAATGGGACCCAGACCGGAAGGGCTGGGGGCCGCGGCACAACCCGTTCGCGATGCCCGTGCCCGAGCACATCCCGCTGCTCGAGAGCGACCCCGCCGCCGTGAACGCGCAGCTCTACGACGTGGTGCTCAACGGCAACGAGCTGGGCTCCGGCGCGGTGCGGATCCACCGGCCCGACCTTCAGGAACGAGTGTTCCGCATCATCGGCCTGTCGGACGACATGGCGCGCGACCGGTTCGGGTTCCTGCTCGACGCCTACCGGTTCGCCTCGCCGCCGCACGCGGGCATCGGCATCGGTTTGGACCGCATCGTCATGATCATGGCCGGTCGCGACTCGATCCGCGACACGATCGCGTTCCCCAAGAGCGCCAGCGCCGCGAGCCTGATGGACGCCTCGCCGTCCGAGATCGAGCCGGAGACGCTCAAGGAGTTGAGGCTCAGGATCGAATGACGTGTGGCAAGACGGGGCGGACCCAAACGATCCGCCCCGCTGGCGAGAACGTCTACTTCACTCGAATGACCATGCGGCTGAACGTGCCGCCCTCCGTCTTGAGCGTCACGAAGTAGACGCCCGCGGATGCGTTCGAGCCGTTGTCCCGCCTGCCGTCCCAGGCGACCGTGTGCGGTCCCGCGGTGAGCTGCAGCCCGTGCGCGACGTCACGCACGCGCCGGCCGAGCACGTCGGTGATGCTCAGCTCGACGCGCCCGGTCCGACCCAGAGTGAACGCGGTCGTGAGGCTCGCGCCGAACGGGTTCGGGCGCACCGAGCGCAGCGCGAACTCCGGACGTTGTGGCGGCACCGCGAGCAGGCTGGGGACGATGGCCGGGTTCGCGGGGTCGCCGCCGCCGAGCAGCTCGTCGGCGTCGAGCCAACCGTCGCGATCCCGGTCGATGCCCATGCGCGTGCCGCTGCCGTGCGGAACGCCGGTGATCGTCAGCTCGGAGCCGGGACGGGCCAGCGCCAGCAACCGCGACGTCGGCCACGGTAACTCGTTCTGGATGTCCGACTTCCACTGATCGTTGCCCTGGTACAGCCAGCCGCGCGCGAGCGACGGCGTGCGTCCCTTGGCGATCAGGTCGCAGTTGTTGTTCGTGGCCTCGCTCTTGAGCGTCTCGAGCCGCGACAGCAGCGCCGCGTCGGTGTTGTTCGCGCCGTCGAAGGTCATCTGCACTCCAACCGACGGCGCCAAACCGGTGTCGAACGCGAGCAAGAACGCCTCGACGTCTCGGCGCCTCGCGTTCGCCACCACCTGATTGGCGCCGAAGTTGAATCCGGGGAACTTGAGGAAGTCGAACAGGTTGTCCACCGAGCCGTTGTGGGTGAAGCCGAAGCCCTTCTTGTTCAGGACGCCCGTCGAGTCTTTGAAGCCGCTCTTCTTGTACATGTTCCTGAGCTGCGGGACTTTCATGTCCTGCGCTTCACGCAGCGCCGTGTGATCGATCACCTGCCCGTTCGTGCCGGTGGGCACCGCGTGGCAGTCGACGCAGCGCAGCGGGCCGTCGACCAGCGAGTCCAGGAAGAATTGCTGTCCCCGCAGCGCGCTCGGCTGCCCAGCGGGAGCGTCCGGCATGGTTCGATCGAGGTTCTCGTTCGGATTCGGCGGGTAGACGAGCGCGTTGACGAAGTTGCTCATCGCCGTCATCTCGCTGTCGGCGATCGGGGTCGACTTGCCGAGCAGCGATTGGAACGCCGGCTTGAACGCGTTGAGATCCGCGCGGTCGCCGCGCCAGTGCAGCAGCACCGTGCCGGGCAGCCCGCGCAGGCTCTGCGTCATCATCGGGCCCTTCATCGGGTGGAAGCCCTGGAGCAGTGGATCGGTCTGGCCCGGCGGCTTCGCCTGAACGTCCCCGAGCGGATTCCCGAGGTCCCATCCCAGGAGGTCGGTGTCGCCGAACAGATGGCAAGACGCGCACGCCTCCTCGCCGTGGCCCGACGTCGCGCCGGAGTAGAAGAACTTACGCCCGTCGACGATGTCGTCGGGCGTGGGATCGAAGCCGATGGAGGTGACGTCGAGGCTCGCCAACGAGGCGCTCGACAGGGTCTGGAGCTGATTGCGGAAGCGTCCCACGATGTAGATCCGCGGCCGCGTCGGATCGGGGAGCACTCCGGTCGGGCCTGCGACCGTCGGGACGCGCGCCAGGACGCTGCCCGAGGTCGCGTCAAACACACCCAGCTTGTCCGAGGCAAGCGAGGTCAGGTACACGCGGTTGCCGTCGGGCGAGAACGCCACCCCCGTCGGGATCCCAAGCGCCGAGTCGCGCTCGGACTGGGGCCCGGTGGGCACGGCGTAGTTGATCTGGGGATTCACGAGCAGGCGGGAACGCGTGCCGTCGCTGCTGCACAGCGCCAGCCTGGCCTCGGTGGTGTGACCGGAGAGGTTGGGCTCGAATCGGACGTCGTTGCGTGCGTAGGTTCCGCTCACGGCGGCGACGTCGTGCACCGGGTCGTACGCGGCCCCCATCATGATCACGGCGATGTCGTTGAAGTTGTGCACCACGGCGTGGCTCGTGGTGTTGATCTCGAGGTACTCGACGAGCTGCAGGTCGTAGGGGACTTTCGAGTTCCAGATCTTGCCCGACTCGTCGACCCAGTTGCCGAACGAGTTCTTGCGCACGATCAAGCCGACCTTCGGAGCGGGAGGGAGCCCGGTCTTCATCGGCGGATTGGGCGGCGGCAGCGAATCGCCGGCCTCGGCCTCGGACAGGCACGTCGTCTGGTGGTTCGAGTTGAACACCGCGACGAACACGCTCGAGCCGTTCGGCTTGACCGCGAGCGCCCGCGGCATGCGCGCGGCGATCGGCACGACCTGCGGCGGGGTCGCGACGTCCGAGGGGTCGAAGATCTTGAGGCAGTCCTCGTTCGACACGCTGATCCACGCCAGATCGTTCGCGAACACGACGTCCGAAGGCTCGTCGCCGGCATGAATCGTCGCCTTGACGTTCAGCGTCGTGAGGTCGACGACGCTGACGTCGTCCGACAGGAAGTTCACGACCCACGCCTCGGTGTTCGAGCGCGCCGCCACGGACACCGGTTCGAGCCCGACGGTGACTTCGCCGACACGCACCGGTGTCGCTCCGGTAACGTCGAACACGCTGAGCCGATTGTCGGGAGTGTTGACGACCAGCACCCGGCTGCCGTCGGGAGTCATGGCGATGGGGTGGACGTGGCCGCTCTCGAAATGCGTAAAGTCCGTGGGTCCTGCGGCGCGCGGCGGAGTAAACGTGGGCAGGCTGGCGAGGCCGACCATAATGGCGAGGACGGCGACGAGCGTAGCGACGCGTTGCATGGCGGCTCCTCGGCGACGGGGCGATCGATGAGTCGGGGCACGAGCGGCCAGGCGCAAGAACCTCCCCCCGCGGGGGAGGAGACCCATGGATTCTAGCGGGCCCGGGCCCGGATTTCAGCGAAGAAACGCGGCCGGCCCGGGAGCGTCGGCCGCCGGGCTCACCGGTAAAGCAGCTTCAGCCTCCCCCAGGCCCTGCGCCGCACCGGCGTGTTGTCGGTGCAGACGTGAGTCGCGTGCGCCTGCAGAAACGCGAGGTCGGCGCCGTCGAGGATACCGTCCCCGTTGAAGTCGGCGGTCAGGACGTTCAACGGAGTGGGATCGGCGATCTTGTCGTTCATGATCGCCTCGTCTGCGGCATCGACGATCAAGTCGCCATTCTGATCCGGCGACATGAGGAAGCTTGAACCAGACAGCAAGACCCCATTCCCATAGACTTGGATGTTGATCGGGTTCCCCTGAGACAGGCAGGATCCGGTCATCGCGACCTGGACGACGAGGCGTCCGTTCGCGTCGGTCGTACCGACGATCCGCTTGTTGACGTCGTCGACGGTGAGATTCGTCACCCCCTGCGGAATGGGGTGAGCGCAGTGGACGAACGCGGAGCAACCGGAGAAATCCATGACGACCTGCGCCTGATCGATCGGATTGTTCGCGAAGTCGCGGAGGATCAGCTCGGCGGACAGGTCGCCCGCCGGGCACATCACGAGGCGCTGGGGAATCGTGCTACGAGCCGGATCGGGAATGCCGCTGCCCGCCGCCGGGGTGGCCACGAGCAGACCTGCGAGAAGCAGTAACCTGGAGAGCATGGTGCATCCTCCCTGGGCCGCCGGGAGGTCCTGCGAACGGCCGGCGCCATGTTAGACCCGAGTCCGTGAACGTGGCGAGACCAGATTGGCAAGCAGCACGTCCGCTTAGTCTTGCCACAGGTAGCTCAGCTTGACGAACAGGTTGTTGCGATCGACGACGAGCGCCGGCGGCTCGGCCCCGGCGAGATGCGAGGCGTAGCCGAGATAGACGACGGTGCCCGGTCGCAGCACGTAGCTCGCGAGCCCATCGAGCGACAGCGTCCGCGTGCGCGAGACGAAGGCGCCGACACGGTCCCAACGCAGCTCGGAGTTCCATTCCCCGATCGCCCGCAACGCCAGCTCCTTCGTGAACTGATAGCTCAGGCGGAGCCGCGGGATCATGACCTCGGCGTAGCGGGTGTCGTCGTCGCTCCTTCGATCCTCCTCGGTCTTGAACGACAGAGTCCCGTCCAGCTGTTCGCTGAAGCGCAGGTCCGACGTCAGCTCGAGTGTCCAGAACCGGCCGGCGATGCGCTCGTCGAACAAAACGTTGCCTCCGGTCCGGAAGACCGCGTCCGCTCGCACGGTCTGAAACCGACTCGATCCGCCCCACAGCTCGAGCCGGCCCTGCCCGGGGAATCCCTCGCCCTCGAAATGCGTGAACACGCGCCGGTAGCCGGCGCCGAAGTAGCTCCCGCGCGGCACGCGCGCCTCGAGCCCCAGCCGCCAGGCGTTGTCGGTGAGGCGTCCGGCCCGCCATCCGTCGCCGTAGTCGTAGGTCTGCTCGACCTCGAGCAGCGGATGGAAGCCGGTGTACCAGGTGGGGGTCGGCGCCAGCAGGTGGGGATGGAGCGACGCCGTGAAGCTCGTGTAGTCGGTGCGCGGCACGAACCCCAGGTCCGCCGAGAAATCGGGCGACACGCTGACCATCTTGGCCTCGGCATCGAGGTGCTCCGAGTTGCGCGCCACGTCGAGCGTCACCGACTGGCCCGTCGTCGTGCGTGCGGGATTCGCGGAGCGAACCGAGTCGTATTCCGCGGGTGGAACGGGATCGGCCCCCGCCACGCGCCGATAGTCTCGCTCCCGCGCCCAGCTCGTCAGCTCCTGAAGCGTCACCGACCAGCGGTTCCAAACGTTGATGCGCCCGTCGACTCCAAAGTCGCGACCGTAGGCGTCGCGCTGCTCGCGCGCGGTCGCGAGCAGGCCGACGAACGAGTTGTGGAGCAGGTCGCGCTTGAGGCGCAGGATCGACGCGTCGGCGTCGTGGTGGCGGTAGGGGTTCATGCCGTTCGGAATCGATTCGATCGCCTCGCCGGCCGCCCGGTCGGCCGCGACGATCGCGCCTACCGAGGTGCGTCCCAGCTTGCCCGACAGCTTGCCGCCGAAGCGCGGGTCGACGATCTGGCGCGTGTAGATCGCGTCCGAAGGGGTGCGGAAGATGTCGCTGCCCTCGAGGAAGAACGGACGCTTCTCGGGGAAGTAGATCGCGAATCGCTCGTTGACGTCGATGACCCCGGCGTCGGCTTCGACCTGGCTGAAGTCGGGTGACACCGTGGCGTCGGCCGTGAGCCCGCTCGTGACGCCGTACTTCACGTCGACTCCGACCCGCGGGTCGTCGTCGTAGCGCAGGTCGTTGCCGTCGCGCGCGCCGGAGCGGGTCGTCGTGAACACCGGATTCACTTGCAGGTTGCGTCCGGGCCGCAGGCCGTCGAGATCCTCGAGTGTTCCCATTTGGGCGTGGTAGCTGTTGATGTTTCGCGTCACGGGCGCCCAGAACAGGTTCGACTCCATGCGCTTCACCTCGCGACTCGCATTGAAGCCGAACGTAAGTCGATTGCGATTCGGGAACCGCAGGCTCGTGAACGGGATCGCCATCTCCGCTTCCCAGCCGTGCTCAGAGCGCGAGCCCTTTGCCGTGTACAGGAAGTCGGGTGCGAGGTCGCTGTCGTCCTGGCCGTCGGCGTCCATGCCGTCCATCTGGATCCCCGCGGCGTTCGCGCAGAAGAACTGCGAGTGCTGGTGGTCGCCGAAGCCATCGATGTTGACGCACACGTAGTCGCCCTGCCACGAGTTGTCGCGCGACGTGATCGGCGACTGCACCGCTCGCGGATCGTCGGCGCAGCGGAAGCCGATATAGAGGTTCTGGGCGTCGTAGAGGACGAGACACTGGGTGCCGAGCGAGTCGGGCACGCCCTCGATCGGCACTCCTTGCGTGAAGGAGTCGAGCACTGCGGCTTCGCGCCATACCGCGTCGTCGAGGCGTCCGTCGATCATGGGGCCATGCTCGACGCGGGGCACCCGCACGTGAATCTGCCGCCTTGCACCGCAAAATGGCGAGGACGCAACGTCGCCAACCGCGCGGTGGGCTTGCAGGCTGCCGCCGAGCGCGAGCGCCAACGCCACCAGGCCGACCGAAGACGGCCCGCCGTGCCTGGACGTATCCGATCGGGGCGGTCTCACGGGGCGACAATCTAGCCCATCCGGCCGCGGGCCGACGGGGTTCGCTCATGCGATCGCCGACGTCGGCCTGAGGCGCCCCATCGGGCATCAAGTTGCGCCCCGATGTTGCCGAAACCGCTTGGGTTCCCTCTCATGCCGGATGGGGCCCAGGGCAGCGTGGGCCTGCAACGGATGCGAGAAGTTCTTCTTCCCTCGGAGGCCTCGGGATGGATCCGGCGGCGAAGCCGACCGATCTACGGCTTCGGCAGTTGGACCAGCGCAGCTCGCGACTGTGGGCCCTGACCAGCGTGGTCATGGTCGCGCTCGCGGTCGTCGTCGTGGCGCTGTACCTGTACGATGGCCCATCCGCCATCACGGGCCAGTTTCCCGCTCCCGAGACACGCTCCATCCTCGTCTCCGGGTTGTGCGGCCTGGTCACCCTGTTCTCGCTCTACATGGGTCTCAAGCAGCGCGAGATCCGCCGACTTCAGAGCCAGCTCCTCGAGGCTCGGGTCAAGGAGGCGGAGCTCGTCCAGGCTCGTGAGGTGGCGGTCGAGAACGCCCAGCGCAAATCGGAGTTCCTCGCGAACATGAGTCACGAGATCCGCACGCCCATGACCGGCATCATTGGCATGACGGAGCTGCTGCTCGAGACCGACCTGGCTCGCGATCAGAGGGAATACGCCGAGACCACGTGGGAATGCGCGGATTCCCTGCTGACGCTCATCAACGACATCCTCGACCTGTCGAAGATCGAGGCGCACCGACTCGAATTGGAGTCGATCCCCTTCGATCTTCAAGATTGCCTCGATCTCGGCCTCAAGCCGCTGATCGTCCGCGGCAAGCAGAAGGGTCTCGAGGTGTCCTGCCAGATCGGCGACGACGTGCCCGACCGTCTGGTCGGGGACCCTAGCCGGCTGCGGCAGGTGGTCATCAACCTGGTCGGCAACGCGATCAAGTTCACGGAACGGGGTTCGGTGACCGTGCAGGTCGAAGCCGAGTCCGAGAGCGACAGCGGCGTCGTGCTGCGATGCTGGATCACCGACACCGGAGTGGGGATCCCGGCGGACCGCCAGCAGCAGATCTTCAGCCCGTTCACACAGGCCGACAGCTCGACGTCGCGGCATTTCGGCGGCACCGGACTGGGCCTCGCGATCACGACCAATCTCGTGCAGATGATGGGCGGCACCATCGGCGTCGAGAGCGCCCCGGGCCAAGGGAGCACGTTCCGCTTCACCGCCCGGTTCGGCGTTCAGCGCGACCTCGTGTCGGACGGCACCGGCATCTCGCCGGGAAAGGTCGCAGACCGGCGCGTTCTGATCGTGGACGACAACGCCACGAATCGCTGGGCGTGCGCCGAGATGCTCGCGTCGTGGCACATGCGGCCGCTCGCCGTCGAAGGAGCGCAGGAGGCGATCGCTCAGCTCGAGGAAGCGCATTCGGCCGGAGCGCCCTTCGAGCTGGTCCTGCTTGAGGCGAAGATGAAAGAGACCGACGGCATGCAGCTGGCAGGCGAGATCAAGCGGCGAGCGGCGCTCGCCGCCACCCCGCTGATTGTGGTCACGTCGGCGGGCGAGCGGGGCGATGCTCGTCGGTGCCGCGAGCTCGGCATCGCGGGCTATCTCGTCAAGCCGATCACGAGCACCGAGCTGCTCGAAGCGATCCGCACCGTCTTGGGCAGCGTCGGGGTGGCGCTACGGGAGCCGTCGCTCGTCACCCGTCACTCCCTGCGCGAGCGCCATAAGCGGCTCTCGATCCTGCTGGCCGAGGACAATCGCGTGATTCGCACGCTCGCCGTGCGCATGCTGGAGCGCCGCGGACACCGCGTGACCGCGGTCGAGAGCGGGCGGCAGGCGTGTGCTTCCGTGGAAGCGGAGACCTTCGACCTGGTGTTGATGGACGTCCAGATGCCCGAAATGGACGGGCTCGAGGCCGCGGCCGCCATTCGCGAGCGCGAGCGCCGCATCGGTGCGAAGCACCTTCCGATCGTGGCGTTGACCGCGAGCGCGATGAAGGGTGATCGCGAACGTTGCCTGGCGGCAGGAATGGATGCGTACGTGAGCAAACCCCTCAAGCCCGCCGAGCTGTTTCGGACGATCGAGTCGCTCGCGGCGGCGGGCGCCTCCGGGCCGCCGGCCGACTCGGCCCCCGCTCGCGGCAAGGTCCTGGATCGCGAGGCGATGCTCGAGCACGTGGCAGGGGAATCGGCGCTACTCTTGGAGATCGTGAAGGTCTACGAGGCCGATGCTCCGCGGTTGCTCGCGGACCTACGCGGCGCGATCACGCAGCAGGACGCGGTCGCCTTGGAGCGCGCCGCGCACAAGTTCAAGGGGGTCCTGGCGACGCTCGGCGCGGAAGCCGCGACCGAGGTCGCCGCGCGACTGGAGGCCCTGGGATCCGAGGGCAACCTGGATCGTGCGGGTTGCGTGCTCTCGGCGCTCGAGCACGAGATAGAGCGACTCGCGCCGGAATTGGATTCGCTGAGCGTGGCGGCATGACGATCGCCTCGGTCCCCGGAGCCCCACGCCTCTCCCATTGACGAGCAGGCCGCAGCGCGGTCAAGGTGTCCCCTCGCGGGGGCCGGCGCGCCGGCTCCCCGAGCTTGGGGGTCACCATGGAGTCGGCGGAGCGGCGGCGTCTTCGCGAGGACGCGACGCGCGAGCGGAACTGGAAGCGTTGGGGCCCGTACCTGTCCCAGCGGCAGTGGGGCACGGTGCGCGAGGACTATTCCGCCACTGGGGAGAGCTGGGAATACTTTCCGCACGACCACGCGCGCAGCCGGGCCTACCGCTGGGGGGAGGACGGACTGCTCGGGATCACCGATCGCGAGGGTCGATTGTGCTTCAGCCTCGCGCTGTGGAACGGATGTGATCCGATCTTCAAGGAGCGGCTGTTCGGGCTCAACGGCCACGAAGGCAACCACGGCGAGGACGTGAAGGAGCTCTACTACTTTCTCGACGCCACGCCGACCCACTCCTATCTCCGGGCGCTGTACAAGTATCCGCAGGCCGAATATCCGTACGCGGGGCTGGTGCAGGAAAACGCCCGGCGCGGCAAGCGGGCTCCCGAGTTCGAGCTGCTCGACACCGGCGTTTTCGACGACAACCGCTACTTCGACGTGTTCGTCGAGTACGCCAAGGCCTCACCGGACGACCTATTGATCCGCATCACCGCCGCGAATCGCGGGCCGGGGGTGGCGGTGATCCACCTGCTGCCGCAGCTCTGGTTCCGCAATACCTGGAGCTGGGGCCGGACGGGCGAGGGCTACTGGCCCAAGCCGAAGCTGTCCGTCGACGAGGCCGGCATCGTCGCCGAGCACGCGTCACTCGGGACGTATCGATGGGCGGTGGGACTCGATCCCTATGGTCGCCCGCCCGCGCTGCTGTTTACCGAGAACGAAACGAACTATGAGCGACTGTTCCGCGCGCCGAACGCGACGCCGTACGTCAAGGACGCATTCCACGAGTACCTCGTGCACGGCAAGCGCGACGCCGTGAGCCCGAAGCCGACGGGTACGAAGGTCGGCGCCCACTACAGCGTCGAGGTGCCTGCCGGGCATTCGATCTCGGTGCGGCTGCGCCTCTACTCCACGGACGCACCCGGCACGAGCGGCGGACGGCACCCGGAACCACTGGGACGAGAGTTCGAATCGGTGTTCAACGATCGACTCCGCGAAGCCGACGAGTTCTACGCGTCGTGCATCCCGCCGGGGGCGAGCGAGGACGAGCGCCGCGTGATCCTACAAGGCTACGCGGGGCTGTTGTGGTCGAAGCAGTTCTATCATTACGTGATCAAGGATTGGCTCGAGGGTGACCCGGTGCAGCCGCCCCCGCCGGCGGAACGCCTGCAGGGCCGTAATCACGAGTGGAAGCAGTTCTACAGCCGCGACGTGCTGTCGATGCCCGACACCTGGGAGTACCCGTGGTTCGCGGCCTGGGACCTGGCGTTTCACATGATCCCGTTCGCGATCGTCGACGCGGAGTTCGCCAAGCAGCAGCTCGTGCTGTTCCTGCGCGAGTGGTACATGCAGGGGAACGGTCAGATCCCGGCCTACGAGTTCGCATTCGACGACGTGAACCCGCCGGTCCACGCCTGGGCGTGCTGGCGCGTCTACAAGATGACGGGAACGCGTGGCCAACGCGATCGTCCGTTCCTCGAGCGCTGCTTCCAGAAGCTGCTGCTCAACTTCACTTGGTGGGTCAACCGCAAGGATGCCGAAGGCAACAACCTGTTCGGCGGCGGCTTCCTCGGCCTCGACAACGTCGGCGTGTTCGACCGTTCGAAGCCGTTGCCCACGGGCGGCAATCTGGAGCAGGCGGACGGTACGGCGTGGATGGCGTTCTTCTGTCTGACCATGGTGTCGATGGCGCTCGAGCTGGCGAGCGAGGACCCGACGTACGAAGACATGGCGTCGAAGTTCTTCGAGCACTTCATCGTCATCGTCGACGCCATCAATTCGCTCGGGGGGTCGGGTCTGTGGGACGAGAACGACGGGTTCTACTACGACCAGCTCCACGTCGACGGCCGCAGAATGCCGCTGCGTGTGCGCTCGATGGCCGGGCTGTTTCCGTTGCTCGCCGTCGAGAACCTCGAGACTCAGGCCCTGGCGAAGCTACCGGGGTTTCGGAAGCGCATGCAATGGTTCCTCGACCATCGCTCCGATCTCGCGCGCCACATTTCGTATATGAAGAGCGCCGAGGGCGACGGCAACGACGTTCGGCTGCTGGCGATCCCGTCGCGCGAGCGGCTCGAACGGGTGCTCAAGATCATGCTCGACGAGCGGGAGTTCCTGTCGCCGTACGGGATTCGCTCGCTGTCCAGAGCGTACGGGGAGCAGCCCTACACGCTGAACATCGATGGTCATGAATACCGCGTGGGCTACGATCCGGCGGAGTCCACGACCGAGCTGTTCGGGGGCAACTCGAACTGGCGAGGCCCGGTGTGGATGCCCGGCAACTACCTGCTCGTCGAGGCGCTCGAGCGCTACCACCATTTCTACGGCGACGCGCTGAAGGTGGAATGCCCGACGGGGTCCGGCCGGCTCATGCATCTCGGCGACGTGGCGGCGGAGATTGGACGTCGCCTGGGCGGGCTGTTCCTCGCCGACGCCGCCGGTCGGCGACCGTGTCACGGCGGAGAGACGCGCTACGCCAAGGACCCATTCTGGCGCGATCTCGTGCTGTTCAACGAGTACTTCGACGGCGACACGGGACGCGGGATCGGGGCGAGCCATCAGACCGGCTGGACGGCGCTGGCGGTGCGGCTGATCGAGGATCGGGTTCGGGCGCGCGCGGTCGCGACGGGTCGTGCGCGCGCGGCGGTGGCGACCGAGGGCACGACGGGGGCGAGCCCGACGCCGCGGGAATAGCGCATGAAGCGTCCGGCCACGAGACGACGGCGGGCGTCGCGACGCAGCGTCGCCGAGCCGGAAGAGGCGCCCTGGACCGCCGCGTATCGGGATCCGACGGCGGAGTGGATCGAGCCGGACGGACTCGGCGGGTTCGCCAGCGGCTGCGCGAGCGGGGTCCGGACGCGCCGCTACCACGCGTTGCTGGTGTCGGCGCTCACGCCGCCCCTCGGCCGCCACGCGCTCGTGGCCGACGTCGACGTCGCGATCGAGACGCCGGCGGGCCGATTCGCGTTGAGCTCCCATCGGTTCGAAGGGGATCTCGTGCACCCCGACGGGGTCTCGCGCCTCGCAGGCTTCTGCGACCGCCCGTGGCCGCGCTGGCGGTACCGTCTCGAGGACGGCGCCGAGATTGACTACGAAATCTTCACCCTCCATCGCTCCGCGGGCGTCGTGCTGCGCTGGACGGCGACGGGGCTCCGAGATGACGCGCGGCTCGAGGTGCGGCCGTTGTTGTCGGGGCGCGACGCACACGCCCTGATGCACGAGAACGACGCGTTCCGATTCGGGGCCGACGTTGCGGGCGGTCGGGTCGCGTGGTCGCCTTACCCTTCCCTGCCGGAGATCGCAACGTACTCCAACGGCGAGTACGCGCACGCCCCCGACTGGTATCGGCGCTTCCTGTACGCGGAGGAGCGCGCCCGCGGCCTCGATGACCTCGAGGATCTGGCGTCGCCGGGGTGGTTCGCGTTCGACCTCGGTCGGCGGCCCGCGGTGCTGGCGTTCGTCGCGGAGGCCGGGAACCTGGCCGGCCGGACGCTCGATCGGCTGCGTCAGAGCGCCGCACGATCGGGTGCGCGTCGCGACACCGGCATGGCCGCGGCGGTGCAGGTGCTTGCCGCCGCAGAAGCGCGACGCCGCGGCCGGTTCGCCTCACGACTCCACCGCGCGGCCGATGCCTACCTCGTGCCTCGGGGCGATGGCCTCACGGTGATCGCCGGCTACCCCTGGTTCGCCGATTGGGGGCGCGACACGTTCATCGCCCTGCGCGGCCTGTGCTTCGCGACCGGCCGGCTCTCCGACGCCGGCGTGATCCTCCGTACTTGGGCGGGCTCGGTGACGGACGGACTGTTGCCGAACCGCTTCGTGGAAGCCGAGGAGCGTCCCGAGTTCCATTCTGTCGACGCTCCGCTGTGGTACGTCGTCGCCGTGTGCGAGTACCTCGAAGCCAAGTCGCGCCGGGGTCGCCGCGCGACGCGCGCGGAGCGCGCGGTGCTCGAGGGGGCAGTCGAGGCCATCCTCGAGGGCTACGCGCGCGGTACCCGCTATCGGATCGGTCTCGACGCCGACGGCCTGATTGCTGCGGGCGAGCCGGGATGGCAGCTGACCTGGATGGACGCGAAGGTCGGCGACTGGGTGGTGACGCCGCGGATCGGCAAGCCCGTCGAGATCCAGGCTCTGTGGCTGAACGCGCTGCGGATGGCGCGCGCGTTCGGCGATCGCTGGGAGGATTCGTGGGCCCGCGGGATCCGCTCGTTTCGCGAGCGGTTCTGGAACCCCGACACGGGGGCGCTCTACGACGTCGTCGACGTCGATCACGTCCCGGGCGTCACCGACGGCTCGATCCGACCGAACATGCTGCTCGCGGTGGGCGGGCTGCCCTTCAGCCTGCTCGAGGAGCCGCAGGCGCGGAGCGTGGTCGACGTCGCCGAGCGGCAGTTGTGGACCCGTCTCGGCCCGCGCTCGCTGTCGCCTGAGCATCCCGACTACCGCCCGGTCTACGCCGGAGGGCCGCGTGAGCGCGACGCCGCCTATCATCAAGGCACGGTGTGGCCGTGGCTCGCCGATTCGTTCGTCGACGCCTGGGTACGGGTGCGCGGCGGCAGTCGAGAGGCGAAGCTGGAAGCTCGACGGCGCTTCGTCCAACCGCTACTCGATCACCTCGACGAAGCGGGCCTCGGACACGTTTCCGAGATTGCGGATGGCCAGCCGCCGAACGCGCCGAAGGGCTGCCCGTTCCAGGCCTGGTCGGTGGGTGCGTTGTTGCGGTTGACCGAGGTCGTGCTGGCCGGGTCCACGTCGCGCGCCGTGTCCCCTGCGGACCCGGTCGGGAGCGACGAGGCAAAGGAAGAAGCGCTCCCGGGCGTCTCGAGATCCGGCGTCGAAGGCTGAAGATCTCAACGCGCGGCGGCCGGCTGACCGCTCTCGAACCGTCGAGCCAGCCATGCCGCGACCTCATCGGGGTGGTACCCGAACGGCCCGGTCTTCCCCTTGTAGACGATGACGCCCGACTCGTCGATCACGTAGAGGCGCTCGGGCCAACCGGCGTAGACACGATCCGCCGGGTTGTCCATGGGGTCGATGACGAGCGGAATCGGGTACTTGAAGCGACGCACGAAGTCGTTGGCGATCGCGACGCGATCCGCCAGCGTCCGGGGCTGCCGGTAGCACACACCTTCGTGCTCGTTCTGCGGCATCTGCCACTCGTCCTGCGGGTGGGCCTCGCGGATGTACACCGTGACGAAGTCCGCCTGATCCCGATATTGCTCGAAAATCTCCTCGAGGCGGCCCACCTGGCGCCGGAACGGAGGTCAAGTGAAGCTGCCGAAGATCAGGATGAGCGGCCGTCCATGCGGGTGCCGGAGCATCGGCACCCTCGACGTTCCATCGAGGGCGACGAGCACGAGGTCCGGCGCCGGCACTCCGGGCTTGAGCGCTCCTTCGTGCCGCGTGTCGTACCGCAGCATGCCAATCACGTTGCGGGGGCCGATCTGCATCACCATGATGCCCGCCAGCGTGAGGAGGAGCGCGCCGATCGCAATCAGAACCCACTTGAGCATCGGATGCCCCGCCTGAACGTCAACGCCGAGCGGCGCGCCCCATCGCAGCGAAGCGCCCCATCGAGATGAGGCGCCCCATCGCGGCGTCGCGCCACGTCGCGGCGCGACGCCAGGTCGCGGCCCGTCGAGCCTACATCCAGGGCTCGTCCGCGGTCGGGCCGTAGATCGACGGCACCTTGCCTCCTGCCATTCGCAAGTAGACCGAGAACTGGCCGCGATGATGGATCTGGTCCATCAACGCCATCCACAAGACGTCGATGGTTCGGAAGTCGCCCATCTTTCCTGGGCCGATCGGGAACTGCACCATCCGGTTGAGCGCCTCGTCGCTGGCTGCGGTCACCTTGGTGGCGGTGTCATTCGAAGTCCTCTCGAACGCCGCCATCACGTCCTGGTAGTGGGCGGGCGCCGCGGGTGTCGCCTGTGAAAAATCGATCTTGCCCTTGAGGGCCATGTCGGCGACGCCCTGCTCCTGGACGAACGTCCAGGCCAAGTCCTTCGCCGATTTGGACTTCTCGTGAGGCTTGTAGTCTCCCTTGTTCGTCGGGTACGCCTTGAGAACCTTCGAGGTGATCGCACATTCCCGCTGGAACGACTGAAGAAACGCTTCCCTTTCGCTCATGACGTTCTGAGGCATGGTCGTCTCCCTTTCCTCTGGTGGGGTGTCAGGCTACCATCCGCCCTCTCGGGATCAAGCGTTTTCATGGGTGACTGGGCGCACGACGCGCCCGGCGCGGCCGCAACGGGTGACCGGGACCCGGCCGTGCGACCTCGCAGCGTTCCGGCGGCGCTCCGCGCCTCACGCCCGAACACGTGCTCCAAAGACTACAATCGTTGCTGATCGGCAGGCCCAGGAATCTGTTCGATCCGCGCATTCACCAGCACCTCGCGTTGATCGCATTCTTCGCGTGGGTGGGCCTCGGGTCGGACGGCCTGTCATCGTCATGCTACGGACCCGAGGAGGCCTACCTCCAGCTCGGCAGCCACCAGCACCTGGCGCTCTACTTGGTCGTCGCGATCGTCGCGACGGTGTTCCTGATCTCGGCCTCGTACAGCCAGATCATCCAGCACTTTCCGAGCGGCGGCGGCGGCTACCTGGTCGCGACCAAGCTGCTCGGGCCGACTCCCGGCGTGGTGTCGGGCTCGGCGCTCGTCGTCGACTACGTCCTGACGATCGCGATCTCGGTTGCCTCGGGATGTGACGCCATCTTCTCGTTCTTGCCGCCCGACCTGATGGTGCACAAGCTGACGACCGAGTTCGTAATCGTAGGGTGGCTCACCGTGCTCAACCTGCGCGGCGTCAAGGAATCCGTGCTCACGCTGACGCCGATCTTCCTGGCGTTCATTGTGACCCACACCGGGCTGATCCTGTTCGGCGTGCTGCGCCACGGGCCGGAGCTGCCGCGGATGTTGGCGGATACCGCGACGGACACCCGCGCGGCCACTTCCCAACTGGGATGGCTGGGCGTCGCGGTCGTGTTCCTGCGCGCGTTCTCGTTGGGTGGGGGAACGTTCACCGGGATCGAGGCGGTCAGCAACGGGGTCGCCATCCTGCGCGAGCCGCGCGTGCGGACCGGCAAGCGCACCATGCTCTACATGTCGGTATCGCTCGCGTTCACGGCGGGCGGAATCCTGATTTGCTACCTGCTGAACCGCGTCCAGCATTACGCGGGGAAAACCCTGAACGCCTCGCTGTGGGAACTGCTCACGCAAGGCTGGCACTTGGGACGCTTCGACGTCGGCCCCGCAGTGGTCGCGCTGACGCTGCTGTCCGAGGGGGCGCTGCTGTTCGTCGCCGCCCAGACAGGGTTCCTGGATGGGCCGCGCACGCTGGCGGCCATGGCGGCCGATCATTGGGTGCCGAAGCGCTTCGGTCACCTGTCGGAGCGGCTCGTGACCCAGAACGGCATCTTGTCGATGGGCGTCGCCGCCGCGGTCGTGCTCGAATACACGCGCGGAGCCGTCAACCTGCTCGTCGTCATGTACTCGATCAACGTGTTCCTCACGTTCACGCTCAGCCAGGTCGGCATGTCCCGATACTGGGTGACCGCTCGCCGCCATGAGCCGCATTGGCGTCGCCGCCTGCTCCTCACCTCACTCGGGGCGGCGGTCACCGCCGGCATCCTGGTGGTCACCACGGTGATCAAGTTCGAGCAGGGCGGCTGGGTCACGCTGCTCGCGACCGGCGTGCTCGTCGTGCTGTGCTTCGCGGTGCGCCACCACTACCGTCGCGTGCGCTCGCACCTCGCTTCACTCGACGAGGCGCTCGCGGCGCTGCCGCTGACCGAGCCGGCGCGGGAGCCCGAGCTCGCGACGGACGGACCGACGGCGATCGTGCTCGTGGAGTCGTTCGGCGGGCTCGGCATTCACACGTCGCTCTCGATCCAGCGGTTGTTCCCGAAGCGGTTCCCCAACTTCGTGTTCGTCACGGTGGGCCTCGTCGATTCGGCTCAGTTCAAGGGCGTCGAGGAGATGGCGGCGCTCGAGGCTCACGTGCGTTCCGATCTCGAGCAGTACGTCGGGTTCGCGCGCCGGCTTGGGGTGTACGCCGAGTACCGCTACGCGATCGGCACCGACCTCATCGACGAGCTCGAGGCGATGTGCCTGGACCTCGTGAAGGAGTTCCGCCGTCCGGTGGTGTTCACCGGCCAGCTCGTGTTCGAGCGCGAGAACCTGCTGACCCGCTCGCTCCACCACGAGACCTCGTTCGCCATTCAGCGCCGGCTCCAGTTCGCGGGCGTCCAGGTCATCGTGCTGCCGATCCGCGTCTGGGATCAGGCCCGGTTGCCGCGTGGGATGCGGCCGCCGACCGTCGCGACACGGTGACTCCGACCTTGCGGGGCGTCCGCGCTCGGCTTGCCCACGGCCGCGCCCGCCCGGGCGCGCACCACGCCGAGCCTTCGGCGTCATCGCAAGGCCCAGGAAAAACCCATGGGCGGGCCGCAACCAACGGTCCCGTGCCCCGTAGCGAGCTTCGGTGCCAAGGCTGCGGGCGTGTGCCTGTCACGGCGAGGCGGCTGCCGTAGCCGCCCGCGAGGCCGCATCTTTCTGCTTTTCAACCCTTTGTCTCCGAGGAAGGTCCAAGTCCACGCATGGAGCACTCGCGCCCCGGGGTGACCCCTTCCCAGGGCCCGGTGTCCGTCCAGCCCTCAGCGGGGGACTCCGGGGACGTCGCGCTCGCCGTCGGCGGAGACGCGAACGCGTTCCGGCGCGTGTACGAGGCTCACGTGGGGCGCATTCACAGCCTCGCGCGGCGCATGATCGGTCCGGACTTGGCGGCCGAGGCGACGCAGGACGTGTTCGTGCGCGCGTGGCAGAAGCTTGGCACGTTCCGCGGCGAAGCCGCCTTCGGGACGTGGCTGTATCGGATCGCTCTGAATCTGCTGCTATCGCAGCGGGCTCAGCTCGCGATCCGGCGTAAGCGCGAGGTGGCCGACGATGATTGGCTGGCGATGCAGCCGGATCGGCCGCGTTCCGGAGACCTGAGCCTGGACTTCGAGACGGCCATCGGTCGGCTGCCGGACGGGGCTCGACAAGTGTTCGTGCTGCACGACATCGAGGGCTACAAGCACGAGGAGATCGGCAACATGCTCGGCGTCACGAGCGGAACTTCCAAGGCGCAGCTCCACCGCGCGCGCTTACTGCTGCGACGCGTTCTGGCGAGGCGGTGACGGGATCCCATGACGGAACCGATGCGACATCCGGAGCTCGAGCTCTCGGCGTACCTGGACGGTGACCTTCAACATCCGGAACACGAGGCGGTCGAATCGCACCTGAGAGGCTGCGCGGATTGCACGGCGTTGCTGGCGGAGCTGCGCTCGGTGGTGGCGCGCGCTCGGACGCTCGAGGATCGTGCCCTCGAGCAGGACCTGTGGCCGGGCATCGCGCGGCGGATCGGAGCGACACCAGCAGGCGGGAGAATCGGCTCGGGAATCAGGCAAGCGCCGATGCGGTTGCCGCGATTCAGCTTCTCGCTGCCGCAGCTCGCGGCCGCGGCGCTCGCGGTGTCATTGCTGTCGGGGGGCGCCGTCTGGTGGACGCTGCGAGCCCCGCATTCAGCTCGTGGCGGCGCCGAGGAGCCCGCGGCGGCGGGCGACGCCGACGCGAGCACCGCGGACTTCGAGATCCGGCGTTATGATCAAGCCGTCGCCGAGCTCCAACAAACGCTGAAGGCGAACCGCAGCCGGTTGGATCCCGAAACCGTGCGGACCGTGGAAGCGAATCTGGCGGTGATCGACTCGGCGATCGAGCAGGCGCGTCGGGCGCTAAGGGCCGATCCCGCGAATCCCTACTTGAGCGGCCATCTGGCCGAGCAAATGAAACGCAAGATCCGTGTGCTTCAGCGCACCGCCGATGCGGTCACCGCGGAATACGGCGGTGCTTCGTGAGCCGTGACGATCGGGAGTGCCTGGAATGCTGACGTTGTTGATACCGCTCTTCCTCGTGGCCGGTGCGCCCGTCGTCGAGACCGATACCAGCTTCTCGGTGCCCGACGGATCACGGCTCGCGCTTCACAACTTTGCGGGCACGGTGATCATCCGGCCGGGCCCGCGCAACGTGGTCAGGATCCAGGCGACGCACCCGAGACCGACTCGGGTCATCGTGATCCGGGAGGGCACCTCGTACGACGTGCGAACCCATGGGCGAAATCTGCCCCAGCTGCCTGTGGACTACCGGATCACGGCGCCGGCGTGGATGTCGTTGGATCTCGAAGGATTCCACTGCGACATGGACATCGAGGGGTGGAAGAGCGACGTACTGGCCGAGACCGTGCGGGGAGGCGTGCGGCTGCGCGGGGGGCAGGGGTTGATCCGACTCAGCTCGATGACCGGCGGCGTCGACGTGCGCGGCGCTCAGGGGCGCTTGCAGCTCAGTTCGGTCGAGTCGGGCGTCGGCGTCCACGACGCCGCGGGGGAAATCAGCATCGAGGCGGTGAACGGCAACGTCGTCCTCGAACGCGTGCGCTCACGCCTCGTCGAAGCCGCCACGGTCAGCGGCGACGTCCAATTCGCCGGCTGGATCGACGGCGCGGGGCGCTACCGGCTGGCGACGCATCGCGGCAACCTCGACGTGCTGTTTCCGCCGGAAGCCGATGCAACCGTGCAGGTCTCGACGTTCAGCGGCGGATTCCAGTCCGCCTTCCCCGTGCGTCCCGGGGTGGTCCGGCCCGGTCGCAGCTTCAGCTTCACGCTGGGTGAAGGACGGGCGCTCGTGGACCTACAATCGTTCGAGGGGCGCATCAACCTGCGCCAAGGTGAGCCTCCCGTTCCGCCTCCACCCGACCCGGGCCGGTAGCGGGCATGGGACGCCGGCGCCGGCGACGATGTCGGGCCTTCGTCACCGCGGAGTCGAACATGGTGGCCGAGGCCGAGCGTAAGCTTTGCGACACAAAGTACTTGATTTGATGAGCAATCGGCCGATAATCTTACGACATGACGGCTCTCCCCACGCTCCGTCGTCGGCATCGTCGTCCGCTTCGACTCCGGGAGCACGCGGTCGAGGACCTGCGCTACATCCGTCAGACGATGGAGCGCGCCTCGCCGCTGACGGCGATTCCCGGCTGGGGGCAGGTCGCGATCGGGTTCACCGCGCTGGCGGCCGCGGCACTCGCGGGGCGCACGGCGAATGCGACGGCCTGGCTCGGCGTGTGGCTGGCCGAGGCCGTCCTCGCAATGGCGATCGGCTCCGTGGCGATGGCCTTCAAGTGGCGGGCCGCCGGCCCCCTATTCCAGACGGGCGCGTGGCGGCGGTTCGCGCTGGCGTTTCTGCTGCCGATCGCGGCGGGGGGCGCGCTGACGATCCGCCTGCATCAGGCCGGGCGACATGACCTGCTTCCCGGGGTGTGGATGCTGCTCTACGGCGCCGGCGTGGCGGCCGGCGGGGCGTTCTCGGTCGCGGCGGTGCGCGTCATGGGCTACGCATTCATGGGTGTGGGCGCGGTGGCGTTGTTTGCTACCGTGGGTTCCGGCGATGCCTGGATGGCGGGAGGATTCGGGGCGCTGCACATCGGGTTTGGCGTCTGGATCGCGAGGCGACACGGTGGCTAAGTCCGCGGTGCGACCCCACGCGCGTTCGGCTGTCCCCCGGCGCTCGCCGCTGAGCACGGTACCCGGGGCGGCGGGTCGCGCAGCGCTGGCGCTCGATCCGCTGATCCACGATCGCACGCGGCTGGGGCTGCTGTCGGCGCTCGCCGTATCGGAGGTGCTGTCGTTCGTGGAGTTGCGCACGCTGCTCAATACCAGCGACGGCAACTTGAGCGTACACGCCCGCAAGCTCGAAGACGTCGGCTACGTGCATTGTGCGAAGACCTTCGCGGCTCGCGTGCCGCGGACGGAGTACCGCATCACTGCGTCGGGTCGAAGGGCGCTCGAATCGTACCTGGGGCACATGGAGGCACTCATCCGCGCCACTCAGGGCTGAGGACGAGGCGCACAACCGCGGCCGGTATCCGGGCCGCATTTCTTGGGGCAAATAGCTTTATGGCACAAAGTACTTGCGTCGAGCCGATAGCCAGCACGCCGCTCGTGCACGTGGCGATCATCCTGGACGGCAACGGTCGCTGGGCAGGCCGACGGGGATTGCCGCGCGCGGCGGGCCATCGCGCCGGGGCCGAGGCGGTGCGAAGCACCGTCGCCGCGGCGCCCGGGCTCGGGGTCGGCACACTGACGCTGTTCGCGTTTTCTTCGGACAACTGGCGGCGCCCGGTCGCCGAGGTGCGAGCCCTGTTCCGGCTCCTCGGCCGTTATCTGATGGGCGAGGCCCGCGAGTGCGCCCGACAAGGCGTACGGCTGTCGTTTCCGGGCCGCAGGGACCGGCTGCCCGCGTCGCTGACGAGCCAGCTGGCGGAGGCAGAGCGGATCACGGCGCATGGACGCACCTTGTGATTGCGCATTGCCATCGACTACTCGGGCCGCGACACGATCGCGCGCGCGGCGGCGCTCGCGGGCCCGCGCGCAGCCGAGCGGGTCGCGTTCATGGCCGCGCTCGGCCAGGCGGCAAACGAGCTCGAGCCCGCGCCCGAGGTAGACCTGCTCATCCGTACCGGCGGCGAGCATCGCCTCAGCGACTTCCTATTGTTCGAGTGCGCCTACGCGGAGCTCGAGTTCCTGGACCGCGCATGGCCGGACTTTCGGCCGGCGGATCTCGCCGCCTGCCTGGAACGATTCCGCCGCCGAGATCGCCGGTTCGGCGGCCTGAATCGACGCACCGACGGTTGAACGCAGAGAGCCCACCGCGTCGCCGCATCCGGCGAGCCCTCGAGAGGATTCCCTCATGAGCCATCTTCCGCTTCGCACGATCCTGCGCGCGATGGCCGCCGCCGCGGCCGCAACCGTCGCCACAATGCTCGTCTACGCCGCCGTGCAGCAGACCTATCGCAGCGGCGCGAACGACCCTCAGGTGCAGCTAGCGCAGGATGCCGCGGCGGAGTTGCGCTCGGGGTCCTCCATGTCCGGGGTCGTGCCCGCGGACACCGTCGATCTGACCTACAGCTTGGCGCCGTTCGTCATCGTCTACGACGCCGCGGATCACCCGCTCGCGGGATCCGGGCGGCTCGAGGGCGCGCTTCCGGTGCCGCCTCCGGGCGTCCTGGCGCTGGCGCGGAACCATGGCTGGCACGGCGTCACGTGGCAGCCCAGGCGCGACGTTCGCATCGCCGCGGTGCTCCGCGGGGTCGGCGACGCCTCGGGGCGCGTCGTACTCGCGGGTCGATCACTGCGCGAGGTCGAGCAGCGCGAATCACGGCTGCTTCTCATGTGCGTGCTGGCGTGGGGGGCTTTGCTCCTGACCTGCGTCGCTGCCGCCGTGCTGTAAGGACAGCGCTGCGCCTCCTGGCCGCTGCGCCGCGGCGCGCAAAGGGCTCTGCTTAGCGGCCCTGCCCGGGCCAGCTTGTGGTGCGGCCTCTACTGCACGCTTGTGCAGTAGCGCCTCGGAGCGTACGATGCTCTCGTGCGAACCGAAATCCGCGAGGAACCGTGCAGCACCGCCCTCAACCCGGTGCGAGGGATGAGCTTCAACTGGTCGCTCAACCCTTACATGGGATGCGCCCACCGCTGCGCCTTCTGCTACGTGCGAGCGTTCGAGCGCCGCGCCGATCGTCCTTCGGGTGACGCGTACGGCGCGTCGGTTCGCGTCAAGATCAACGTCGGGGGCATTCTGCGGGTGGAGCTCGCGCGGAGCTCGTGGACACGCGAGCACGTCGTGATCGGTGCGGCGACGGACCCGTATCAGCCGGTCGAGGGCCGCTACCGATTGACCCGGGCCTGCATCCTCGAGCTCGCGCACGCGCGCACGCCGTTCGGCATCATCACGCGCGGGCCGATGATCGTTCGAGACCTCGACGTTCTACGCGACGCGGCGCGCCGGGTCGCGGTGCTCGTGAACGTATCGGTCGCCACGCTCGACGAATCGGTGTGGCGCGCGACCGAACCCGGCACCGCTTCGCCGCGACAGCGGCTGCGGGCGGTGCGGATGCTCGTCGATTCCGGGATCGACGCGGGCGTCGGCATCGCACCGGTGCTGCCGGGGCTGTCGAGCCGTTCGGATCAGCTCGAGGCGGTGGTGCGGGGCGCGCGCCAAGCCGGCGCGACGCGCGTGTGGGCGAGCGTGCTGCACTTGCGACCCGGTGTGCGCGAGCACTTCATGAGCGTGCTCGAGCATCATTGGCCAGCGGAGCGAGAGCGGTACGAGCGGCTCTATTCGGCGCGCGCGTACCTGCCGCGCCCGGAGACCGAGCCGCTGCTGGCCGAGGTGGCTCGGCTGCGACAGGTCGTGGGGATCGGGGACCGGCGGAGCGTGAGGTTGGAGCCGCCACCCGAGCCGGTGCAGCTCGATCTCGCGATCTAGCGGGCTCTCCGTACCGCTCCTCGCGCTGGCCGTCGACGACGGTCCGCGCCACCTCGGATCAAGGCATGTTCGAGCGCGGATCCGAGGGCGGCAGGTCCTGCCGGCCGTGGCCCAGCGCGTGGGTGACCGCGGTGCCGGCTTCGTCCCAAAACGAGTAGTCGGGGTACTTGCCGCCGTGATCGACGAGCAGCCGGTCCTTCTCGTAGATGAGCCGACCCGGATCCGTCTCGGCCATCTCGAAATCCTGCGACATCTGCAGCGCCAGCGTCGGGCACGCTTCGGCGCACAGGCCACAGAAGATGCAGCGGTTGAAGTTGATTCGGAACGCCTCGGGGTAGCGGCGGCCGTCCTCGCGCTCCGTCGCCTGGATCGTGATGCAGTCCACCGGGCAGGCCGAACTGCACAGGTAGCACGCCACGCAGCGCTCCTCACCGCTCGGATCCCGCGTGAGGATGATCCGGCCGCGATAGCGTTCGGGGATGTGAGGCTTCTGCTCCGGGTACTGGACGGTCACGGGCTTCGAGAACATCTTTTGCCAGGTGACCGCGAAGCCGTCGATCAGTTCGCGAATCATCGGACGACCTCTTCGACTTGCGCCGCCGTGGCGCGAACGGGCGCTCCCTGGCGCGGAATGATCGGCCATTCGACGTCACGCGGCACGAGCACCACGTGATCGGGGACGCCTGGGTGGGCCCGCGCTGCCACTTCGACGGCGCACCCATCCACCTCGAGCGTGACGCCCCCTTGCAACCCGAGACGCGCGGCGTCGGCCGGCGACAGCAGCGCCGTCGGGGCGCCCGCCATCCGGCGCATCGACTCGGAGCGGCGCGACAACACCTCGCTGCCGAGCGTGCGCTCGACGCGGAACAGCTTCAGCCCGGCCTCGCGAGCGAACGGCGGAACGGTGACGGGCGCGGGCGACAGCGCCGCGTGATCCACGAACACGCCGTCGTTGCCCGCGCGCACCTCGGGCAGCGGCCGCCAGACCGGGTGGCTCGTCGCCAATGCCTCGCGCAGCGCCGCCAGGTCGCGGATCGCGAGCTTTCCCGAGGCGTGAACGCGCAGCGACTCCAATACCTCCCAAGCCATCCGCGCATCGCCGTCCGGAGGCTGCCGCCGATAGACGCGCGAGAACGATTGATCCCGGATCTCGTCGATCGTCGAGCGGCCGGGCACACGCACCGCCGCGAATCCCTGCATGCGTCCGGCGCGGTTCACGTAGATGCCGTTCGACTCGTAGGTCGCGGACGTCGGCAGGAACACCTTCGCCTTGTCCGCGAGCGGGCCCGCCAGATAGTCGAGCACGACGAGCAACGGCAGGTTCTCCAGCGCCTGGCGCGCGCGCGGGCTCCATTCGGACCACTCGCTCTCGACCACGACGGCCACCTGGTAGCTCCCGGCCTCGAGACCCGCGAGAATACCGGCCAGCGTCGCCCCCGTGGACATCGCCGCCGCGCCGAAGCCGTTCGGACCCGCGAACAGCCCGCCGAACCGAACGGGCTTGCCCGCGGCCTTGAGAGCCTTGGCGAGATCCGCTGCGGCGCCGAGGGCATCCCCATCGACGAGATCGTGACCGACGAGCAGCCCGGGACGCTTCGCGGCTCCGAGAGCCGCAGTCACCGCGGCGAATGAACCCTTTGGCGTTCGCGAAGCGAGCGCTCGGAGCGCGTCGGCCAGCTCGGCGGGAGACGTCGGGATCACGGTCGCGACGTCGTTCAGGTGGTGCTCGAGCGGCGCGATCACGAACACCTGCCCGCCGCGCCGCGCGCATTGGCGCGCCGCGAGCGCCGCGAGCGGCGCCTCGTCGACGAGCGATGCGCCCGCGATCACGAGCGCGTCGCAATGGGCGATGTCGCTCTGCTCGAGCGGCTCGGCCCCCGCGGCGCGGAGCGCGCCGAGTCCGGCGATCGCTCGGGCCTCACGATCCGGGTCGTCGAAGTGGCTGATCGCCGCCCCCGCCAGCGGCCCGTCCGCCAACTGACGCAAGGCAAAGTGGGTCTCGAGCGACGCCCGCGCCGAGGCGATCAGCGCGATGCGGCTCGCGCCGTGCCGACGAGCGGTCTCGAGCAGCGCGCCCCCGGTGAGCGTCAGCGCGCCGTCCCAGTGAGTCGCCTCGCCGGACACGCGCAGCGTGCGCGGGCGATTCGGGTCCATGACGTAGCCGTGGCCGAACTGACCCCGATCGCACAGGAACGCGCCGTTCACCCGCGAGTTCTCGCGCATCCGCACCCGCTGCAGCTGGCGGTGCCGCGCACCCGGTAGCACGTTGCAGCCGACGGGGCAGTGAGGGCACACGGACGGCGCAAGCTCGAGATCCCAGACCCGCGATTGATACCGGAACAGCTTGTCGGTGAATACGCCCGTGGGACACATCTCGATCAGGTTGCCCGAGAACGGGCTCTCGAACGGCCCGTCCTCGAAGCGACCGAAATACACGCGCTGTTGGCTGCCGGTGACGCCGAAGTCGCGGCCGCCCGCGTACTCCTGATAGAAGCGCTGGCAGCGATAGCAGGTGATGCAGCGGTTCATCTCGTGCTGGATGAACTCGCCGAGGTACTGATTCGCGAACGTGCGCTTCTTGAGATGGGTGCGACGGACCCCGTGCCCGGCGGCGATCGTCAGGTCCTGGAGCTGGCACTCGCCGCCTTCGTCGCAGATCGGACAGTCGTGCGGGTGGTTCACCATCAGCCACTCGAGCACGTACTTGCGCAGCGCGCGCGAGTGGGGGTCGAGCGTCGTGACCTCCATGCCGTCGGCCGCCTCGGTCATGCAGCCCATCACGGTGCGGGTCTTGCCCGCCTGCGTCACGGTCACCGCGCACACGCGGCACGATCCGATCGCGCCGAGATCCTTGTGATAGCAGAAGATCGGCACCGACACGTCGGCGATGGTACCCGCGTCGACCAGGTTGGTCCCGGCCGGCACCGTGAGCTTCCTGCCGTCGTAGACGATCTCAGCCATCGGTGCTCACCGAGGCTTCGCCGTTGCGGCGCCCGCGATCGCGCGGCGCGTCACGCATGGACGGGCTCCCGGCTGCCCCGGAACGGGCAACCTTTGCCGGCGACGTGCTGCTCGAGCACCGGGCGGAAATGGCGGATCAGGCCTTTGATGGGCTCCGCCGCTCCGGTGGCGAGCGCGCAGAACGAGTTCGGCCCGATGAACGTGTACAGCTCGTCGAGCAGGTCGATGTCGGTCTTCGATCCTCGACCGCTCTCGATGCGCTCGAGGATCTCGACGCCCACCGGCAGACCGTCCCGGCACGGCGTGCAAAAACCGCAGGACTCGCGGGCGAAGAAGCGCTGCAGGTTCAGCGTCCCCTTGACCGGGCAGTCGTCCTCGCTGAACACGATGAACGTGCCGGTCCCGAGCCGGCTGCCGAGCTTCTCGATCGGTGAGAAGTCCATGGCCACGTCGATCTGGTCCGCGGGCAGGAACGCCGTCGAGGCGCCCCCCGGGATCACTGCCAGCAGCTGCTTGCCGTCCTTCACGCCGCCCATCTCGTCGATGAGTTGGCGCAGCGGCGTGCCGATCGGGCGCTCGACGCACGCCGGCCGCTCGAGCGCGCCGCTGCCGCCGAACAGCTTGGTGCCGGCGCCCTCCGGGTTGGCAGCGAGCTGCTTGAACCACTGAGGGCCGTTCGCGACGATGCCCGGAACGCACGCGAGGGTCTCGACGTTGTGCACGGTCGTCGGCCGGCCCCACAGCCCTCGCGTCGCGGGGAACGGCGGTTTCGAGCGCGGCTGGGCGCGCTTGCCTTCGAACGCGTTGATCAGCGCGGTCTCCTCGCCGCAAATGTAGCGGCCCCCGCTGCGATGCACGTGGATGTCGAACGAGAACTTCGTGCCCTGGAGGCGCTCGCCCAGCCACCCGCCGCGCCGAGCCTCGTCGAGCGCCCGCTCGAAGTCGTCGGCCTGGCGGAAGTACTCGCGCCGGATGAACACGAAGCCTTCCGTCATTTCCATCCCGTAGGCCGCGAGGATCATGCCCTCGATCAGCGCGTGCGGGTTGTGCTCGAACAGCACTCGATCCTTGAACGTGCCCGGCTCCATCTCGTCCGCGTTGCACAACAGGTATTTTGGCCCGCCGTCCCATTGGTCGCCGCGCGGCACGAACGACCACTTCATGCCCGACGGGAACCCCGCGCCGCCACGACCGCGGAGGCCCGAGTCCTTGATCATCTGGATCAGGTCGTCTGACTTTAGGTCCTTGAGCGCGCGCGACACCGCGGCGTAGCCACCCGCGGCGCGGTACTCGTCGAGCGTCGCGGGCGCTCCGTCGTGGGCGCGGACGCTAAGCAGGACGTCGTTCATCGCGAATCCTCTGCAGCAGGGCGTGCACCGAATCGGAATCCGTGCCGCAGCGGCCGTGGACCTTCTCGTTCGCGAGCAGGCAAGGGGCTTGCTCGCAGTGTCCGAGGCAGACGATCGGCAGCAGCCCGAACTCGCCGTCCGCCGTGACCTCGCCCAGCTTGGCGCCGAGCTGTCGCTCGATCTCGGCGATCAGCGACTCGGCGCCGCGCAGCTCGCACGAGATGCTGTCGCAGATGAAGATCTGGCGCCGCCCGGCGGGTCGCCGCAACAGCAGGTTGTAGAACGTCGCGACCTCGTCGACCTCTTGAGGCGTCAGGTCGCACTCGGCAGCCGCGATCCGCACCGCCTCGTCGTCGACGTAGCCTCTTTGCTGCTGGAGCCCCCACAGCACGTCCACGATCTTCTCGCGCTTCAGGGCCTTCGAGTCGGGCCCGAGGATCTTCAGCTCGCTCATCTTGGATCACCCCACTCCGTGACTCCGCCTTCATCCCGCCGGCACCGGGGTGTCACTTGTCCACGTCTCCCAAGACGAAGTCGATGCCGCCAATCGTCAGGATCAAGTCGGACAACAGCTCTCCCTTGGTCAAGTGCGGCAGCGATTGCATGTGGGGGAAGGACGGCGTGCGGACGAAGACGCGGTACGGCAGATTGCTGCCGTTGCTCACGATGTAGAAGCCGTACTCCCCCTTGGGCGCCTCGGTGGCGACGTAAGCCTCGCCCGCGGGCGGCACGAAGCCGCGCGACACGTTCACGAAGTGATGGATCAGGCTCTCGATGTCGTGCAGCATGCGCTGGGGCTCGGGAATGCCGTAGCGGAACTCCTGCGCCACGTAGGGCCCGCCCGGCATGTTGCGCACGCATTGCTCGATGATCCGCAGGCTCTGCCGCATTTCCTCCATGTGGACGTTGTAGCGGTCGAGGTTGTCGCCGGTCGTGCCTGTCGGGATGTCGAAGTCGTATTGCTCGTATCCCGAGTAAGGCTTCGACTTGCGCAGGTCCCAATGGACCCCCGCCGCGCGCAGATTCGGCCCCGTGAATCCGAGGTCGATCGCGTCGTCCGCCGTGATCGCGCCGGTGCCCCGGCAGCGGCCGACGAAGATCGGGTTCTTGCTCACGAGCCGGTCGACTTCCGCGAACTGCGGCGGGAAGCGCTTGAGCCAGGCTTCCATGTCCTCCCGCCAGCCGTCCGGCAGGTCCTGCGCCGTGCCACCCGTTCGGAACCAATTCGGATGCATGCGAGCGCCCGTGACCTTGGAGACGAAATCGAGCATCTGCTCCCGCATCTCGAAGGTCAGGAACACCGGCGTCATCGCGCCCGCGTCCTGGGCGAACGTCCCGACCCACACCAGGTGGCTGATGATCCGGAACAGCTCGACCATCATCACGCGGATCACCTTCGCTCGCGCCGGCACCTCGACGCCGAGCAGCGTCTCGACGGTCAGCACGTACGGCAGGTTGTTCGACACACCGCCCAGGTAGTCGATCCGATCGGTGTAGGGCAGGTAACGGTAGTAGGTCTGGCGCTCGGCGATCTTCTCTTGCCCGCGGTGGTGGTAACCGATGTCGATGTCCATGTCGTCCACCGTCTCCCCGTCGAGCAACACCGAGATCTTGATCACGCCGTGGGTGCCGGGGTGGTGCGGGCCGATCTGCAGCACCATCGCTCCGTCCTCGGGCTTGAGCCGCGAATGCTCGATGATCGAGCGCTCCCAGACGATCGCGTCCTCGGGAGTCATCTGCGGCATCTCGGAGCCGCGATACGGGTGGTCCTTGCGGAGCGGGTGCCCGTCCCAGCAGTCTGGCATGAAGATGCGACGCAGGTCGGGATGGCCGTCGAAGTGGATCCCGAGCAGGTCGTAGGCCTCGCGCTCGTACCAGTCCGCCACCGGGTACACGCCGGTCACCGTCGGAACGCGCGGCTCGTCGCCGTCCAGGTCGACCGCCAGATGCACCTGCGGCTTCCCCGGCGCGAGTGCCGCCAGGTGGTAGAGCATGCGGAAGCCGCCGTCCCGCGGGCGATTGTCGATCCCGGCGCAATACTCGAGGCGGCGAAATGCGACGGGCGACTCCCGGCGCAGATACTCCATCGCCGGCACGAGCTGCTCGGGGCGCACCGCCCAGGTCAGGACGTTGCTCGGCACGACGTCCCGCGAGATGCCGCCGAGCTTCGCCGCCAGTCCCGCCTCGACGCCTTCGAGTCCTTGCTCGTCCGGGCGTGCCGGCGACGACGGCGTCCACGGCGGAAAGTACGCCGCCGGGATCTGATGGTTCGGACGCATCAGCGTGCCGCGCGGGCGCGTGCCCTCGAGACCCGGGCCACGCGGGTCCGCCGTCGTGGTGATCCCCTCGATCCGGGGCTCGCGAACCGTGCCCGAGTGGCGGCCGGGAACGCGCAGCATGTCGCGGCTCGGATGCTCGGTGCGCTTGATCTTCTGCTGAAGCAGCATCAGCGCCTGGACCAGCGATTCGGGGCGCGGCGGGCAACCCTGAACGTACGCGTCCACCGGCAACACCGTGTCGACCCCCTGCAGCACCGAGTAGACGTCGAACATGCCGCCCGAGTTCGAGCACGAGCCCATCGACACCACCCAGCGGGGATCCATCATCTGCTCGTACAGACGCAAGATCGCAGGCACCATCTTCTTGAACGGCGTGCCGGCGATGATCATGACGTCGGCTTGGCGCGGGGAGCCCCGCATCACCTCGGCGCCGAACCGGGCGAGGTCGTGGCGGGGCGTGAGCGAGGTGGCGGTCTCGACGAAGCAGCACGACAGCCCGAAGAACATCGGCCAAAGCGAGTTCGCCCGGCCCCAGTTGATCAGGTCGTCCATCTTACCCATCCACAGCGAGTCGCGAAGATCCTCGGGGATCTGAGGGGCGACCTCGATGCGTGAAGCAGTGGTCACGCGGGTCCTCGTGGCGGAAACGCGGGCGGTTGCGAATCTCGGGTCCTGCGGCTGCGACGACCGGGTTCCATTTGAACCGACGAAACGTAGCACAGGGTCAAGGAAGGGTCACGGCGGCCGCTCCATTCGATCACCCGACATTCTGATGTTTCGACCGTGACGGACTCGGGCTATTCTCGCGCCGCCGCAATCGCACGAGACGACCGCGCCCGCGGTCGGGCGCACTCTTTCGGAGGGTTCACGTCATGTCTGCACGCGAGCATCAGCAATTCCTCGAAGCCTGGGATTGGGAAGCGCAGAAGACCGTCGAGCTGATGCGGGTCTTGCCGACCCATCAGTACGACTTCCGGCCGGACCCGAAGGGTCGTTCCTTGGGAGAGATGGCCTGGCACTTGTCGGAAGGCGACGCCTACATGACGTATGGCATCGAGAACGGTTTCAGCACCGGCACGAAGCCCCCAGGCATCGAGCGGCCGCGGACGATCGCGGAGCTGGCGCCCGGTTACGAGCGCGTGCACCGGGAGGCCGTGGCGCGGGTCAAGAAGCTCAAGCCGGAGGATTTCGACCGCTCGGTCCCGTTCTTCAACGGCCAACCGATGCGCATCCGTGAGATCCTGTGGGGCGCCGTGCTCCACCATCACATTCATCACCGCGGGCAGCTGGTGCTGTTGTGCCGCCAGGCGGGCGGGTCGCCGATCGGCGTCTATGGGCCGAACCGCGAGGACTCGCTCAAGATGATGGAGGCGGCGAAGCGCGGCGGTTGATCCGCGATCACGGCGGTCGAACTCGGTCTCGCTCGTTCCGAAGCGCCGTGCCAGATGCTATGCTCACCTGCCCGGCTGCAGTCCTTGGTACCGGGTAGGAGAACCCGATTTGAGTCTGAGCGCCACGCTGATCGCACGGGATGAAGGGCATCGACTCGCCCGGTGTCTCGAGGCGATTCGGTGGGTCGACGAAATCGTCGTCGTCGTCGACGAACGTTCATCGGATGACACCGAGCAGGTGGCACGGCGCTACACCGACCGAGTCTTCCGTCGTCGCTTCACGGGGTTTCCGGATCAGCGCCAGTGGGCCGACGAACAAGCCACGTCGGATTGGATCCTGTCGCTCGACTGCGATGAGCTCGTGACGCCGGCACTCGCGGAAGAAATCCAGCGCGAACTTCGCGCACCACGGGCTAACGCGTACCGGATCTCGCACCTGGACTTCATGTTCGGTCGCTGGCTGCGCCGCGCGGGGCTCCATCCGCAATACCACGTGCGGCTCTATCGCCGGGGCGTCGCGCAGTGGCGCAGCCCCATCCACGAGAAGGTCGAGGTGCCAGGCGAGCTGGGAACGATGCGCCATCCGCTGCTCCATTTTTCGCACCTGCGGCTGTCGGATTGGGTGAACAAGATGGCCGCCTACACGAGCACGGAAGCCCGGCTGCTCTACGATCGCGGCGAGCGCATGTCGGCCGTGCGTTTGGTGTGCGAACCGCCGCTGTTCTTCGCCTACAAGTTCTTCATCCAACAGGGTTGGCGCGAGGGCATGCACGGGCTCGCCGTGTCGCTGCTGTTCGGCACCTATCGGCTGGTGCGCAACTTGAAGCTGTGGGACCTGCAGCAGGCCTCCCGAGAGCCGCGCGATCCGGAAGACGTTCCGTTGCCCGCGGGGTTGCGTTGAGCGCGGAGATGAGCGGCGCGACGGCCGCGGCCGGGACGTTCACGGGCGAGCGCGTCACGCCCATCGGCACGCCGGAGGCGCTGTATCGCGAATCCCACATGCGCTACCGGTTCGCGTGTCAGTTCGTGCGCGACGCGGACGTGCTCGACGTCGCGTGCGGCTCCGGGATGGGGAGCGACCTCATGCGCCGGCAAGGTGCCAAGAACTGCGTCGGCATGGACCTCAGCCTCGACGCCGTGTCGTTCGCCACGCACCGCTATCCGCGCTGCAGCTTCGCCGCGTGCGACGCGGTGCGCCTGGCGGCGCGAACGGGCAGCTTCGATTGCGTCGTGTCGCTCGAGACCCTGGAGCACCTGCCCGACCCTGAGGAATTCGTGGCCCAGTGCGCCAGGGCGCTGCGGCCCGGGGGGCGATTCATCGTCTCGACGCCGAATCGGCCGGTCTACCGCTGGCTGGACCCGAATCCCTTCCACATCCGCGAATTCTCGCGTGAGGAGCTCCTGGAGTTGCTCGGCCGTCACTTCGCGGCCTGCGAGCTGTACGGGCAGAACTGGCACTTCTATCCGACGTTCGTCGCGCGCCGCACCCTGATGCACTGGCTCTCGGTGCTCGGGCTCAAGGAGCCGCTCAAGCGCCTGCTCAAGCCGCAGGGGAGCATGCCCACCACCCGCGTCGACTTCGACGCCGAGGTCGCCTATCCGGAGTGCGAAGTCCGGCCGCACGTCGAGCGCGGCTGGGTGCGGCCGCTGTACTTCGTGGCCGTCGCGCGCAAGGCGACGTGAGCCGCGCGCCCGTCCGTTCGATCGGATCACGGGGTTGATCGCACGCCCGGCGGTGGTGCAAAATGGTTGGTCTCGCAGGCCTTGCCATATGCTCTCCTCCCCGTGTCGCCACCTCGGCTCTCGGGTGGGACGGGACTCCGGAAACCCTGAACTCCCACCATCGATTCGAACCCGCGACCCATGAAGACCGTCATCCTGTGTGGGGGAAGGGGAACTCGGCTCAAGGAAGAGACGGAGTACAAGCCGAAGCCCATGGTGATCGTCGGAGCGAAGCCGATTCTCTGGCACATCATGAAGATCTACTCGCATCACGGATATCGCGAGTTCGTGCTGGCGCTCGGCTACAAGGGGCAGGCGATCAAGGAGTTCTTTCTCAACGAGCGCGCCTATTCGAGCGATTTCACGCTCTGCACGTCGTCCGGCGCCGTCGACTATCACCAGCAGCACGCCGACGACTTCCGGGTCACGTTTGCCGACACCGGGGCCGACAGCCTGACCGGAGAACGGCTGCGTCGCGTCCGGAAGTACCTGGGTGACGGGGAGTTCATGGTCACCTACGGGGACGGGGTTGCCGACATCGACGTCGCGGACCTGGTTCGAGCGCACCGTCGGTACGGAACGCTGGCCACGATCACCGGCGTGCATCCCACGTCCAAGTACGGCTTGCTGCGCAGCGACGAGCGCGACCGCGTGCAGCACTTCAGCCAGAAGCCGACGCTGGGCGACTTCGTAAACGGGGGCTTCATGGTCATGAGCCCCGGTGTCTTCGAGTATATGGACGACGGCATGATCGAGGACGCACTGATCCGCATGGCCGCCGACCAACAGCTCTCCGTGTATCGCCACGACGGGTTCTGGAAGGCCATGGACACCTACCAGGAGATGGAGGAACTGAACCGTCTCTGGGACGCCGAACGACCTTGGGCGGTGTGGGAGAAGCGACCATCGTGAGCCGCGAACCGCAACATCGGAGCACGGTCCTCGTCACGGGAAACGAGGGCTACATCGGATCGGTCCTCACCGGAGTGCTGCTCGAGCGCGGCTATCGCGTCGTGGGGCTCGACAGCGGCGTGTTTCGCGACGTCGCGTTCGTACCCCGCGCGCACGCCCCGCACCGGCAGCTCACGAAGGACATTCGCGACGTCGAGCCCGCGGACTTCGAGGGGGTCGACGCCGTCATGCACCTCGCGGCGCTGTCGAACGACCCTCTCGGCTCGCTCAATCCCGCGGCCACCCACGCGGTCAACCACCACGCGACGATCCGGGTGGCGAAGGCTGCTCGCTCCGCGGGCGTTCGCCGGTTCCTGTTCTCGTCCTCGTGCAGCATGTACGGCGTTTCCTCCGAGAGCTTCGTCACCGAGAACGCCACGTTCAACCCGCAGACCCCCTACGCCGAGGCGAAGGTGGCCGCCGAGCGGGACCTTCGTGCCCTGGCCGACGACCGGTTCTCGCCCGTCTTCCTGCGCAATGCCACGGTGTTCGGGATCTCGCCGAGGATGCGGCTCGACCTCGTCGTCCAGAATCTGGTGGCGTACGGCTATCTGTTCGGAACCATCACCATTCTGAGCGACGGGACGCCGTGGCGGCCGCTCGTCCACGTGCGCGACGTCGCGGACGCGTTCGTCCACTTCCTCGAGCTGCCGCGCGAAGCGGTGCACAACCAGGCCTTCAACATCGGACACCAGCAGAACAACCTTCAGGTCCGCGAGATCGCCGGGAAGGTGCAGGAGGAGCTGCCTCGCACCAAGATCGAGATCAAGAACGAGAACCCCACCGATACCCGGTCGTACCGCGTCAGCTTCGACCGCGCTTATGCGGCCGGCTACACGCCGCGCTACCTCGTCAGCGACGGCATTCGCGAGATCTACGAGGCGTTCCAGCGCGTGAGATTCTCGCCCGAGGACTTCCAATCGGACGCCTACATCACGCTGAAGCGCTATCAGCGCCTGCAGGGCGAGGGTCGGCTCGACTCCGACCTGCGGCTGGCCGCCGAGCCCCGGGAAGCCTGATGAACCTGATCCCCACGGAGATTGCCGGCGTGTTCCGCGTTCGGCTCGAGCCACGCGGCGACGCGCGGGGGTATTTCGCGCGCGTCTTCGATCTCGAGCGCGTCCGACAGTTCGATCCCGCGTTCCGGATCGTCCAGATCAACCGATCGCTGACTCAAGCGAAGGGCACGATTCGCGGGCTGCACTTTCAGCGCCCGCCGCGCGCCGAGGACAAGCTCGTCCAATGCCTCGAGGGCGCCATCTTCGACGTCGCCGTCGACCTGCGCCCGGGATCGCCGACGTATCGCAAGTGGGTCGGGCAGGAGCTCACCGCGGAGAACAAGGAGCTGCTGCTCGTTCCAAAGGGGTGCGCGCACGGCTTCCAAACGCTCGTGGACGATTGCCTCGTCGAGTACTTCGTCTCCGAGTACTACTCACCGGAGCACGAGGGCGGCATCCGCTGGAGCGACACCTCGATCGGGGTGCGCTGGCCGCTGGGCCAACCGTTCACGTCGGAAAAGGACGCGGCCTGGCCCCTGATCGAGCCATGAGGCTCCTGGTCCTCGGCAAGACGGGACAGCTCGGCTCGCAACTGTCGGCGCAGGGAGCGAGGCACGGGTTCGAGGTCACGGCTCTGGGCCACTCGGATCTCGACGTGACCGATCGCGGCGCCATCGAGTCGGCGCTCGACGGCGGTCGCCCGCAGCTCGTGGTCAACGCCACCGCGTCCCACGTGGTTCCCGAATGCGAGCAGCGACCCGACCAGGCGTTCGCGGTCAATGCGGCCGCGGTGAAGTTCCTCGCGGAAGCCTGCCACGCGCGCGGCATCGACTTCGCGACGTACAGCACCGATTACGTGTTCGACGGACGCAAGGGGAGCCCGTACCTCGAGGACGACGCGCCGCATCCGCTGCAGACGTACGGCGTGTCGAAGTACGCGGGCGAGCTGCTCGCCCGGTTGTACCATCCGGGAGCCGTGATCATCCGCACGTGCGGCGTCTACGGAGGCCCCACCGGCAGTCGAGCCAAGAAGGGCAACTTCATCCTGAACCTCCTGCGGGACACCCAAGGCAAGACCGAGCTGGAGGTCAGCTCGGAGCAGATCGTCAATCCCACGTACGCCGAGGAGCTCGCCGCCGCCAGCCTGGAGCTGCTTCGCACGCGACCGGAGGGGGGGCTCTACCATCTCGCGAGTGAAGGCTCGTGCTCGTGGGCCGAGTTCGCCGCGGCGGCTATGGAGCAGACGGGGCGCCGGACGAAAATCCTGCCGGTCGACCGAGGAGGTCACTCGGGAGCCGCGCGCCGGCCGCGCTTCTCGGCGCTCACGAATCAGCGTGCCGCGGCGCGGGGGGTCCGACTAAGCGAATGGAGGAGCGGTCTCGAGCGCTACCTCGCCATGCTCCCCGCGTCGGCCGTGACATGAACGTTCCGCGTTCGCCGCGCGTCGCGATCATTCTGCTCAACTACAACGGGCTCGCGCTCACGCAAGATTGCCTGCGCTCGCTCCGCGACATCGACTACCCGGAGGCCCGGGCCTTGGTCGTGGACAACGGTTCGACGAGCGACGAGACGGTCGCCCTGCGGAAGGAATTCGGCGACACGATCGACTTGTTTCGCATCCAGGAGCCGCGCGGATTCTGCGGCGGCAACAACCAGGCCATGCGGTTGGCGCTGGCCCACGGCTACGATTACCTGTTGCTGCTCAACAACGACACCACGGTCGAGCCCGACTTCCTCAGTCATCTCGTGAGCGTCATGGAATCGGACCGGGGAATCGGCGTGATTGGCCCCAAGATCGTCCGCTATTACGATCGCTCGAAGCTGGATTCCATCGGCGGCAGCTTGCGCTTGGGGCTTGCCCGCTACGTCAACTTTCGGCAGCCCTATGCGCGGGTACGATCGAACCTCACGTTCATCACCGGGTGCGCGTTCATGCTCCGGCGTCAGGCGGCGGAGCAGGTGGGCTTCCTGGACGAGGAGTTCTACGCCTATTGGGAGGAATCGGATTACTGTCTGCGTCTCCGCCGGGCGGGTTGGCGGATCGCGTGCGCACCTCAGTCCGTGATCTATCATAAGGTCGGACAGACGAACCGATACCTCTCGAACCTCTACATCTATTACATGATCCGCAACGGTTTCCTGTGCATGAGGAAGAACGGCCGCTGGTACCAGTGGCCGTCCTTCACCCTGTTGTTCTTCTTCAACGCGATCGCCAAGTACAGCGTGTACCTGCTGCTCACACGACCGCGGGATCTGCCGATCGTGGGCCGGGCGATCGGGGATTTCGTCGGCGGCCGCCTCGGTCGCCGAGACGTCGCCGCCGCGGGCTCCGGATAGGATCGAGCGCCCGAGCCCTCCGAATCGAGGAGCCCAGCAAATGGAACTGCTCGAGACTCACCTCGACACCGCAAGCTCCGAGTTCAAGGCCAACGCCGAGCACCATCGCGGCCTCGCGGCGGAGCTGCGTCGGCGGCTCGAGACCGTCAAGCAGGGAGGCGGCGCGGACCTGGTCAAGCGTCACACCGATCGTGGCAAGCTGTTCGTGCGCGAGCGGATCGAGCGGCTGCTCGACCCGGGTACCGCGTTCCTCGAGCTGTCGCCGCTCGCGGCGTGGGGGCTGTACGGCGGCGAGGTCCCGGCGGCGGGCATCGTCACCGGCATCGGCGAGGTGCATCGCCGGCACGTGATGATCGTCGCGAACGACGCGACGGTGAAGGGCGGGACCTACCTGCCCATGACGGTCAAGAAGCATCTCCGAGCCCAGGAGATCGCGCTCGAGAACCGTCTGCCGTGCGTATACCTGGTGGATTCGGGGGGAGCGTTCCTGCCGCTGCAGGCGGACGTGTTCCCCGACCGCGATCACTTCGGCCGCATTTTCTACAACCAGGCGCGCATGTCGGCCCTCGGCATCGCGCAGGTGGCCATCGTGATGGGCTCGTGCACCGCCGGCGGCGCCTACGTGCCGGCGATGAGCGACGAGGCCGTGATCGTCAAGAACCAGGGGACCATCTTCCTGGGTGGTCCGCCGCTGGTGAAGGCGGCGACCGGTGAGGAGGTCACCGCCGAGGAGCTGGGCGGAGGCGACGTCCACACGCGGATCTCGGGCGTGGCCGACCACCTCGCCGACGACGACACGCACGCGCTCGAGATGGCGCGGGACATCGTCTCGCACCTGAGCCCCCAACGCTTCTCGGGCGGCTCGCTCGACGTGCGCGACCCCGAGCCGCCGCGATACGACCCCGGCGAGATCTACGGCGTGCTGCCCCGCGATCTGCGCACGCCGTTCGACATGCGAGAAGTCATCGCCCGGCTGGTCGACGGTTCGCGGTTCCACGAGTTCAAGGCACGATACGCGCCCACGATCGTGACGGGGTTCGCGCACTTGCACGGCGTGCCGGTCGCGATTCTCGCGAACAACGGCGTGCTGTTTAGCGACAGCGCGCTCAAGGCCACTCACTTCATCGAGCTGGCTGCGCAGCGAGGCGTGCCGCTGCTGTTCCTGCAGAACATCAGCGGCTACATCGTCGGCAAACAAGCCGAGCACGGAGGGATCGCGAAGGACGGCGCCAAGATGGTGCACGCCGTGGCGAACGCCCAGGTGCCGAAGCTCACGGTGATCGTGGGGGGCAGCTTCGGCGCGGGCAACTACGGAATGTGCGGCCGCGCCTACCAGCCGAGGTTCCTGTTCATGTGGCCCAACAGCCGGATCAGCGTGATGGGTGGGGAGCAGGCGGCGTCGGTTCTGGCCCAGGTCAAGCAGGCGCAGCGCGAGGCACAGGGCAAGCCGATGAAGGAGGACGAGCTGCGCGAATTCAAGCGGCCGATCCTCGAGACCTACGAGTCCGAGGGCAGCCCGTACTTCTCGACCGCTCGCTTGTGGGATGACGGCGTCATCGACCCCATCGAAACGCGCACCGTGCTGGCGCTGGCTCTGGCCGCGAGCTTGAACGCTCCGATTCCGGAGGCGAAGTTCGGCGTGTTCCGAATGTGACGCCGCGCATGATCCCGCGCAGCCCGGCGGCCCGCGCCGCATGGGGGGCGTTCGCGCTGACGCTCCCGCTCTACTGGATCACGATGAATCGCACGATCGGGTTCATCGATCGCGGCGAGCTGGCGGCCACGGCGATGACGTTCGGCATCCCGCACCCGACGGGCTACCCGACGCTGATGCTCGTGGCGGGTGCGGTGGCGCATCTGGTGCCGCTGCGCCCCGTGCTCGTGCTGAACGCGCTCGTCGGGGTGTTCGCGGCCGCAGGCACGGCGGTGTTGACGCTGTTGCTCGACCGCATGCTGGCCGAGGCCTCGGGCTCCATCGCGCCGCGGATGCGGGCCGCATACGCGCTCGCGGCGGCGACGTTCGTGGCGCTCACCGCGACGTGGTGGCAGCAGGCGAACGGCTTCGAAGTGTACGCGCTGCACGCCCTCTTCATGCCGCTCGTCGTCCTGCTGTTCCTGCGCTGGCGCGACGCGGCGGCCCACCCGCCCGACTCGCCGTCCACCCGGACGCGCCGCGCGGGCCACGTGTTCGCGTTCGTGACCGGGCTCGCCTTCACGAATCACCTCACGACCCTACTGCTGGCGCCGGGCCTCTCGATGGAGATGATCCTGCGCTTCGGCGGGGCGCGCGGCTTGTGGCGCCGGGTGCTGCCGCTCGCGCCGGCCTTCGTCCTGGGCCTGTTGCCCTACGCGTGGCTGCCGATCCGCTCGAGCATGCGGCCGCGATTCGACTGGGGGCACATCGACTCGCTGCGGGCGTTCGTTCATCACGTCACGGGCGCCGACTACCAGCGCTGGATGTTCGCCGACGTCACGAACCTGTCGCTCCAATGGCGCTATCTGGTTTGGCGGCTCCCGCTGGAGTTCGCGTTCGTTGGCCTGATCGTCGCGGGTTTGGGCGCGCTCCTGCTGGCGCGGCGGGCGCCGCGTCTGGCGGTGCTGTCCTGCTCCTTCGTCATCGCGGGCGCGTGCTTCGCGATCGGCTATGGGATCCCCGATCTCGACGCGTATCTGCTGACGACCGAGCTGGGGCTCGCGATCTGCTTCGCGGCCGGGCTGCTGCTCCTGCACGAGCGCTTCGGCGCGCGCGCCACCGTCGCGACGGCGGTGGCCTGCGTGGTGCTGAACGGCGCGCTTCACTTCGGCGAATGCGACGAGCGCGGCAATCGCTTGGTCGAAGGGTTCGTGCACGACGTCGTGGGGCCGTTGCCGAAGGGCGCCGTGCTGTTCACCGACCTGTGGGAGAACCTCGAGGCGGGCTGCTACTACTTCAAGGAGGTCGAGGGGTTTCGGCGCGACGTCGCGATCGTGAGTCCGGTCCTGGCTCACAAGGGCTGGTACCTCGACGAGCTCGAGCACCGTGAACCGACGCTCGTGGCGCGGGCGGGGGAGGCCTTCCGCGGCTATCGGCAGATGCTGCGCGAGGTCGAAGGCGGCGGGCCGGGATCCGTGTCCCGGCTCGAGGCGGGGCGACGCGCGTTCATCGACGCGTTCGTCGCCGGGTGCATGATGGACCGACCGGTGTTCTCGACCGGGGCTTTGCGAGAGCTTCGCGCCGAGTGGCTGCCGGTGCCATGGCATCTCGCCGTCTGGATTCGGCGCGACACGAGCTACGTGCCGGAGCCGTCGTCGCCGTTGGCGTTCCAGCCATGGATGGGTCACGTCGACGTCTATGCGGCGCTGACGTATCAAGCCTATGCCGAGTCGCGCCTCGCGCGCGCGCGCTACGAAGCCCGGCATGGCCGCGTGGGGATCGCGCGCCGGCTCGTGATCGAAGCGCGCCGGTTCGACCCGCACATCCGACCCGAACAGGTCGCGCCGCAGCCCTTGGGTTACGACCGCTACATTCTCATGAGCGCACGCTTCTTTCGCGATCTGAGCGCGTCGGCACCCGAATCATTGCTGGGCCCGGGCACCGAGATCCGGCACAATGCGGCGGGCTCGGAGCGCGAGCGCCCCGAGCCGACGACCTCTGAGAATCCGACTTCGACAGGAGGCCACTCATGAAATCGCATCGCGTCGGCCCGATCCTCGGTTTGGTCGGAACGTTGTTCGTTGCGGGGATGGCCGCGTTTGGTTGCAGCCGCGATCACTCGACTCCGACGGCGCCCGCCGGCGCGGCGCAGCCGGCCCGCCTGCACGCCGCGCTGGCCACGGCGATCACGGCGCAGAACGACGCCTCGTTGAATCTGCTGTCGTTGCCCGGCGTGGTGGGCACGGGCGCGTCGCTCGATGCGTCCGGTAACCCCGAGGTCCTGGTGCTGCTCGCGTACGCCGGCGTCCTCGGCATCCCGAGCAGCGTGGGCGGCGTGCCCGTCGCAACGCTGGTGACCGGCGAGCCGAGGCCCTGGGCGCTCGACGGCACCTATCGACCCTTACCGATTGGGGTTTCGGTCGGGAACGTGAATCAGTGCATTCCCGGCACGGTTGCCTGCGTGCTGCTGCGCGGCAACCGGCGGTTCCTGTTGAGCGCGAACCACGTGTTCGCCCGCCAGAATCTGGCGGCGCTGGGAGAGGCGATTTCGCAGCCGAGCCCTCCGGATCTCGACCCCAACTGTAGCGCCGTGCCGGCATCGTCGTACGTCGCCAACCTTTCGGATTTCCAGGCCGTCGTCTATGACGGCAAGACGGAAAACGCGATGGATGCCGCGATCGCCGAGCTGTCCTTGCCACCCGGCCAGGTGACGTGCGCAACGCCGCCAGCGTTCTACGGCGCGCCCTCCTCCACCGTGGCTCCGCCGCAGATGCACCTCCCGCTGATGATGGTGGCGCGCACGACCGAGCTGACTCGCGGCGAAGTGAAGAGCGTGAACGTCAACGTGAAGATCAAGTTTCCGTCCGGCACGGCCCTGTTCGTCGGGCAGCTTCTCACGTCTCCGGGGTTTGGCGAATTCGGGGATTCCGGCGGCCTCGTCGTGACCGACGACGGCACGCTGCGCCCCGTGGGCATGGTGATCGGGGGCACCAACAACGGCACGGCCATCGCCACGCCCATCGGCCCAATCCTCGACCGGTTCGGCGCCACGATCTGCGGGAACTGACGACGCCCGACCCTGCGCCAGGGAGGCCCCAGGGAGGGTGCATCGCGCGGGGCTCGCGAGCAGGTGAAGCGCAGGATGCGGTTCACCGTCCGCGAGCGGAGCGTCGGCGGCGCCAGGATGGCGACGCCCAGCGGCCCCGCGCGATGCACCCTCCCTGGGGCCTCCCTCGTGCTGGGTCAGGCGTCGTTTCAAACGCACGTGAGTCGCGGCGTTGGAGCGCGGGCTGGGACGCCCGCCCCCGGATCGGTCGCGATCAGACGTTGAGCGTCAGGGCCGCGAGCGCTTCCTTTTCCGACGGATAGGTGTCGAACAGCAGTGCCAGCTTCGTGATCAGGAAGATGTGGTCGAGCTTCTTGTCCAGGTTGCACAGAGCCATGCGGCCGTCGCGATTGAAGTAGCTCGTGCGGCAACCGGTGAGCACGCCCAGCGCGGTCGAGTTCATCATGCTGACATCGCCGAGGTTGATGAGCAGGCAGCGGTTGCCCTTCTCCAGCAGCTCGCGGATCGCCTGTTCGAGATTTTCGGTCTCATCCCCTCCCATGAGCCAACCGTGCGGGGCGAGGATGGCGACGTCGTTGACCATGCGGACCTTCACGAACCCACCTCCTGGACGCGGGGAACGGGCGGTGTCCGCGGAGCTGCCGGTCAGGTCCCTCGGACGTCGCCACGACGACAAGTACACACCTTGCGCTCGAGAGTTGGAAGCGTTTCCCGCGCGGCGCCCCTGGGGTAGGATCGCCGGCCATGCCCACCCCCCACATCGACGCTCGCCCCGGGGACTTCGCCGACGTCGTGCTCATGCCCGGCGACCCGCAACGCGCGGAGCACATGGCCGCCACGTTCCTGGAGGAGGCTCGGCGGATCACCGATATCCGCAACGTGTTTGGCTACACCGGGCTGTACCGCGGGCGGCGCGTCTCCGTCATGGCGCACGGTATGGGAATCCCATCCTGTTCGATCTACGCGACGGAGCTCGTCCGCGAGTATGGGGTGAAGACCCTGATTCGGGTGGGGAGCTGTGGCGCCCTCGCGGCGGACGTCAAGCTCGGAGACGTGATCATCGCCCTCGGGGCGTCCACGGATTCCAAGGTCAATCGCATCCGCTTCCTCGACCACGACTTCGCGGCCATCGCGGACTACGATCTCGTGGCGAGCGCCGTGAAGGCCGCGAGCGACCGCGGCGTCCCCGTGCGCGTGGGGAACGTGTTCTCATCCGACTTTTTCTACGCGCCTCAGCCGCAGATCTTCGACGTGCTCGAGAAGATGGGGGTGCTCGGCGTCGAGATGGAGGCCGCGGGGCTCTACGGCGTCGCCGCGGAGCACCACGCCCGGGCGCTCGCCATCCTCACGGTCTCGGACCACATCCGGCGCCAGGAACACCTATCGGCCGAGGCGCGACGCACGCGGTTCGACGCGATGATCGAGATCGCGTTCGAGACGGCGTTCCACGGCTCTACAACGCGTCCTTGAGCTTCATCGTGACGGTCTTCGGCTTGCCTTCACGCACGATGGTGAGCGTGTGGACCGTCCCCGGTTCGCCGTCGACGAACAATCGATCCATGTCTTCGGCCGTCAACGTCATCACCGGCTTGTTGTCGATCAGCGTGACCTCGTCCTCGGGCTTGAGGCCCGCGTCCTCCGCCGCCGAGCCACGCAGGATGCTCGCGACGACGACGCGGTGTCGGAATCGGGGGAACATCGAGCCCGCCCGCGAGAAATGCCCCGCGGTGCCGTAGGCCTTGCCCGGATCCAGGTAGAGCTTGTGTCTTGCGTAGTCGAAGGTGCAGGTGAACTGCTCGAGCAGGTTGGAACCGATGTTGCCCGCGAGATCGTTGCTCCCCACCATGCCGTGAGTGCCAAGCGACATGCCCACGATCGGCCGCGAGACCACGTACGGACCGAGCGTCAGCTTGTCGATCCGCGTGATCCAGCTGACGAACGGGGCGCCGATGCCGCCTGCCACCATCTCGAGCTGCTTGTAGCCCTTCGCGTCGTCGAACAACTGGCACTTGCGGACGAGCGAACCGTGCAGCACCACGCCGACCGCGTTGCCGACGTCCACCAGGAAGTCGCCCTCGCACTGGTCGTCCAGACGCACGCGCACGACCGGCACGCCGTAGGTGAGCGACATGTCGAGCGGCTGCCCCTTGCCCTGGTACACGAACGTGCCCGGTTCGCGGAACGTCACGACCCGGCCGTCGTAGTCGATCTCGACCACGAAGTGACTGAGGATGTCGTACCCGATCAGACCGCACATCCGCCGCCACACCACCGGCTCGTCGGTATCCGCCAGGTCCGTCAGAGCCACCCTCACGTCCTTCAGCGTCACGGCGTCCGCGACGCCTCCGATCCTGAAGCTGTTGAGCCGCGAGAACGACACCGAACCCTCGCCACCCATGCCGGTCACGCCGGCCGCACCTTCGTGATCGAGGCCGATCTCCTCCGCGTACTCGCGATCGATCACGGACACGCTGGCTCCGGTGTCGATGATGAAGTCGGCCGGCGGGCCGCCGTTGATCGAGCCGCGCACCCAGACGTGACTTCCGCCGTAGCGAAAAGGTAGGACGGCCCGGCCCCGCGTCTTCGCCCAGGCGACGCCCCCGCGGCTGGAGGCGGGAGGTGCGAACCACGTCGAGTCGATGCGCGGGTTCGCCCACACCGAATCGGTGAGCGCCTGCTCCGTGTCGAGGTCGGCGTGAGGGTCGAATCGCAGGCGCATGTTCGGGTCGAAAGCGGATTCGATCCCCGGCCGCTTTCGCCCGGCGAACGGCCTGTATTCGCTGAACCACGAGTCGGACTCCGCGTTGTCCGCGCGTGTGATCGCCCGCGTCATGAGGCCTGTACGCACCGAGAACCACAGCTTGCGCGGCGGCCCCGCCGGCGGCGTGACGTCGAGCGAGCAATAGTCCTCGCCGTCCCGAAAGCCGGACGGCCCCTGGATCACCTTGCCGCCGCCCTGGTCGACGCGGGCCCAGGATTCGCTCGCGAAATAAGCGTCGCCCTGGATCCGCTCCAGCTCGCGACCGGTCAGGATCGTGGCCTGCTTGGACGTCAGCTCGATTCGCCAACCCACCGTGCCGTCGAATCCCTGCTGCAGTCGCATCGTCCCGAGCGACACGTGCTCCAGCAGCCGGCTCGGAACGCCGACCCAGCGCTCGAAGCGGCCGCGAAGACTGAGCGTATTGAGCCGGCCCTTGACGTGCAGAGTGCGCTCGGCATCGAGCGCGGCACGGCCGCCCGTCGCCTCGACGTAACGGTCGACGATGCGTTGGGCCTCGGGCGAGATGAACGCGTTGGCGACCGCGGGGGCGGACGCCCACGCCACGGCGACGAGCAGCGCGGCGCCGCGCGACGAGCGGGGTCCAGGCGACCGTTCCGAGGGCGAATTCATCCTGCGGTTATCGGCAGGAGCGAAGGGCGGGGTGAGTCCGGGCACGACCTCCGGGGAGCACGGCTCACCGAACCGAGCGCGCGTCGAAGGCACTCGAAACCGCCTTGGCGCCGTGTCTCGTGATGGGGTGCGGCAACGTCGGATCAAGCCTCACCCCGCCCATCGACCCGACGCGCCGTGGCATTTCGCCCCAACGAAGGGCACCCAACTCGTGTTTTCTGTCTCAATCCGGCGGATGCGTCGCCGCGTGTTTATTGTCGTCAAACGTCAAGAGGTTTTCGCGCAAAAGCACTTGCTACCCAATCCCCGGCACTGCACAATTTTAGGAGCCATTTGGCTTGCGCGGGCCGATCGGGATTTCGGACAACGAGCTTGGGTGCTCGCAGACTCTCGCGGCCGAGCGATGTTCTCGATGTGCTCCGGCCCCTCGCTTGCCCCGGATGACGAGGGATCAACCCCGAACGCGGCTGCATTACGCGGCGAGTGTTGCTCGCAGCGCGGCCGCGATCCCCACGCGGTTGAAGGAGGATCACATGAGGTCAGTCGTTTCAAACTCCCGCCCGTCGATCTCCACCACGCATGCAAGCTCGGCGGCGACGCCCGGAGTCTGCATGCGACGCCGCCCCCACCTCATTGGGTGGATCGCCGCGGCGGTGTTCCTCGGCATCGCGGCCACCTGGGGGGCGACGTCTCAGGCGCAGACGGACTCGGTGAAGGTGACCAGCGACATCAACCCGTCGAGCTGGCTGCAGCCCGTGACGTTCACGGCGACGGTGTATCCGTCGACGGCGACCGGAACGGTCACGTTCAGGGACTCGGTGGCGTTCCTCGGCCAAGTCACGCTTGCCGGCGGAACGGCGCAGCTCGTCAAGGCCAACCTGTTCACGGGTGCCCACACGGCGATCACGGCGAGGTACAACGGCGACGGGACGCATCCCGCTTTGACCTCGGGGCTGTACACGCAGGTGGTGTATCAGGCGCCGAGCACGACATCGCTGGCGACGGACGTCAACCCGTCGTACTTCGGTCAGACGGTGAAGCTGACGGGGACCACGAACCCCGGAGCCACGGGCCGCATGCAGTACTACGACGGCGCCAACCTGATCGGCACCGCGGCGATTAATTCATCGGGCCATGCGGTGCTCAACGCAAGCAACTTCCTGCCCGGGACGCACACCCTGACCGCGCAATTCCCCGGGGACAATGGTTTCATGCCGAGCACCTCAGGGCCAGTCGATCAGGTCGTGACCAAGGTGCCGAGCACCGCGACGCTGTCGTTCTCGCAGAGCCCGGCGGGGTGCGGTCAGGCGGTCACGTTGACCGCGTCCATCGTCCCGAGCGACGCGGACGGCGACGTGCAGTTCACCGTCAACGGCTTCAACTACCTCAGCCCCGCCCCGGTCGTCGGCGGCGTGGCGAGCATTCAGTTCACGCCGTTCAGCGCCACATCCGTCAACCTGTGCGCCAATTACGGGGGCAACGCGGTCTACCTTCCCAGTTCCGCGTGCAACCCACTGCCGGTGACCAAGTCGGCGACGACAATCGCGCTGAATAGCGACATCAATCCGTCGTTCTACCAGCAATCCGTGAAGCTCATTGCGTCGGTGACGCCGTCGCAGGCCTCCGGAACGGTCACGTTCAGGGACTCGTCGACGTTCCTGGGAACCGCCGTGATCTCGAACGGCGTGGCGACGTTCACGACCTCGAACCCCAACCCCATCACGCCCACGCTGTTCGCCGGCAAGCACACGGCGCTCACCGCGTCGTACGCGGGCGACGGCTGCTACCTGGGGAGCACATCGCCGCCTTACTCGCAGCAGGTGAACACGTCACCGATCGCTCTAGGCCTGTCGACCGACATCAATCCGGCGGTGTTCGGCCAGAACATCAGGGTCACGGCGACGATCGTCCCCATTGGCTGCACGGGCACCGTGCAGTTCTTCAGTGACGGTAACCCGATCGGTACGAAGCAGGTGAACTCCCTGACCGGTCTGGCCGTGCTGCCGTTTAGCACGCTGCTGCCGGGGGGGCGCACGCTGACGGCGGTCTATGTGGGGGACAGGAACCACACCGGCGGGACGACGCCGCCCTACAGCCAGGTGATCGAGCACGAAACGACGATCACCGACCTCAGCTCGAACGGCAACCCGTCGCCGCTCGGGCAGGGCGTCGACCTCATCGCCAACGTGAGCCCTTCGATCGTCGGTAGCGGTCTCCCCACCGGCTCGGTCCAGTTCTCCGAGGGAGCGACGGTGTTGGGCACCGCGCCCATCGACGAGGGCAGCGGCGTGGCGCTGGTGACGGTCAACAACCTCACGGTGGGGACTCATCACTTCTGCGCGACCTACAGCGGCAATGGCTTCTACGCGACGAGCACAGGATGCTTCGACCAGATCGTCACGCCGAGCGCGGGGCTGCGCCAGCAAGCCGCTGGGATGGTGACGAAGCTGACGGCGGAGACGATCGAGTCGGCGGTGCGGGTGTCGTGGGCGGGGAGCGCTGCGGGGTTCGCGAGCCTGGAGCTGCAGCGCGCGAGCAGCGTAGCGGGGCCGTGGCGGGCGGTGAACGCGGTGCGGAGCGAGGACGCGGGGCGGAGCGTGGCGGACGACCGGCAGGTGGAGGCGGGTCGGACGTACTTCTATCGCCTGTTGGGGACGACGACGGGAGGGCTGCAGACGGTGTACGGGCCGGTGGAAGGGACGGCGGCGGCGCCGAAGGCGTTCGCGTTGGCGGGGGCGTGGCCGAATCCGTCGCGGGGGTCGATGACGATGGCGATCACGGTGCCGCGGGCGTCGAACGT
>JACXTT010000979.1_pt1 | contig 48927 bp, 28 predicted proteins | sample 9270951 | NCBI WGS metagenome assembly JACXTT01 (sample SAMN15532306, study PRJNA645909) | rock metagenome | isolation source: weathered quartz diorite | place: Puerto Rico | collected 2017-06-21 | reverse complement strand
GAGGGCTTCAACGGCTCTCATGGGTGTATCGCCTTTCGCTAAGGGTTGGGTTGTCATATTCGTTTCAACCCCGATACACCCGCTCTCTACGCTTTTACACAAGAACTCTTACGCCACCCAACGTCACCGCGACGAAGAATAATCTTGATTTTTCGTAACGAATCGCGGAGAATGGCTTGCATGAATTCACCGGTTTCTGTGGCTGGTCATTTGCCGTGTACCAGCTATGAAGTTTCCCGGTGGAGAGGATGTCCTTTCCTTAAACGGGCGTGATGAAACGACTGCCCCGCAAGCCACGGGGTGTGATAGGAAGACTGCGGCGTGGCGCGCCGGTCATTGCGGTGCCACTGCTGGTCTTGGCGCTCCATATCCACGCGCAGACAACGTTCGTTTCCGAAGGGTTCGAAGGCGTCTTCCCGGGCTCGTGGAGTATCGGCGATTCCAACCTCACCAGCGGCCAGGTTTATTGGAAGGATGTCAACAACAGCTTCGGCACGGTGACGGCCCACAGCGGCACGTGGAAAGGGTACTGCGCCGGTTACTCAAACGGCGTCCCGGTCAGCATCGCCCAGTATGCCAACGACATGCAGGCGTACATGACGACGAACGTGAACCTGTCGAGTGTTACGGGCGCAAATCTCAGCTTTTGGTACAACATTCCCGGCATCGAAACCTGTTGCGACCGGCTGGGGGTTTATATGGACGGGACTCAGCTCTTTATCGCCGGCTCGACCACTCCGGGTTGGGTGCTGGTGACGCTCTCGCTCAACGCCTACACCGGTGGCACACACGCGCTCCGGTTCGAATTTGATTCGGACTTCAGCATCGTTTTTGAAGGGGCGTATTTGGATGACATCCTGGTGGACGGCGCCAACCAGCCGTTCATCTCCTCGCTCCAATCGCTCCAGAACATTAATTACTCCGGTTATGTGCTGGACGCGGACACGGCCCTGGGGCGCAGCAACATCCAGGCGCAAGCGGCCTTCAAGGTTGAAAACTTCACCGGCACCAACACGACTTATACCAATATCCTCAGCTACCGCCTGATCAACACCAACGGCAACAGCGCCCACCCGATTTACGACCTCGGCAATACTGCCACCAACACGGCTTACACGTACAACATCACGAACGTCGTCTCGCTCGCCGCCGGCACGAACGTGACCCTCACCAATATCGCCTATATCCGGCCGGCGGCCTGGATGAGCCAGTTCACCCAATTCTATCTTGAATGCAAGTTGCTCACCAACGGGGTCCTGGCGCAAACTCTGACCACCGCGCCGCAGACCTATTATCACTTCACCAACGTGGTCAGCGGCGACCTCGCGTACAATGTGTTGCTCAATTTCACCGGAGAATCCTGGTCGCGCACTTACGCCGTCCAAACCATCTCGGGCGAGGATAGCTTCCAGGTCACTGCCAATTACGAGGTGCGCCGCTGGGACGATTTGAGCGCGCCGGTTTCGGCAGCAAACATCCCGATCGTCTTCAGCTACACGTTACGGGACAACACCGGCAACAACATCCCGCTCGTAAGCAGCAACCAGACCTTCTTTGATTCGATGAACAACTACTTCTTGTTCCTCAACAAATATCCGACTTTCGCGGCCAACAGCCACACGCTCGATATCAAGCCGTCGGCCCAACTCGATTCGGTCCACAAGACCTATTACCTCACCGTCACTCTCTCGCACACGAACAATCCAGCCACGGGCCAGGTGCTCGCAGCAAACACGCTCGGCTCAGCGACCAACGAGTTGCTCCACTTCAACGGGAACGTTTTTTTCGGCAGCGTCGGCACGACCATGAACGGGCTGAGCGGAACGCCGCCGGCCAATCTGCCGATCGGCCCGTTGATCCCGACCACGCTTAACCCGGTCGCGGGTTATGTCACTGCCCGAAGCGACCACACTTATTCCGGCGCCAACTTGACCGTGAACCTGAACGTGGCGGGTGATGCCTTTGTTACCGGCGGCAGCACCATGCTTATTGGGCCATCCCCGGATTGGGACAGCCTCGCGGGGATCAATTATCAGCGCGGCACGATCACTCTCTCGAGTTCGGGCGCCAACGCGAACCTGACCGTGACACTGCCGACCGGTTTCGGCTACCGACTGAACGACACGAGCAGCCAGGTCATCTCGGCATTCGTCCCCTATGCAGGTGTGCCGCTGTCTGCTTCGCTGGCGCCGACAGGTGACCTGACCTATTTCCCTGGCGTTGCGATTTATGCAGCCGAGGAAACCAAGCCGGCCTGGCTGCAGACCGACCGCATCATCTGGCACATCAACACGGGCCAGTTCGACCTGCCGCCCGCGGGCGTCGGAGCCAGTTATGTTCGGGCGGACGAGTTTAACTACCTGGCCTCGGTGTCCAACAACCTGGTGGACCCGGTTAACATGGGTGACAAGCGGTCCAATGACAAATACTGGCTCGCGCTGATCGGCGTCGGGGCGGCGGTGACCGTCCGCGCCGATGCCAACACCAATTCGCTGCTGGACATGATCTTCAATTTCGGCCCCGGCGGCTTCCGTTCGCACTTCCCTTACGACATTCCCGTGCAATGGACTGCCAACGGAGCGATGAGCGTGACGGGCGATCTGGTGTTGCCCGCTGCGGGCAATTCACTGAGCGGCGCCAGCCTCGTCGCCGTGTCCTACGCTCGAGATTGTCCCGACTGCGGCGGTGCCGGCGGCGGGTTTGGCACCCCCATTTTCACGGTCACGAATGGCTTGTTCTCGTTTACCGAGGATGGCGGGCTGGTGGCGTTGGGAACCATGACGCCGACAGATTTGCAGTGGGGCAGGATTGGGCCGCCGATCTCCGATTACGCGCAGCAGGCATTCAACTTTGGCGACGCGGCGTTCCACATGCCCGGCGTGTTCCTTCGCGGGGACTCGAACCTGCTCTCGGCGGTTTTTGGCCCGGCGACTATCCTCTACACCGGATTCGGGGCGGCGAACCTCAACGTCATCGAGCGCCCGCTCTCCGCCGGTTACACCGCCGGCCTGGCAGATTATGCCGGGATGAACTTCCGCTGTGTATCCAACGGCCTGCACGGCGCGCGCAGCACCATCGCCAGCACAACCAATATCAACTGGCTGCTCGATTACCGCTCGAAGTACTACGTTCGCTACGCGGGCGTTTCCGGCATCCATGAGGCTGTGCCCGGCAGCTTCCCTTCCACACTGGTTCTTTGGGGCTACAACTTCACGTTCAGCAGCTACGGCGTTTCATACCTCGACAGCCAGAACATTGATTCGGTGACGGACGGCTCGATTGTCCTGCCTGCTCCGGCCGGCTTCACTCAGAATTTTAATGATCTTCGCTTTAGCTGTCTGGGCGCGCCGGCGGGCGGAGACATCCCGCCCGCGGAGGGGTTCAAAGCGATGGCTTACTGGCTGGCTGATTTCAAAACGCTCTCGATGCGGTTTGCCACAACCTCTTCCTGCACGCCAAGCAACGGCTACCTGGTCCTGGGCATTGAATGCCACGCATCGCATGTGGACAAGGCGCTGTTCGGGGAAATCGGCTTTTTCCCCGCCGGCGACCAGATCCCGCCCTCATTCGGCCTGGCCGGCGTAAGCTCGCGCCTGAAACTGCCGAATGTCATCACGCTGGATGGTCCGAACAAGAGCACCTACTCGTTCACCCCGGTTCAGGACGGTTACTACAACACCTTCAGCAACTCGCCGCCCTCAACGGCAGGCTGGATCAGCATCTTTGGCAAGCTCGACGTCCCCTGGTTCGAGGATCTGCAACTGCATCTTCAGACCAGTTGCCATACCAACGGGGTCGCCGCCTCGAACGCTCCGATCTATCTGTCGGGCGGCTGGCCGCGGGCAGGCACGACGAACTCGAATTACGGATGGCTCGAAGCCTCCCGCACGCCGTTCGAGACCAATCGGTTCGATTACAAAAACGCCGGCTGGCCCGGCAGCGGCGGCGGCCTGACCATTGCCAATTACCGGGACAACACCAACGAAACTTATCATCCACGCGCCCAGCGCCTCTGGCTCGGCTTCATCGCGTTCGATTATCCGCTTTCCTGGAGCTACACGCTGCGCTCGTTCAAGTCGTGGCATGAGGTCACCAACGACCTGCTCGTGGTCAAAATCGAGCACCAGGTCAAATACATGGACGCCAAACGCGCCGAACTCGAGTTCGGCGCGCAATATAACGGGCTGCCCAAGATCAGCATCGCCAATCTCGCGTTCAACGCGATTGACGAGCTAACGGGCGTGGGTGACGCCATCGTCAAAGCCACCGCGCAACCGCTCGAGGACGTGCTCAGCGCCGGTCTGGATGAAATGGACCGTATGCTCGACACGCAGATGAAGCAGTTGATGGACGGTGTGTTTGACAAAACGGTCAACCCGATCATTGACAACTTCTATGTCCAGCTTTCCAACGACTTCAGTTCGCTGCCTCTGAGCGGTCGGCTCCAATTTGTCTCGGATGTCAATTCCAACGCGCTGGCGTTGCTGGTCGGCACCGGAAGCGTCGGCACGACGCTCACCTCGGCGCTCAAGGACCTGGGCAACGGCGTGAACCAGGCCAGCAACCTCATCGGCCAGATCCGGGGCTACCTGCGCGATGCTACCAACGCGATCAACTCGATCATCGGCACGATCAACATGAATACGAACGGCGCTGCGCTGGGATCGAACATCACCGGACTGATCACCAAAGACCTCGGCGGCAACCGCTCGGTCGTGCCGAAATTCCTGAACTCGCTCGTCGGGGACGTCGCGCCGACATTCATCAACGCCGTGATCGGGCCGACGGTCAGCAACGTCTTGAGCGATATCGAACCGACGCTCCAGGATATCACCGACGGCCTCACCCAGACCGAGAATGCGCTGATGCAGGCTGATGCCAAGCTCGCCACCGCCGGCGAATTCACGACCGAAATCGCCAACACGCTCAACAGCGCCCAGACGGCCCTGAGCAACGTCTCGTTCCAGGTGTCGCTCTCCGTCACTCAATACTTCGGCCAGTTCGATTACAACATTGACAACCCGTTCGTCCACGTCAGCGCCGCCGACATCAAGAAATACATCCGCCAACAGGTTGAAGACCAGTTTTTTGCCAGCGGCCCGGCGGCCCAGATCCAGACGGCGCTGCGGCAACGCCTCTACGACGTGGACGCGGCGATGAAGTCGGAGATAGATTCGGTCTTCCAGCAGCTCAACGGCATGCTGCGCGACCTGATCGGCCAGTCTCTGGCGCAGTTGGACAACTCGATCAACAAATGCCTCGGCAGCGTGAGCGACGTGATCGGCTCCGGCAAACTCAGCGGGCACGCCCTGATTGTGGGCGATTCGCTCAAAGAGCTGCGGATTGACGGCAAGTTCCAGTTCAAGGTGCCCGACGACATGGAGCTGGACGCGTTCCTGCTGATCAAAGAGCTCAGCTCCGACGGCAGCAACGGCTGCTCGAGTTCGAATGCGCCGTTCACCGAAGTGACCATCGGGGCGGACAAAGTGCCCCTCGGTTGGGTGAGCCCGGACCTGAAGGCGAGCGTCCAGGCGAAGTTCACGTTCGATGGGACGACGGTGTTTCCGGTCAACCTGGCCGGGCAATTGGAGCTGCTGGGTGATCTGGATTTCGAGGCGTTCACTCTGCACGACCTGGCCGCCGCCTTGGCCTTCGGCAAGTACGAGAATTACCTGGCGCTCAAAGGCGGCGTGCGCTTCAACGGGTACGATTTCTCGGGAGCGATTTTCTTCGGGCGCACGTGCACGCTGGACCCGATCAAACTGATTGATCCGCAGGTTGCGGAAGTGCTCGGCAATCCTCCGTTCACGGGCGTGTATTGTTACGCGCAGGGGTGGCTTCCGGTCTCGGAGCTGGTGCTCGGCATCCCGGCTTCGTGCCTGTTCGAGATTTCGGCCGGGGTCGGCGCGGGAGCATTTTATTTCGCCGAAGGCCCGACCTATGGCGGCAAGATGTTCCTCGGCGTTTCGGGCGAACTGCTCTGCATCGTGAGCATCGAGGGCGATATCACCATGATCGGGGTCAAACACGGCGGCGACCTGAAATTCGCCGGCCACGGCCATTTCGAGGCCGACATCGGTCCGTGCCCATTCTGCCTCTCGATCAGCAAGAGCATTGACATCATTTACATCCCGCCTGCGAACTGGACGATCCAATGAGAAGCACCAAGCGCCAAGCTCCAAGTTCCAGAGAAAAATCAAGCTCCCGATTCCAAGAGCTGCCGACGGCGAGGGAATCCCGGGCTAACGCGTCGCCATGGGAGCGTGGGATTTGGAGCTTCTCTGGGGCTTGGAACTTGGTGTTTGGTGCTGCGATCCGGTGCTTGGTGCTTGGAGCTTTAGTCACCTTCGCCCCTGGCACCCTTCGCGCCCAATCCGGCATCGGCGATATTGTCTATACGGTCGGCACAACGTTTCAAGACTCGCATGGTCGCGATTGGGCCTACCTGGTTTGGGCCGGGACCGCGCCGGGGTTGATCAGCAACCGCGTCTTCGCCGTCTATGCCAAACCGGGCGATGCCACCAATACTGCTCCCTACAGTCGCTGGTCCATTGTGTCGCTCCAAACCGACGCCCGGGTCATCGAGCCGCTGATCGAGCGCGCTGCCAACCTCGGCGACAACCCGCTCAACTTGCAAGCCGACCTGGTCCAGGTCTTTGGCAGCTTTATGCCTTCGAACGCCATCTCGCGAGCGGACCAGCTCTCAGCGGTGATTCGCGGCTCGCTCAGCGACCCGCGGTATTATGCCAACCTCCTCCTCCTGGGCCGCAACCACCCGGGGATCAACATGGCACTCGGCTTCGCGGATGCCCAACTCATCCCCGCCGGCCGGACCACGTTCGAAATCCGCGCCTTCGACCCTGCAGCGAGCGCTGACCTCGCCGTCATTGGCCGCGTCACAGTCGAGGCCGGAAACCCGACGGTGCTGCCGCCTCCAGGTCCGCCGGTCCTGGTTCCCGAACCCAGCGCGATGGGTGATTTGAACATAAAGCTGCGCTGGGGCACGCCAGACAACGTCCGCCGCCTCGGCCTGATGCAGTTCGGCTATGACCTCTACCGGATGAACAAAGCCTACGCCGATGGCAAAGGCTGGAACACCGTCACGCCACCGCCGCTGTCCGCACTAGCCGACCTCGTGGCCACGAACCCCACCGTCGCCAGGCGCGTCAATCGCGTGCCGATCGTCCCCGGCAAGCTATTCTCCATTGCAGACGCCGCCAACGTCACCCCGCCGACGGGCGATACCAACACGTTTTTTATCATGGACGACGACGGCCGGGGCAAGCCGGGCTACACAAACGTGGCCGGGTTCACCAACGGGGCGCTCTACTACTACTGGGTGGCCGCACGGGACATTCTCCGCCGGGACGGGACGCTTTCATTCGGCTTGCAAGCAACCGTATGCGACCGCATCCCGCCTCTTCCACCGCTGGGGGTTCGTGTCCTGAACGAATACTTTTTCGACACCAACACGCTGACCTCGACTCAGACCCTGAAGGTTGTCTGGAAACAGAACCTCGGCACGAACGATCCGGTGATCAACTACTGGATTTATCGCTGGACCAACGTTGGTGAGATGAACCTGAATTCGGGAAATCCAAGCAACAATCTAATCGCGATCGTCAGCCAAATCCCGGGGGCAACCAACAATAGCTACAATGATTCCGGGGCCGGGTCCCCCAGCAGCCTTAGCGCCTATGGTGAGACCTACTGGTACAGCGTCCGGGCAGGCGACAACGGGGCCTGCGGCCAGAATCTGTCCGGAAACGGCGGGCCTGCCTTCGGAGTATTGCGCCAGCGCGTCGGCCCCGGCGCGGGCAGCGGCACGATCGAAATCAACTGTCTCCGGCCGGTGGTGAACTTCAAGGGAGTCAGTTACCTCCCGCTGGGGAACCGCTCCGACCCGACCAATTTCGATCTTTATCTCAACTGCCGGCGGCTCGACTCGAGGTTTGACTGGGCCGAGTTCATCGGTATCGCCACCTACGTTAACTCCTCGGTCGTCAGCAACTATTTCGGGCGTTTGTTTTTTTTGGGAAGCACGGCGGTTTCCGCCTGGTGGACACCTCCGCGCTACTCCAACGCGGCGCCGATTGCCTCCTTGCAGGTCTGGTGCCGCGCGGCGTTGTCCAACGGCAAGGTCTCGCTCTTCACCATCAACAGCGTGAACCCGCCCAGCACGGAGGTATTTGCCGATGTTGAGTTCGATGCGCTGGTGCAAAGCCTCAGGACGATCGCCGGTGGTCCCAACACCCCGGAGGACTGCCGCGAGCACGATCCCGGCGGGGGTGGCGGTGGCGTCTATGGCACTAACAATGTCTGTGTCCATGTCAGCCCGTCATCGCGCAGCAAGGAATACCGGATTTATCGGCGGGTGGACAACGGGCCGATCTCACTCTTGTGTCAGGGCACCGTGACCAATGTCGCTTCCAGTGTGGACTGCTGCGACAACGCCACGCCGCTCAACGGCGGCTCGCTCTGTTTCTATGTGCAGTTGCTGGACGAAAACGGGAACTCGAGCCCGCTGACGGCCCTCGGCTGCATAGACTGCGCTCCGATCACGCCGTTGCCGATTCCCGTGCTGTCCAAAATTACTCCAACGGGCGATTCTTCGTCCCCTGGCATGAACCTCACCTGGTTCTGCCCCCCCTACGGCGTCGAACGGTTCGAGGCCTACATCGGGTCGCTGACGACGCCTCCGAACACCAACCAGTTCCAGCTATCGAGTCTCCTATCAAGCACGGGCGCGCCGCCAACCACGGTGATCACCACCAACTTCGGCACCAATCTTCCTGTTGCCTTCTACTCGTTTATTTCGCCCAAGGTCGGCCCGGCTTTTGGCAACAACGGCGCCGTTTTCCAGGTGCCCTGCAACGTGGAAATCGGCAAGCCGTACATCGTCCAGGTTCGAGCCAAAGGCAAAAACAATAACGCGGGCGGCTTCAGCCTGGTTCAAACCTTCCGTTGGTCGGCCACCAACGCGCCCTCGCCACAGGTGCCGTGGCCGGCGCGGCCGTTGCCCGGGACCAATTCGACATTCGCCGCGCTGGCCTTCTACATGTCGCCCAGCAACCCCGCCCCGGTCCTGCGCTGGGGCGCGGTGCCGGGCAACGGCGTGCTGGTCGGCTACGCTGCGCTGGGCAACATCGAGGTCAACATCGCGCAAGGGCCGCCGCGCATCTTCGCCGTGTATGACCCCAACACGGCGGTGGAAACCAACTCCGCGGGCGCCTCACTGTTCCCGTGCGCGATGTACCGCTACCAGGTGCCGAACACCGTGTTCCCGAAGACCTCGGGCGATGTCATCCAGGTCTCGCCGCTCATGGAGCAGATCGCGTATCAAATCAACGCGATGCCCGGCTCCCAGACCAACACCATCATCCAGGATCCATTCATTGGCGCGAGCGCGACCTCGGATAGCTCCGGCAACTACATTTGGCTTTGGCTGCGCGATACCCAGCCCCAGATTTCGGGCGCGCGTTACAAATATGTCCTGGTCCATTTCAACGGTGTTCACGAGATAGATGAGCTGGTTCCGTCAACGGAGGTGGACGTGCCATGAGCCGCGACTACCAGACTACGGGACTACGAGACCCAAGAACCGCCAGAGCACAGGACTGCAAGTCCAACTCCCGTGGTCCTGTTCGGTGGACCCGTCAACTTACCTTCCTCGTGGCCTGTAATCTCGTGGTCCTGTTAGCCCGTAGTCCCCTTCGCGCCGCTTTGCCTTTCGTCTTTGAAAATGCTTTCGAGCTTCAATCCGACGGCGATTTCGACGGCGATGGCCGCCGAGACCTGATCATCGTTGACAAGGCGACCGGCGCTTACCGGATCGGCTATCAACTCTCTTCCAATACGATCACTTGGGCAGCGGCCCGCGCCAGCGGCATCGCCGGCGCCACTGGGCTCGGCATAGGCAAACTCAACTCGACCGTATATGACTCGCTCGCGTTGGCCGGGCCGGACGCCAACCGCATCAACATCCTCGACGCGACCAACGGCGCCGCGCCGGCGCTGCCCGCCAGCGTCTTCATCCCGTCGCTCGGGCCCAACCTCGCGGCGGTGATAGATATCGGCGGGGTGGGCAACAACAGGTACGACGATATTTATGCCGCCAGCATTTACAACGGCCCGCCTTACTATCGGGAGACGCTGCTGCGCAACACGCCGACCAACCGCACGCTCATCGCCGACAACCTCATCGGCTATTTGCGCGAGCGCGCCAACCCCGTCCTGTTGCACACCAATCGGCCGCCGCGGCTGGCGCTGTTCGAGCGCAACGTCTCGGTGAACGTCGATTATTTCAGCATCTTCGATTTGAGCAGCGGCGCCGCCGCCAGCGTCGCCTCAGTTGGCACAAACCAAACGCCGCGCCCTTACGAATACGTGACCGCCCAGTTCATTGCCACGAATCCGTATCCGCAATTTTTGCTCTATCCGCCCACTGGTTCGGCTCTCGCCGAATACCAGGTCACCGAGCCATCGCCCGGTGTGTATGCGCTGCCCTACACCAACACGTTAGTGGTCACGAACGCCATTGACCGTCTCTTCGTGCTGCCCGGCACGAACGGCAACCGGCTGCTGATTTTCGACGTTGGAGGCGCCTCGGCGACGATTTATAGCTTTAACGGACAGACCGCGCCGTCGCCGCTCCAGGGCTTCTCGGCGTCGCCCGGAGAGCATTTTACGGGTGCCGGCATTTTTGGCGAAGGGTTCCAGGCCTATTCGGCGCCGCTCGGCCAGAACACCTCGTCCAAATTCCGCCAGTTCAACTGGAACGGCTCGAGTTACTCGAGCATCTTCTCCGGCGATCTGCCCCGGCTCAACACTTACAGCGCCGCGGGCAATGTTCTGCAGTTCCAGTTCGAACCGTTCGTCACCAACAACCCGATCCTGCTTCGGCTCAACAACGCCGGCGATTGGTCCAGCGCCCCGGCGTTCTCAGGTTCGCCGGGCAATATCTCGGTCAAGACCGAGACCTTCCTCAGCTCGACCCAGGGCCTGGCCAACCCGACGCTGACGACCCTTGGCGCGGCCCATCCGCTCGCCGCTTTCGGCCTGGCCAATCAATACAGCAACATGATCTCGCTCTTTAGCTTTACCGCACCGGCAGGCGATAAACTCAGCGACGTCACGATCTCGCCGCAACCGGGCATTTATGCGACCAGCATTCAGCTCGGCTTCTCGGCCGCGAACCCGACGGACAACATCTACTTCCGAATCGCCGCCGACCCCTGGAACACCTGGAGCAACTCGCTCGTCGTTTATCTCTTTACCAATACCGCCGTGCAGTATTACAGCGCGCCGACCAACGGCAGCGGCAAGTCCTCGATCAAGCTTGCCGGTTACAGTTTTACCACCGGACCAGCCACGCTCGATTCGAAAGGCGACGGCATCCCAGACTACGTCAAGATCGCCCGCGGCCTGAGCCTTACAGGCAGCCGCGATAGCGACGGGGACGGCTACTCGGACCTCGAGGAACTCATCCACGGCAAGGACCCGCTGAGCGCCGCCAGCGTGCCGACGAATTTCCCGCACCTGGACGACCAGGCGGTCTTCGACGTCAGCGTCAAGCCGAAACCTTGGGACGGCTTCGCCAACGCCGTGTCGCTCGTCGCGACCGGGGCGATGTTGCACGCGTATGATTTCCAGGGCAGCCTCCTGAGCGAAGCGACGGCCGGGAGCAATAGCTGGCCAGCAGCCCGGCTCACGAACATCGTCATCGTCGCCGAGGATCGCCTCCTCGCCCACGCCACTGACCTGCACTACAGCATCGTCACCACCAACCCCGACAAGATTATTGGCCGCGAGATGCTTGGGCTGGTCGCCGTGCCGCCGCTCACGCTGCCTTCGATCCCGTACGTCTATGGCGGCGGCAGCCTGTCCAACGAGGCGTTCAACTGGATAATGTCAGCCTCGAACGTGCTGAACAATTTGCCCAGGGCTGTCCTGACCAACAACCTCAGCATCAGCAACACGCTCGAATCGTTGTTGTTCGAAAAGAAGGTTGCTCAACTCCTTGCCGCGCGCAGCAACGCCTGGTGGACGAACATCACTCTCTTCCCGTTCCGCGTCAGCGACGCCGGGCGCACCAATCCGCCGCAGTCGCTCCTGCTCTCGCTCGAGTCCGCCACCACGAATCAACCCGGTTACAAACTTCTGACGCTATTCGCGACGATCAGCAACCTGGTCGAGACCTCGCTCAGCGCCCCCATCGCCGATCTACGCGCCGTCGTTCAGGACATCTATCGGATTGACAGCCTGCTCAACAACACGAACCCCACGGCGTTCGCTTCCCCCGTTGACGAAACCCGCTATTTCCTTTGGAACAGCTCGCTCGAATCGAATTACCTCGCCTGGGCCACCACCGCCGCTCAATTCGCCTCCGCAAGCAACGGGGCTTACAACATCCTCGCCGCTGTTCCCTCGCGTCCGGTGACCAACGTCTATCTGACCGTGCGTCCGGACACTTTGGGCGCTTCCTGTCACATCCTGGACCTCTACGGCGGCGGCGCGACCTTCGCACTGCAGGACGCCAATGGATTGCCGTTCGCGTTCCCAAATAATTTCCAACTGATACCTGGCGCAATTGTCGGCGTGTCCGGTTACACCGACGTCACCAATAGCTCCTGTCTTTACCCCGCCATCCAGGTTGGGTCTGCCGTGCTGAGCGGCGTCCCCGTCGCCTCAGACTCCGATGGTGACGGCAACCTGCTGGTTGACTCCTGGGAGAAACGCTTTTACGGCATGCTCGGCCTTGCAAATCCCTTCGCCGACTCGGATGGCGACGGTTACCAAAACCTCCAGGAAATGCTCGAGGGCTCCGACCCGCGTGACATCTATGGCGTGCCCGCAGTCGGTTCGGTGACTTTCGCCCCGCCGGTCCTGAACCTCGTCGAGAGCGGCGGGTTGATCGAACTGCACTTCAACTGGCCGGCAATCTATATTGGCAAATTCAACTTCGGTGTACGGCACGCCTCGGACCTGAACGTGCCCTTCAGCACCCTGGCCGTTTCCGGACCGGTCCACGTTTTTGGCGACGAGTTCAAAATGGTCTTCTTGCCTCCGGGAACGCCTCAGCATTACTATTATCTAACAGTCGCGTTGCACTGAGGCCGAGGACGATGCTCCTGGCCGGGGCGTGTTGCTAACGTGGCGGAGCGCAGACATTCTTGTCCGCAGCAGAGCCCGAAGTCCCAAGCGGGGCCGGGATAAATCCGCCGCCACTAGTACTCTCGAGCGCTGCTGCGGACTGAAGTCGACTGAAGTCCGCCCTCCTATTCTCGCCTTTGAATCCGCCCTGCCATCCAATTTTTTGCGAATTACTCCTTGCCATTCGGGAAATTACGTGATTACCATCCCTTTCGCCTCAGGTGTTTCGCAGAAGTTCGGCGGGCAAATCAGAAGTTAGGAAAAACCTGAATCGACTGTTTTATGAAGACATGTCTGGCGGTGGGTCTAGGGCTGATCGTCTCTTTCAACGGAGCAAGGGGGGCTCTATATAATGGCAATGGCAACACGTCTTTTGGCGGCGCGGTCGGCACCGGCAGCCTGACGCTCACCGACAATGGCACAACGGTTTCGGGCACCTTCACCAAAGGCTCCGGCTCCTTCTCCGACAACCTCGTTATTTACATTGATTCAAGATCTGGTGGCTTTTCAACCACCAGTGGCTTCACAGATTATGGCAGCTTGCTGAGGAAGGCTGTTTCCGGCGCGGATGGTGTCAACACTCGACAGCTTGCAGACTTCGCGAGTGGATTTACCGCCGATTACGCCATCGCCCTGCGTCCATTCAAGCCAGCCGATCCGGGTAGCCTTTTCCAACTCGTGAACAACGGAACATTTACTTTGCTGGGCTCGGTGAATGTCAGCCCTACGGGGACCAGTTCCAGCAGCACCTACACCTTCAGCTTCAATTTGAGTGACATCGGCGTGGCCGGTGGGCAGGGGGCTTCCATAAAATTCGAATCCACTTACATCGGCATCGGCAATAATAACGATGCCGTGATACGCTCGCTTGAGAGCTTTGAGTCGCTTGCCTACGATCCGGACAATCCAGACAGAGTGATCTTCAGTTCGATCGATACCTATATCACGGCCGTCCCGGAAACGACGCAATCCGCCCTGGCAATCTTCGGCGGGATTGTCACTGGCTTTGGGCTCTTGCGCTGGGCACGGCGAAGGATTCGTGGAAAGGACGCCGGAGGGTTCTGAAATACACCGCTGCTTCAGTTGCCGACGGATTGAAAAGTGCTTGAGCCCCAGCCCTTATGGGAGTAGCCAACCACCATGAAGAGACCACTCCTGGGGTTCTGGCTCTGGACGGCTTACATTAATGTCCTTCCTCTGGTCCCGCTCCCCGCTGCCGGCGAGCTTGCGCTTACCATCTACAACCAAAATTTCGCTGTGGTGCGGGACCATGTCCCACTGGATCTCAAAGCCGGCCTGAACCAGGTACGGTTCGCGGACGCGACGGCCTATCTGGAACCCAGCTCGGTCATCCTGCGCGATCCTGCCGGTAAGCGCCGGTTCCAGGTGCTGGAACAAAATTTTCGCGGCGACCCCGTTTCTCAGGAAATGTTGCTCGTTCTGAACGAGGGGAAGACCATTGATTTCGAAACGCCTGACGTCGATGCGGGCCAAACAAAACGCGAAATCATTGTCGGCAGGATCATCCGCAGCGGTTCCGGCCAGACCTACTCCCCTTACGGAGGCTACACGAGCGCGCCCATGCAACCGATCATCGAAGTCAATGGGAAACTCCGGTTCGGTCTGCCGGGCCAACCGATTTTCCCTGCGCTCGCCGATGACACGATCCTGAAGCCCACGATCCACTGGGTGATCCAGAGCGAGCAGGCTGCGCAGTTCGAGGCCGAGCTGAGTTACGTGACCGGCGAGATGCGCTGGGAAGCCGCCTACAACCTCGTCTTGCCTGAGCAGGGCAACACGCTGGACATAGTAGGCTGGGTCACGATGGACAACGAAAGTGGCAAGCCCTTCCGCGATGCTCGGATCAAGCTCATGGCCGGGGACGTCACCAAAATTCAGAGCAGGCCGCGGTTGCTGGAATTCGGGGCTCGGGGTGGTGGCGGTGGAGCTGGCGGCCCGCCGCCGGTCACAGAGAAAGCTTTCGATGAATATCACCTGTACACGTTGGAACGCCCGACAACTCTGCTCGATCGCCAGAAGAAACAAGTCGAGTTCGTCCGGTCGGCAGGCATCAAGTCAGCGGTATTTTACGTGTTCGACGGCGCTCAAATCGCACCCGAGCAAATCTGGAATCCGGAGATACTTCACACCGAGGCCGAGTACGGGACGAGGTCCAACAAAAAGGTCTGGGTCATGCGCGAATTCACCAATTCGGCCGCCAATCATCTCGGGCTGCCGCTGCCCAAAGGGCGGCTGAGAGTTTACCGCCGCGACGCCGGTGGCCAGTTGGAGTTCACGGGTGAGAATGTGATCGATCACACGCCGCGCGACGAGTTGGTCCGTCTGAACACCGGCAATGCCTTTGATTTGGTAGGGGAACGGAAGCGGACGCAATTTAGCATCAATCTAAGCGGCACTGGCGCCATGGCCATCGACCCCACCACCGGACTGCCGGTGGTTGTCCCGAGGTCGAGCCTTCCCTCGGGTCCGTGGATCGATGAAACTTTCGAAATCACTTTGCGAAACCACAAAAAGGAGCCAGTCGAAGTCCGTGTCGTCGAACACCTTTATCGCTGGATCAATTGGGTGATCGAAAAGAAATCCACCAATTATCGGAAGACTGACTCACAGACCATCGAGTTCCCAATCCAGCTCAAACCGGATTCCGAGCAGGCCATCAGCTATGCAGTGCACTACACCTGGTGACTTTACTTGATTAATGCTGAGGCCGTTGGACAAACGGCTGTCTAAGGCTCAGACGAGAAGGTCTAGAGCTCTTGAGCCGGTGATCAACGAGCCAGCCGTCGCTTAACCACAATTGGCCAAGTTCGCACAAAAGTCTCCGTGTGATGTCAATAAGGTATGAACGGCAAAACAATAAAAACGATTCTTCGCGCGCTTACCACACTCCTGGTAATTATTAGCGTGTGGTCTGCTTATCTGGCTGGCTATCACCGCGGCAGTAGAGATGCACTTGATTGGAATTTTAGCGCGGTGATTGGCGGGAAAGTGGTGCCTGTTGGGCGCGGGGATGCCCTTCTGAGATCGCGTCAAGATTTGAAACCTGCCCGGAACGTCAACTTCGTATCAGCGCCAATCGCCCCGCCGGCTAGGCAGCAGTGAGCGCCATGGCCAACCGTCCGGCTCGAGGAAAAGGATAGGCCAGAGTCCCTCCCATATTAGCCTCCAGAACTGCGATTTCTGACTTTCAAATTTCTTCTTTGGCTCCCTTCCCGTTTAGTGTCCATTAGTGTCGATTAGTGGTTCAACTCTTTTTCTGCCTTTGGCCTTCGTCTCGCTGTCTTGTAGCCCCACCTCCACACGCACTTCCAGCCCTCCCGAAGACTTGCTTTCGGTCGCACTTTGTCGGATAAGAGAGAACGTCCCCCGCCCTTCGGGTGTACGAATTGTCGCGTGAACACTAGCCAAAGCGAATTGACGGCGGAGCAACTGGCTGAGCTTCAATCCAGCAAGCTGTTCAATGCCGACCTCGCCCCGGTGCCGTCCAGCCAGCGCCGCTGGCGCGTGGGCAGCTTTGCCGCGCTTTGGATTTCCATGTCCGCCTGCATCCCGACGTATATGATCGCCTCTTCGCTCATCGGCGGCGGCATGAATTGGTGGCAGGCCATCCTGACCATCTTCCTCGGCAATCTGATCGTTCTCATCCCGATGGTGCTCAACGCCCATGCCGGGACCCTCTATGGCATTCCGTTCCCGGTCTATTGCCGAGCCTCCTTCGGGACGATCGGTGCCAACGTGCCGGCGCTGCTTCGTGCACTGGTAGCCTGCGGCTGGTTCGGTATTCAAACCTGGATCGGCGGCAATGCCATCTACAGGATTCTCGCAGTGTTCGTTCCTTCACTGGTGTCCGTGGCCTCCAATCCGTTCGGGATTACGCTCGCGCAATTTGTCTGCTTCCTGTTTTTCTGGGGAATCAACATGTTGGTGGTGTATAAGGGAATCAATTGCATCCGCTGGCTGCTCAACATCAAAGCGCCGCTGCTCATCGCGCTGGGTTTGCTGCTGCTCTTTTGGGCCTATCGCAAGGCCGGTGGATTCGGTCCCATTCTCTCCCAGCCTTCGGCGTTTGGCCCGGGGCAGCCTCGAAGCGGCCAGTTCTGGCTCTACTTTTTCCCGGCGCTGACGGGCATGATCGGCTTTTGGGCGACGCTTTCGCTGAACATTCCCGATTTCTCGCGCTACGCGGTTACGCAGCGCGACCAGGCGGTCGGACAGGCGCTCGGGCTGCCGCTGACGATGGCTCTCTATTCCTTCATCGGCGTGGCCGTAACATCAGCGACCACAATAATTTTTGGACAGACCATTTGGGACCCGGTGGACGTGCTTACGCGCTTCCGGAACCCGATTGTGTTGGTGGTCGCCATGCTGGCTTTGTGTTTGGCCACGTTGGCCACCAATATCGCCGCCAACGTCGTCAGTCCGGCGAATGACCTGGCCCATCTGGCGCCGCGTCATATCTCCTTTCGCCTGGGCGGATTGATTACTGGAGTGATCGGTGTGCTGATGATGCCCTGGAAACTGGTGGCCGATCCGAACGGTTATATTTTCATTTGGCTCGTCGCTTACAGCGCCCTGCTCGGTCCGATCGGCGGCATTCTTATCGCCGATTATTTCGTCTATCGCCGGCGGCGGCTCAATCTGCCGGCGCTGTACCAGGAACAAGGCGAGTACCTGTTCACCAACGGCTTCAGCGTAGTCGCCTTGCTCGCGCTGATCTTAGGCATTCTGCCGAGCCTGCCGGGCTTCCTGGTCGAAGTGAAATTGCTGAGTGCCTCGACTTTTGCTCCCTTCGTGGTTGGGCTTTACAAGTTCTCTTGGTTCGTCGGTTTCGGAATTGCCTTTGTCGTTTATTTGGCCGGGCGGAAACTCACCGCTCTGGCCCCGCCGGCGATGGCGCTGGACCAACCCCAAGCCGCGCTGAAATAGCTGCATATCACCTCTTCCGACGATTCAACGTTTCAACGACTCAACGCTTACACTATTCAACGGTTCCGATTCAACGATTTGACGATTTAACGATTTAACCTCCTATGAACACTCCAACTCTACCTCCCACTGACCACCAGCCGATGCGCTACACTGGACCTTCGGCCGAACAGGTTCTGGCCTTGCGAAAGCAATTCCTGAATCCGGGAATCTTTCTCTACTACAAGAAGCCAATCATGCTGGTCGAGGGCAGCATGCAGTACATCTGGGACGACACCGGCAAGCGTTACCTGGACGGCCTGGGCGGCATCGTCACCATTAGCGTGGGGCATTGTCACCCGCACGTCGTCGAAGCTGCTCGCCGCCAGAATGAGACCCTCCAGCACTCGACCACCATTTATCTGCACCCAAACATTGCCGAGTTTGCGCAGAAGCTCGCCTCAAAAATGCCGGGCGAACTCAAGGTTTGTTATTTCGTCAATTCCGGTTCCGAGGCCAACGATCTGGCGCAGTTGATGGCCCGGGCCTACACCGGCAATTACGACGTCATCGCGCTGCGCAATTCCTATCACGGCGGCAACGTCTCCGGTATGGGCCTGACGGCGCACAGCACATGGAAGTTCAATGTGCCGCATAGTTTCGGCGTCCACCACGCGGTGGTTCCCGATCCTTACCGTGGGCCATACGGACATAATGATCCCGACGCGGGCGGCAAATACGCCGCCGACGTCAAGCAGCTTATCGACTTCGCCACGCCGGGGCAGGTCGCCGGTTTTATTGCAGAATCCATTCAGGGCGTCGGCGGCGTGGTAGCGTTCCCTGATGGCTATCTCAAGCACGTCTATGAACACGTGCACGCCGCTGGCGGCGTCTGCATCGCCGACGAAGTTCAGGCCGGCTTCGGGCGCACCGGAACGCATTTCTGGGGATTCGAGACGCAGGGAGTAATTCCGGACATTGTCACGATGGCGAAAGGCATTGGCAATGGCTGTCCGTTGGCCGCAGTAGTCACGACGCCGCAGATTGCCGGGGTGCTGTCCAAACGAATTCACTTCAACACGTTCGGCGGCAATCCGGTAGTGTGTGCGATGGGCAAGGCCGTCCTCGAGGTTATCGAGAATGAAAAGCTTCAGGCTAACTGTTTAAAGCTCGGCCGCCGTATCTTAACGGGCCTCGAGAAACTCAAAGCTAAACATCAGCTCATCGGCGACGTGCGCGGCAAGGGACTGATGCTGGGCATTGAACTCGTAAAAGACCGCGCCAACAAAGAACCAGCCTCTGCCGAATGCGCACAGGTGCTGGAGCATTGCCGTGAGATGGGCCTGTTGCTCGGCAAAGGCGGGCTGCGCGGCAGCGTGATTCGTTTCGCGCCGCCGATGTGCATCACGCAGGCCGACGCCGATTTCATGCTGGAAGTATTCGACGCGGCCTTTTCGCAAATGGCGAGGCCTGCCTCACCCAAACCCCAGGCCGCGATGGCGACGGCCTGAGAATCGAGCGCACCCCATGGCCAGACTGTGGTGGCCGGTTTTGTTGCTGCTGGCGAGCTTTTGTCGGATTTCAGCCGAGGAGACGAATTGGCCGCAATTTCGCGGCCCGCGCGGGGATGGCACTTCCACCGCGACCAGTCTGCCGCTGCGCTGGAATGAATCACCCGGCGACAACATCCGCTGGAAAGTTCTCATCCACGGCCGGGCATGGTCGTCACCGGTAATATGGGGACAGCAGGTGTGGCTAACGACAGCCACCGAGGATGGGCGGGAACTGTTCGCGGTTTGCGTGGAGCGCGACAGCGGCAAGATCGTTCGAGACCTGAAGCTCTTCGACGTCGAGCAACCCCAGAAAAAGCATGATTTTAACAGCTACGCTTCACCGACCCCGGCCATCGAGGCTGGGCGGCTCTACGTGACGTTCGGCTCTCCAGGTACGGCCTGCCTGGACACCGAGAGCGGCAAAGTGCTCTGGAGCCGGCACGATCTGCCGTGCGATCATTATCGCGGGGCAGGATCCTCTCCCATACTGCACGGCGATGCTTTGTTCCTCAACTTTGATGGAATCGACCGTCAGTACGTGGTCGCGTTCGACAAGAAAAAGGGAAAAACACATTGGCAGGCGAACCGAACGATTGATTTCCAGGACTTGCAACCTGATGGCCAGCCCTTGGCTGGCGGCGACTACCGGAAGGCCTACGGCACCTGCCAGATCGCTTCGCTGGACGGCCGGACAGCACTCCTGAGCCAGGGATCCAAAGCGCTCTACGCCTACGACCCGGCCACAGGCTCCGAAATCTGGCGCGTCGAAGAACGCGGCGGCTTTTCGGGCAGCGCGCGGCCCGTGGTGGGCAATGGCCTGGTATTCCTGAACTCGGGCCAGGGCCGCGGCCAGTTGCTGGCCATTCGGCCCGGCAAACCGGGCGAGACGCTGGATGCGGATGCAGCCCAGGCGACGCCGACGCAATTGCAGGTGGTGTGGAGATCAAAACGCAATGTGCCCAAAAAACCTTCCTTCCTGTTGGTGAATGATTTGTTGTTCGGAATTGATGACAATGGAGTGGCGACGTGCTGGGATGCGAAGACGGGCGAGACGTTCTGGAACGAGCGCATCGGCGGGAATTATTCCGCGTCACCACTCGCGGCCGCCGGCCGCATTTATTTCTTCAGCGAGGAAGGCAAGACCACAGTGATCGCCGCGGAGCGAGAATTTAGGAAGCTGGCCGAAAACCAGCTTGAGGGCGGTTTCATGGCCTCACCGGCGGTGTCGGGCCGGGCACTGATCCTCAGGACCCGAACACACCTGTATCGAATCGAATAGCCTTATGACGTTGCGAGCGGACAAGCGCGCAGATAGATCGTGAAAGTCGTGCCTTTGCCGACCTCGGTGCGGACGTGCAATGCGCCGTGGGCGGAATTAATTAACCGCTGAACGATGTTCAAGCCCAAGCCAGTCCCATGCCGCGGGCCTTTCGTCGTGAAATACGGCTGAAAGATCTTGGGCAAAGTTTCGGGCGGAATGCCCGGTCCCGTGTCGCCCACGGTAAACACCACCAACGGCGGCGTATTGTCGAAGCTCTCGACATTGAGCAACCGCTCCTGGGGGCCGTCTTTAAAGCCGGCCAGGTCGAGAGGCTGCTCCAAGATGTCGGCGGCAATGGTCACGCTGTGCGGTTGCGCCGTGCACTGCAACCCATTGACAGCGAGATTCAGCAGGACCTGGATGAGATCCGTGCCGTTCATGCGTGCCGCAACGTTTTCGGCCAGTAGCTGGATCGTGAACTGATGATTGTTCAGGCTGTGGTGGACCTTCACCAGGTGGTTGAGGTCGGTCAAAAGTTCATTGACGCCTGCGCCCGGAGCGTCCTCGGAGTGCCGGCCCAAATAACTCAAATAGCGGCGCGAAATCGAAATGCAGTTGGTGACCTGGCGCGTAATAGTCTTGAGGCGATCTTTGACGAATTCAAGATCCTCGAAATCGAGGCGGGTCGCGTTGCCGATGCGCTGGTTGAGCAATTGAATGAAACCGGAAATGACGGTCAGCGGCCCGTTGATGTCGTGAATAATGCTGGCGTAAATATCGCCTCGCTTTTCCGACATTTGCATCGCGATCTTATGGTTCTGCAATTCGGCAAGGAGTTCTTCAAGCTGTTCGGCGTTGTTATGGATTTCACTGTCCAGGCTCCGCCGTTGCATCGCGTTGGCAATGGCCGAGCGCATTGTCGCCAGGTCGAACGGTTTGTTGACGTAATCGCAAGCGCGCAATCTCAGGGCCTGGCGCATCGTGTCAGTCGTTTCGAAGGCCGTCATCATCACGACTTCGATGCCGGGATCGACGTATTTCAGTCGTTCAAGGACTTCGATGCCGGACATGCCGGCCATCCGGATGTCCAGCACCGCCACGTCGATCGCATTCTTTTGGGCTAACTCAATCGCCGAAGGGCCATCATTGGCCATCAGGATCTCGTAATCGTCCTTAAAAATGACGCGAAGCGATTGACGTGGCCCTTCTTCATCATCTACCACCAAAAGCGTGGGGCGGCGCCGGGCCGGCGATACTCCTTCCACGGCCTCCGCTGCAGACATCGTCATTACCATAGCTTCTTCATCAACGGAATACGCATCCACTAACCGGTCGTGCAGCAGCGTATCCTACCGCGCCCCACAAAATGCACAAGCAGAAATGCAACCAAGCCGCGCAAGACTAGGCGCGGATAGCGCTTGCTTGCTTGCCAAGGCACCGCCATGAGAGGCATAAATCCAAGTTTCGTGGGTCCTGGCGTTAAAGGAGCGAAGACCTGACCCTTATCGGCTCTGGCTTGCCCTGGGTAGTTTTGCTTTCCGGCAACCAGTCCGTGGCGCATGTTGAAGCCGTGCCAGGATTAATTGCCATCGTCGGCCGGCCAAACGTCGGCAAATCGGCGCTCTTCAATCGCATCGTCGGGCGCCGCATTGCGATCGTTCACGATCAGCCTGGCGTCACCCGCGACCGTGTCAGCGCCGAAGCCGAATGGCACGGCCGCCCGTTCACGCTGGTGGACACCGGCGGCATTGGTCTGGCAAGAGGTGAACGCTCCGATGATGTGATCGTCCAAGCGGCCCTTGCACAAGTGCAACTCGCCATCGAAGCCGCCCACGTCATTATCCTTGTGGTCAATGTGCAGGATGGGATCGTGGCGCTCGATCGCGAGGCTGCCGCGCGTCTGCGCCGCAGCGGCAAACCCGTCCTGGTCGCCGTCAATAAAGTCGATACCCCCGGCGTTGAAACCCAGGCGGCGGAATTCTCCGCGCTGGGCTTCAGCCAGGTATTTCCGGTCAGCGCGATCCATGGCGAAGGCATCGAGGCACTGGTCCAGACCGCCATCGCACTTCTGCCAACCGCGCCAGAATCGGAACAGCCAACCTCAGTTGCTCACGCATCCCGCATCACCCATCACGAAACCGCCCCTCGTCCCTCGTCCTTCTGCCCTCTCCCCTCTCCACCACTCAAGCTCGCCATCGTCGGCCGGCCCAATGTCGGCAAATCCTCGATCATCAATGCGCTGACCTGCTCCGACCGCGTCGTCGTCACGCCTGTTCCCGGCACGACGCGGGACGCAGTGGACGTGCCCTTCGAAGTGGAAACCGACGGCGTGCGGCAATCCTACGTGTTGATCGACACCGCGGGCCTCCGCAAGACGCGGCGGGTGGATGATTCGATCGAATTCTTCAGCGCGAAACGCACTGAGGATTCCATTGCCCGATGTGACATCGCCCTGCTCGTGCTCGACGCCCAGGACGGCATCACTGAGCAGGACAAGAAAGTGGCCGATAAGATTGTCGAGGAGCGCAAGGCGTGTATCGTCGTCGTGAACAAATGGGACGTGATGGAGGAGACCGTCCGAAAAGCCCGCCGAGAGGAAATCGAGCGGCGCAAAAAGAAAGCAAACCGCCGCGCGCCCCAGCCTCTGACAACACTCGCTGAGTTTGGTGAATGGGTGCAGGAACGTCTGTTTTTCCTGGATTACGCCCCCGTACTTTTTGCTTCTGCCCGGTCCGGATTTAATTTAGAACGTCTGCTCGAGGCCGTGCGCTACGTGACGGCGCAACTGCAGCAAAAGATTCCCACGGCTATCCTGAATCGTGCCTTGCAGGATGCGGTCGAGCGCCGCCAGCCCGCCAGCTCGCACGGCCACCGGCTCAAATTCTATTACGCCACTCAGGTGCGGCCTGCGCCGCCGACGTTTCTGCTGTTCGTCAACCGGGCCGAGCTCCTTTCTGACCCATACAAGAAGTATCTGACTGACCAGATGCGGCGCGCCTTCGGTTATGAAGGCTGTCCGGTTGTTCTGGTTCCGAAGCCGCGCCCGAAAACGATTGAGCCCGTCCGCCGCTCCTCCCAAAGACGTGCTCGACACAAGATGGAGAAGCTGGCCGAGCATTAATCCTGAGCCTTGTTCACACAGGAGTTATTCACGTCGTGTGAACAAGTAAGCAAAAGCAATTCGCCACGGAGAAATTCGCAAGGTTTTCTTAGGGAATAACGTTTGCGTAACTTTTTTTCGAATTTTCTTGTATGCCCAATATGTAGGGGATAATTATGTAGCGATCCCCACTAATGGGGGTTCCGAGTGGGCCTCCTGGAGAGGTCCCGATGTCTCGGGAGGACCTAAGATTTGCAATTGGTAATGTAGTCCCACCGGGCGCTGTGGCTGAGGTTGGTTAGTTGCGGCAACCGGTAGGGGAGCTATTTTTGAAAGGAATCAGATGAAGGACGTTAGCGAAGACGTGGTGTCGGTGACGGCGCCGCAAACACGCCACCGGGCCGCATCGATGGCGGGGAACCATGCTGGCAGGCAGAACGGTTCGCCGGCCCGAAAGACAGTGCCCGTGCAACGAGTATTCAGTGATGCTGATATCAGTCCGCTCGATCAAATCGAGTGGGAGCAGCGCACGGCGGAAATCACCGACGACGCCGCCAACGTGATTTTCAAGCAGGAAAATGTCGAGGTGCCAAAATCCTGGTCCTTGCTGGCGACCAAGGTAGTGGTCTCGAAGTATTTTTATGGCGAGCTGAACAAGCCCGAGCGCGAGACATCGGTGCGCCAGCTCATTCATCGGATTTGCCGGACGATCGCGGATTGGGGCGTCAAGGACGGTTATTTTCGCAAGGCCGAGGGAGAGATTTTCTGCGACGAACTGACGTGGCTTTGCGTCAACCAGTATGGCGCGTTCAATTCGCCCGTGTGGTTCAATGTCGGTCTGTATCATCAATACGCCGTCGGTGACGCTTCGAGCCGCGGCAACTGGTTTTACAACCGCAAGACGGGCCAGGCCGAACGCGCGCGAACGCAGTACGAATATCCGCAGTGCAGCGCCTGCTTCATCCAATCGGTCCACGACAACATGGAATCGATCATGAGCCTGGCCCACAGCGAGGCGATGCTTTTCAAGTTCGGCTCCGGCACCGGGACCGACCTGACGCCGCTGCGTTCGAGCAAAGAAAAGCTCAGCGGCGGCGGCCGTCCCAGCGGGCCGCTGTCGTTCCTCAAGGTCTATGATCAAGTCGCAAATGTCGTAAAGTCCGGCGGCAAAACCCGGCGCGCCGCCAAGATGAACACGCTGCGCGATTGGCACGGCGACATCGAAGAATTTATCGACGCGAAGCAGAAGGAGGAGAAAAAGGCCTGGGCGCTGATCGAACAGGGTTACGACGGCTCGTACAACGGCGAAGCCTATGGGAGCGTCATGTACCAAAATGAGAATCTTTCCGTCCGCGCCAGTGATGAGTTCATGCAGGCGGCGGTCGAAGGCCGCGAATGGTGGACGCGAGCGGTCACGACAGGCCAGCCGCTGCAGAAAAAGGACGCCAGCGCGCTCCTGAACAAAATCGCCGAAGGCACGTGGATCTGCGGCGATCCCGGTTTGCAGTACGACGGCGCCATCCAGAAGTGGCACACGAGCAAAGGCACCGGGCCGATTCACTCGACCAATCCCTGCTCCGAGTACGTCTTTCTCGATAATACGGCCTGCAACCTTGCCTCGCTGAACCTGATGAAATTCAAGCGCGAGGACGGGGTGTTCGACGTGGAACGGTTCAAGGCGGCGGTACGAATTTTCATCACCGCGCAGGAGATCCTCGTGGACAACGCGAGCTATCCGACGCCGCCAATCGCGGAGAACTCGCATATTTTCCGCACTCTCGGCCTGGGTTACGCCAACCTGGGTTCGCTGATCATGAGCTACGGTCTGCCGTACGATTCCGACGCTGGGCGTGCACTGGCAGGGGCCATCACAGCTATCATGACCGGCCATGCGTACGAGCAATCGGCCGAGATTGCCGGCGTGATGGGCGCGTTCAAAGGATACCGGGACGCGCGTTGCGCCGGGGTGCCCAAACCGGCGGCCTCGAGCAACGTGAATTCAATGCTGGGGGTGATCCGGCAGCATCGCGATGCCGTCGAGCAGATCCAGTCGAGCCAGGAGTTCAACTATCTGAAAGAAGAGGCGCGCCGCTGCTGGGACCTGGCGCTGCAGCGCGGCCAGAAGAATGGCTACCGCAACGCACAGGCCACCGTGCTGGCGCCCACCGGCACCATCGCCTTCCTGATGGACTGCGACACGACGGGCATCGAACCGGACATCGCGCTGGTCAAATATAAATTGCTGGCGGGCGGCGGCTTGTTAAAAATTGTCAATCGGACCGTTCCGGAAGCTTTGCGCCGGCTGGGCTACAGTGCCCAGGAGTGCGAGCGCATTATCGCCCACATCGAGAAATACGACACGATCGAGGATGTGGTGGAAGAGGGCCAGAAAGTCAGCAGTGGACTCAAGCCCGAGCATCTACCGGTGTTCGATTGCGCCTTCAAACCTTATCGGGGCAAGCGTAGCATCCAGTATCTGGCGCATCTCAAAATGATGGCGGCGGCGCAACCATTCATCAGCGGCGCGATTTCCAAAACAGTCAATATGCCCTCCGACAGCATGGTGGCCGATATCAGGGACGCCTATGTGCAGGCCTGGAGGATGGGTCTCAAGTGCGTCGCTATTTACCGCGACGGCTCGAAACGCTCGCAACCGCTCAACACCCGGCGGACCAACGAAGGCGGCGACCAAAGCGGAGAAGATGTTGCGGCGGTGGAAGCCCGGATCAAGGAACTGGAGAGCGAAGTGGCCCGCCTGCGCGAGCTGGCCGGCAAGCCGCTGCGCCGGCGCCTGAGCGATACCCGCACCGCCATTACCCACAAGTTCGACATCGCCGGCCACGAGGGTTATCTCACGGTCGGCTTGTTCGACGACGGCCAGCCGGGAGAGTTGTTCATTACCATGGCCAAGGAAGGCTCAACCATCGGCGGCTTGATGGACGGCATCGGCACTTTGACGAGCATGGCGCTGCAGTACGGCGTACCCCTGGAAGCGCTCGTGCGAAAATTTGCTCATCAACGATTCGAGCCTTCCGGGTTCACCAAAAACTCCGAGATTCGCAACGCCTTCTCGATTACCGATTACGTCTTCCGCTGGATGGCGTTCCAATTTATCCCCGGCTATCGCGAGGCCAACGCGCTCAATCGCAATCAGCCGGAGCTGGCCATGCCCGGGTTGCTTGAAGAAGTTAAAAAAAAGGTGAACCGCCCGGTACCTGAACTGCCGCTGGCGGAGGACACCGACCTCCTCGATCTGAAAGAGGAGGAGAATGGAAGCAATGGCCACGTGCCGGGCACGGCTCAATCGAACCGCACCATAAAGACACTGAGCGATTCTGTCGCCCACTTCCAGCAGGACGCGCCCACGTGCCCGAACTGCGGCCACGTCGCCGTGCGCAACGGCGCCTGCTACAAGTGCCTGAACTGCGGCGAGAGCCTCGGCTGCTCGTAGTAAGAGGAAATTTCAGGGCAGATTCGAAAGACGTAGCCGCCGACGTCAGTCGGCGCATTCTCAATTCAAAGGAAATCAGTGCTGACTGACGTCGGCAGTTACCAAAGCGTGAAATATCTAAGCGAGAAGATTATTTCCCGATCGGGATCATCACGGTGCCATCTCCGATGAGATACATCTTGGGACGATGCGCATCCTCCTTGAAGGAAACGACGTAAACCGTGTGCTCACCCCAGGATTCCTGGTTGATGCAGGCGATTTCCAAAGTGAATGGCTTATCCTGAAGAACCTTTCGCACTTCCCCTGGCAGGTCTGCCAGCTTGACTTCCGGGTTCAACTGCTGCGGGGCGGGTACCGCGACCGTCAGATCGGGGTTGAGCACGCTGCCGTCGGGCCCGACGTACAGGGGCGGGAAGGTGTTGCTGGCACGGAAGGAAATTTTGTAGTAAGTCCGTCCGTCCTGGCTCTCTTTGCGCGCATCGATAATTTCCGCAGTGCCGGCCTCGGAACGGACGGCGTTTTGAACGGCCACAGGCAAGGCGCCAAATCGGGCGCCGGGAGTGGACAGGGGAACTGTATAGGGATAACGGTCGGCGGCGGTCGGCGCCGGGGTGTACGCCTTATCTTTGGCGCAACCGGCCGCCAACGCCAGCCCGATCACAGCCTGGAATAAAGGAGCTCTCATGACCCGAGCCATGATAACCGGCGTGGCCGGGATAGCAACAGTTCAAAAGCGCGCCTGAATCCATTGCCGAGGTTGGCGCTTGGGACCTGGAGCCGGGGTTGCTATCTTGCGGCGATGAACGTCCAAACGAAGAGCAGCTTCATCAAGGAAGATCCGTGGCGAATCTTCCGCATCATGGCCGAGTTTGTAGATGTGTGACCCGGATGAAAATGTCCTTGTCTTGGCAACCCCAATAAAATCAGTGGAGCCTTAACCGCATGCCAACGCCAAGGAAGACCCGGCGCAGCCAGCCCTGGACGCCAACCGAATTGAGGCAACTCGGCAAGTCCGCTGACTCTGTTCTTGCCAGGCGCTTCCGCCGCACCATCAAAGAAGTGATCGCCGAACGCGAACGCCTCCGCATTTACCTGCCTATCCCGCCGCGCCGCTGGACCGCACGTGAAATTAGGATGCTCGGACGCTTCACCGATGCCGAATTAGCTCGGCGTCTCCGTCGGACTTACGAAGTTGTCCGGAACCAGCGAATTCGGCTTCAGATCCCGGCACTGCGCCCTTTGCCCAAAGGCAGACTGTGGACGCGCAAAGAAAACAAGCTGCTGGGCACCATGCCTGACGAGCAACTGGCTCGGCGCCTCAAGCGCGGCCATAAAGCTGTCGAAGCCCGGCGCATCCTCCTGAAAATCCCGAAGTTCAACGCCATTTCGCACCAATGGACAGCCGCGGAGGACGCGCTGCTGGGCACGATGACTGATGGCAAGCTGGCAGTCCGGATGAGGCTCTCTGGCCTCGCCGTTGCGCATCGCCGCCGGCGGCTGCGCATTCCCGTCTCTTACGCCCATCGCAAGCCATGGACCGCGCAGGAGGACGCGCTGCTTGGAACCGCAAGCGACACCGAGGTCGCAGCACAACTTGGGCGCGCAATCGAGACTGTGTGTATCCGGCGCCAGAAGCTCGGCATCCCGAATTTTTACTGGCAACAGCGGTGCGGCCGACAGCGACGCTTTCGGCTCCGTCGCTGATCGTTCCTTCCGCCCCTTCAAGGTTGGCGCTTGGGACAATTCACCTGGACTGTTATCCTGCCGCGATGAACGACCAGACCAAGAATAGCTTCATCAAGGAAGATCCGTGGCGGGTTTTCCGGATCATGGCCGAGTTTGTGGATTCATTCGAAATGCTGTCCCAGGTCGGTCCCGGAGTGACGATTTTCGGTTCAGCGCGCATGTCCCGCCGCGATCCGTATTACACGGCAACAGTCGAGTTGGCGCGGGGCCTGGCAAAAAATCATCTGGCGGTGATCACCGGCGGCGGTCCAGGCGTCATGGAAGCCGCCAACAAAGGAGCAGCATTGGCCAAGGGGAAATCCGTGGGCCTCAACATTGAACTGCCGCATGAGCAAAAGGGGAACCGTTACACGAACGTGCCCATCCATTTCCATTACTTTTTCTCGCGCAAAGTCTGCTTCGTCAAATACAGCATCGGATTTGTGTTCCTTCCAGGCGGTTTTGGCACGCTGGATGAGTTTTTCGAGGTGGTCACGCTTGTGCAGACCCAGCGGATCCCCGAGTTTCCATTGATTCTCTTTGGGCGCAAACACTGGCGCGGTCTGGTTCAATGGATGAAACGGGAGCTGGTGCACACCAACTACATCAGTCCTGGTGACCTGGACTTGTTCCAAATGACGGACGACCCGCAGGAGGTGGTGGACACCATCTTGGATTATGAGCGGCGCGTCGGCCCGCCCGAGGTAATGCCCAGGGCCTTCGCGTAATCAATGTATCGCGTCACTCGACTCAGCAATGGACTGACGGTTGCCACGGCGGAGATGCCGCATCTGGCCAGCGTTAGCGTCGGCTTGTGGCTCGGAATTGGCTCAAGGTACGAGCCTGCTCCTCTCAACGGAGTCTGCCACTTCATTGAGCATCTGCTTTTCAAAGGCACTCGGCGGCGCTCTGCCAGGGAGATTTCGCAAGCCATCGAAGGCCTCGGCGGTTATCTCAACGCCTTCACGAGCGAGGAGACCACCTGCTTCCACGCCCGCGCGGGCCGACAGCATTTAAAGGACCTGCTGGACGTGCTGATGGACATGCTGCTGGAATCCAGGTTCGCCGGGCCCGACATCGCCAAGGAACGCGAGGTCATCAAGGAAGAGATCGCCATGTACCTGGACCAACCACAGCACCAGGTCCAGGAATTGCTGAATGCGACTTGCTGGCCCGACCAACCCCTCGGCCGCGCCATCACCGGCACCCACGAAACACTCGAGCGGATGCGTCGGCCCGAGCTGATCGGCTACCTCCGCCAAAATTATCTCGCCGGCAACGCCTGCGTAGTCGCCGCCGGCAACGTCACCCATCGCCGGTTGGTCCGGGCGGTGACCCCATATGCCCGCCGACTTCATCCCGGCGAGCGCCCACGGTTTGCCGCGGCAAGGAATAACCAACTCGCGCCGCGGATTCGGTTGTTGACGAAAGATACCGAGCAGACGCAAATAGCCTTGGGCCTGCGCACTTGTTCGCGTCACGATCAGCGCCGTTTTGCCTTGCGCCTGCTCAGCACGATTCTCGGCGAGAACATGAGCTCGCGACTCTTTCAGGTCGTGCGCGAGGACCGCGGCTTGGTTTATTCCATCTACACCACGCCCAGTTTTTTCGCCGACACGGGGGATCTGGTGATCTCGGCCGGGCTGGAGGTGGACAAACTCATCCCGACCTTGAGGCTGATCCTGAAGGAATTGCGGCGTTTGACGGACTCGCCGCCCGGTTCTGCCGAGCTACGCCGGGCACGTGATTATGTCCTCGGCCAGATCGATCTGAATCTCGAAAGCGCAGATGGCCAAATGAACTGGGTGGGCGAACTATTGCTCGGTTACGGGCGGATCGACCGTCCCAAGGAAATCAAACGGCGGCTTCGAGACGTTACTCCGTCCGAACTCCGCGCTGCGGCGCGCGACTTTTTTCGACCGGAACGACTGAACCTGGCGCTGGTCAGTCCATTGAAGACCGAACGTGAAGTGACTCGTGTGGTCAAAAAGTTCTCGTAGCGGCAATAAATCGTGCAAGAATCGCTCGTCCATGCGAACGCTCGTCGAAGAAGTTTCTGCAGCCGGGACGCCAGAGTCGTTGGTGTCGCGCATGCTCGCGCCGAGCCCTGCCCGCGGCGCGCGGCCGTCCAATCTCGTGCTTCTGCGCAGCGCCCTGTTCAATTCGGCCCCGGCCCGCTACTCGTTCCTGACGACCCAACCTTTCCTGACCTTCCGCTCCTTCGGTTCGCGGTGTGAGTTGCGATGCTCCGGCGGCGGCCAGGTCCAGTTTGGCGATCCCTGGCGGCTGCTCGAGAGCCTCATGGCGCGTTATGAGTTGCCCGATGAAGTGGATTTCCCGTTTCCATTGGGGGGCTGTTTCGGTTACTGGGGCTACGATCTAAAAAATTTCGTCGAACCCAAGCTCACTCGCCGCGCCATCAATGATCTCGAACTGCCGGATTGCCAGGTCGGGTTCTACGCCAGCCTGGTCGTGTTCGATCATCGCCTGTCGAAGACCTGGATCGTCGCCACCGGGCTTGGACTGGATGGTTCGCGCACGGAGCAACGAGCGCAGGAGCAACTCCAGGATTGGAACGCTCAACTCCGCCCCGACGCCAGAGCCATTGGACCCGGAGTGCGCTCGTCCTCGGGCGCAGCTAGCCCCAACGGAGCAAGCGAGTTCCAACACTCCAAGGATGGCGTGCTTGCGTACCTTGCAGCGCCCGGGGACGGGCGCACTCCGATGCAAGCGGCAAGCGGCTCTCTCCAGCTCGCGAGAGGTCCTCTCCGTGGCGAGGAAACCAATTCTTCCAACCTCAGCCGAGACGAGTTCCTGGCTCGCATCTGCCGCGCACAGGATTACATTCGCGCGGGCGACATCTACCAGGCCAACCTCTCGCAGCGGCTCTCCGTGGCCTGGCCGTATTCCGGCTGGGAGATGTTCCAGCGCTTGAGCGCGGTTTCGCCGGCGCCATTCGCGGCCTACTTGGATTGCGATGATTTCCAAATTGCCTCCTCCTCTCCGGAACTGTTCCTCCGGCTGAGTGGACAACAAATTCTTACGCGGCCGATCAAAGGCACACGGCCACGCTCAGCCGACCCAACCCGCGACGCGCAACTCACTTACGAGCTGCAAACCAGCGGGAAAGAAATGGCCGAGCTCGTGATGATTACCGATCTGCTGCGAAATGATCTCGGCAAGGTATGTGAATTTGGTTCCGTGCATGTGCCCGAACTGGTTCGGTTGGAGCGCTATTCGCAAGTCCAGCATCTGGTATGCACGGTTGAAGGGCGGCTCCGGCCCGAGCAGACCCATTTTTCCGCCTTCGCTTCCTGTTTCCCCGGCGGCAGCGTTACTGGCGCTCCAAAATTCCGCGCCATGGAAATCATCGATGAGCTGGAGCCGATTTCCCGTGGCCCTTATACCGGCGCGCTGGGATACCTCGGGTTCAACCGGGAAAGCCAGCTAAGCATCCTTATTCGCGCGGCTATTTGCAAATGCGGCTTTGCTTATTTTCACACCGGCGCCGGCATCGTCGCGGATTCGATTCCGGAGGCCGAATACGAGGAAACGCTGGCCAAGGCGCGAGGATTCCTCCAGGCGGTAAATCTCCCCGCCAGGCAACAAATCGCGTCGGCAGATTGCGAAATCACGTCGGGCAAGAACTGAGCTGCGAGCTTTTTCTGAACTAACAGACGCTATAATGCTGGTTTTTCTCAATGGCCAACTGGTTCCGGAAGACCAGGCCGTGATTTCGGTGTTCGATAGGGGGTTCCTGTACGGCGACGGATTATTCGAAGCAGTGCGAATCTGCAATGGCCAACCATTTCGCTGGGACCAGCATTTCGAGCGCTTCCAGCGGGGCGCGGACTTCCTGAAACTTGCGCCGCCCTTTTCGTCCGAAGAATTGCGCCGCTTTGCCGAGGAGCTGATCGCCCAGAACGGCATGACGGAAGCATTGCTGCGCCTCGTTGCTTCGCGCGGGGTGGGCGTCCGCGGCTATTCCCCGAAAGGGGCCAAGCGCCCGACCCTCGTCATGTCGCTGCATCCGGTGCCCGCACCCGGCCCTCCGCCGCGCTGGCGCCTGGTGAGCGCTCCCGTTCGGCTCCCTGCCAACGAGCCGCTTTCGCAATTCAAGACCTGCAATAAATTGGCGCAAATCCTCGCTCGAACGCATGCCGATGAAGCCGGCGCGCACGAGGCCCTGTTATTGAACACGGACGAGCACGTCGTCGAGGCCAGCAGCAGCAATCTGTTCTGGCTGTCCGACCAGGCCGTTTGCACGCCGCCGCTGGCCGCCGGCGTCTTGCCCGGCGTGACTCGGGCGGTCATTTTCGCCTTGTGCCACGACCTGGGTTTAACGGTGCGCGAGACCAGCTTGGGTTTGGCGGATCTGCAGCGCGCGCAGGGGATTTTTCTTTCATTGTCGTCCATCGGCCTGGCTGAAGGCCAGTCTCTGAACGGAAAAATGCTGAAACGCTCCCCGGTCGTGGCAGAACTGAGCGCGGCCTATTGGGATCTGGTCCGGAAAGAAACCGGGTCCCCAAGGCGCGTCCTCAGCGGGGCAGCGAAGGGGCGGGATCAGGAGCGAGCCTCGCCGGACCGGTCTGCTCGACTTGTTTAAAAGCCTCCGCCAAACCGGAGAGGTGCCGCTCCAGAGTAAAATTCCGGAGGAAAATGTCGTGAAACCCTTCGCCGGTTTCGCTCGTCAGCAGGCTCAACAGCGCCCGGCCGATCTGCTCCGGCGAGCGGATGTCTACCAGGCCGCCATAGTTGGCTGGAAACAATTCGGGGATGGAACGCCAGCGAGTGGTGAGAATCGGCAATCCGAACGCCATCGCCTCGATCAAATTCACGGGTTGGTTTTCGTTCTCGAAATAGGTGGGGAAACAAAACAAGTCCGCCTCGCGCAAGAGGCGATCCTTTTGCTCGCCAAATACAAACCCGAGATACCTGATCGTTTCAGAGGCGCCGGGTCGCGCCAGCAGCCGCTCGAATTCAGCCTTCTCGTCGTCGGTGACGAAGTTGCCGGTCACCAGCAGGTGCAATGATAACAACGACCGGCGTTTCCTCAACTGTTCGTTCGCCACGTTCACTCCCGCGACTGTGTCGAACAAGCCTTTCTCGCGCACGCAGTGCGCCAGGTAGAGCACCTTCACGATGTGCGCATCGCCCCCCGCCGCGCGCGATTCCTCGTCGGTCGGTGGCTGGCCGGCCCAAAGGTTCTTGCGCGCGGCAAAGCGCGCCTGTCGGAGCGGCAGCACCTGCCGTGTGAAATCGCGGCACGGGTCCGGGATGCCGTTGCCCACGACACGGATTTGTCGCGCCATGAGTTTCTCGGCGTCGGCCCGGTTGTAGCGCGATAGCACGATGCTCAAATCCACTTGTTTCATGAAATGATAGGTCAGCGCGCGCGTGCGCATCTGGACGATCGTCTCCAGCCATTTCGCCAGCCCGGCGGCGTGCCAGTGCAGGATCACACGTTTGAAAAAACGCCGGCAGATCAGCATCACGAACCAGTCGCGGAGCAAGGCGGAGCGCTTGCCGGGCGCGGGGATGTAATAAAAAGTAGTCACTCCGTAGCGGAAGCGGCACCAGATGGCTTGCGCACAGTAGCCCAGCAGCAAGAAAAACTTGCCTATCCGCAGATCGCCGATGTCCTCGAGCTTTTGCGAGAGCCGGGCATTGACGTGATAGCATTCGATACCCAATGGGCTGCCGTGGCGGCCGCCCGAATCGGATTCATCTTTCCGGCCGGATTTGCGCCGGTCTCCGCCGAAGCCGTCCAGCATGAGCTGCACCATGTAGCTCTGGCCATGATGAGGTGGCGGGGTGTGGGCGAAAACGAGGAGCTTCATTCAACTGGGCAACAAGGTCTTCTAGCTGAAATCGGTCCCGATGAACAGTTTTTTCTTGAACAAAAGACAGCTCGTTTCGGATTGTCAGGTCTTGCGCGCTGGGTCGCTACCCCTTGCATGAAAACCATCGATTTGCTGGGCACGCCGCTGCTGATCACAAATTACGACGGGCTGGCGGCCGACTGCCTTCGCTGGGCACGGGAACCGCGTTGCCTGGCCCTGGATTTTGCCAACACGCAGATCGTCACTCTACGCCGCCACGAACCTGCTTTCCGCGAATTGACTGGTGCTTATGACTATTTTCCTCCCGATGGCATGCCGCTGGTGTGGTGCCTGAATCGCGCCGGCGCCGGTTTGCGGGATCGTGTGTATGGGCCGGCCTTCATGCGCGAATTCCTCGCTGGCGTTCCCCCGAATTTTACCCACTATCTGGTCGGCGGCTCGGAGGAATGCGGCGCGAGGTTGCGGCACCGGTTCGAGCAACTCAATCCCGGCATCAAGTTTGTGGGAGCCTTCCACGGCAAATGCCATGTGGACGGTCTCCTTGATGGCGAAGCGGAAGCTAACCTCGTCGCGGAACTGAAACAGCTATCGCCGGATTTCATTTGGGTTGGCTTTGGCACCCCGAAACAACAGGCCTGGGTCAAAAAACACAAGCATCTGCTTGGCCGCGGAGTCATTCTGACGGTTGGTTTCGCCTTTGACGTCAACGCCGGACTGAAGCCTGACGCGCCACCGTGGATGCAGCGTTGGGGCTTGACCTGGGTCTATCGGCTTGGCTCGGAGCCACGGCGTCTCGGCCCACGCTATCTAAAGTACAATTTTCTATTCCTCTATTACCTGCTCCGCGACCGCAAGCGCCGCCGGGCGTAGTCGCTTTATCGTAGCCGCCGACTAACGGGCGTGTTGCCCAAACGCGAAATCGTAGGAAAAGGGCCGACTTTCGGTCCGACAGTTGTGCCGAAATTCGAGAAAAACAGCCAGTTCGACCGTTGCTGCGGCCGGGGACGGCCGCACTCCGGCGTTTGGCCAACACGCCCTGACGTCGGCGCTGATTTGCGTTTCGGTTAAAATGCGCAGGCTAACGTCGGCCGCAACACCCTGTCGGTGGCTGCGACACAACGCTATGACCCCAGTAAGTAATACGGACGAACCGTGTCGCTGCCGAGCCCATAGCGCGGACGGGCCTTCAGAGAGAACGTGAAGGCCACAGTGAAATCTTCGGGGCCGGAGCGATTTTCCCGCAAGCGGAAAGTCAGTGCTGCAGTCCAACTGCGCAGATCCCGGTAAATTGAATAATACTGTTCTTCCATGCGCCCGTCGCGCGCTTCGTAATGGTGAGTGGCGCGCAGACCCCAATTCTCGTTCACGCGAAAGAACATGCTGCTCGTGATGAGATTATTGCCCTCGCCCAGGGCGGTGGAGACCAGTCGGAAATCGTCCCGCAAGTAGAAGTGGCCGAGGGTCCAACTCCAAACGTTGTTCGGCTGAAACGTCAGCGTGTGCAAGGCGAGGCGGAAATGGCCGCTCTGAATGTCGTAACGTGTCAGGGACTCGAGTTTCAGCCAGGATCGCGGGTTGAAAACCAAATCGGAAAAAAGGTCGGCAAAAGTTTCCTGGTTGTGGTTCGGGCGAAGCCGCCAGTCCGTATAAACATCCCAGTTCACCAGGTCCTCGACTCGGCCCTGGCGTTTTGTCTGCAGTTTGTTGCGCAGGCCCAGCCGCAGGACGTTCTGGCTGTCGATCGAATCGATGGCGTTGTAATCCGGAAACTCAATCGGCAGCAGCCGCAGGGTGGGGAGTTCGTAATCAAATTGCGGCAGTTCGTTTGTCGAATGATTCGGTGAGGGGACATAGACATAATTGAGCGAAGGCTCGATTATGTGTCGCAAGCCGTCCATTTGGAGCAGCCGACTCTGCAATCCGGGCCATACGCGGGAGGCTTTTAGCGAAACTTCGGCGCCCGTGTTGAAGACGCCTCGGTATAACTCATCGGTGGTGGCGCCTTCGCCGGTCGCATGGCTGTAATATGTAAACCGGCCGCCGACGCGCGGAGTTACGTTTAGCCAGCCGAAGAAGGTCTGCGGCAACAGCAGTTGGTGGTAGGTATCGGCGCGGGCGGCGGCGAAATCCCCCGGTGTCGGCCCATTGGTCTCTGCAAAGCGCCGCCGATAATATCCGGCGGAGCTCTCGCTTTCATAATAGACCGGCGTCTCCCCGAGCTGCTGCCGGAAGCCGGTCAGGCGCAAGTCGGGCAGACGTTCAACAGTCTCCAGGAAATCGTTCACGCGCGGCTGCACGTAGGCCTCGAGGCTGAAGTTCTGCCAGAACTTGTGCGCGTCGAAGAACGAGCTTGGCTGCGAGTTCTGGCGGTACTCGCCTTCGAAAAAGTCGCGCACCACGCCGCTATCGCCCTGGTATCGCGCCATGGCTTTGATCTCGAGGTTGGTAGCCGGCGCGGCTGAATAGGAAAAATAGAGGCGCTGCCGGTTGTCGGGAAAGGAAGAGTTCGTGAGCCCACCCGCGCTCGGATCTTCGTCGTGCAAATAGTAATATTTGAGCGTGCCTTCGCCCCAACGTCCCAGGTGATAATCGAAATCAGTTCCGGCCCCGACGCCGCGGCGCTGGCGATAATCGACATGCACGGTGCCGTCGAGCTGTTCGTTCAGGAACCACCTGTAGCTGCCGAGCAGAAATGGGCCGTACTTGCTGCGGTAGCCCGGCAGGAAATTAAAGTTGTTCGCCTGCGGCCCCAGGTTGCGCGAGTAATATGGGAAGTAGAACAGAGGCACACCCCCGACCCACAGGGTCGCATTGTGCGCGATTATCTTTTCGCCGGGATAAATTTTGATGTACTGCCCGCGGACTTTGATGGCAGGCTCGGCGACATCATCGGAGGTGGTGTAAGCGTTGGTAGCTGCGTAGATGCCATTCGTCAGGTCAGCGTGCAATCCCTCGCCGGAAGCGAAGAAGGGCGCTTTGCCGGTGCGAAAGTGCTGGGCGTAAATTTCGTGGGTCTTGAAATTGTAGCGAATCGTTTCTCCGACCCAAATCTGTTCGTCTCGTTGGATATGAACGTGGCCTTCTGCCAGCGCCTCCCCGGGCTCCTGGTCCAGCGTGACTCGTTCGGCGGTCAGAACCGCACCGCTGTATCGGATCAGCACTCCATTGGTGGCGATCGTCAGCCCGGTTTTTAGCGAGTACTCCACCCCACCCTCGGCTGAGAGCGCTTCGATTTCCCAGGCCGGTTGTTGTTGCGCTTGCAAAAGGACGGGCGCAGCCAGTGAACAGAGGACAAGCGCGGAGATGGGGCCCAGTCGCGTCATTTGGCGCGGGGAGCTAACCAGAACAAGAAAAGACTGCCAAGCGGGATATTGCCGAGGGGAGATGGCACGTGAATTGCAATCAGGCCCGCAGCTTTGAGCGTATGGCAACTAAAATGAGAGTGATGAGACTGTTACAGGAGATTCGGGGAATGGCCCAGGTCACCCAGCGCCGCCCCCAAACCAAGTCGCCGGGTTTATTCCTGCTCCAGTTGCGCTCTCACGTCAATCAGGCGACCACCCGGCGGCGAAGACTGGTCATTCCGGTCCAGATGAATGAGTTGCCGGACATACCGAATCCGGTCAAAATCAAGGTTTCCACCGGCCGGTTGCCTGTTCCAGCCGCAGCGCAGTAGTCGCTCGCTCTAGGTAGCGGGGCTTCACCAGGCACCAAACCCGCTCTCCTTTTCCACTCGGTGCCTGAATTCCACCCCTTCTTCACCAACTGCGGAAGTCTCGCGATTGGCCCAAATTGAGGCAGTGTCCTGTCCGGGAAGCTAAAGTTGCTTTTTCACCCACGCAAGGGCGTCCGGGACATAGATGGCTGTTAACTTATGGCCCTGGTCGTACCAGATCAGCTTGGTATTGGGTCCTTCCAAATATTGGTGGTAAGACGCTTCCACCTTCGCGACGTAATCACCCTGGCCATCCTTGCGGCCCATCAACAGGAGCAGGGGTCTTCGGCCAATGCCCCAACTGTAGTCGATAGGTGAAGCTGGCCCGTAACCAGTACTCTGCAGCGGCGGCACGCAGGCCACCGCCATCCTGAGGCGCGGCTCCGCCGCGAGCAAATAGAACGAATCCATCCCGCCCATGCTATAGCCCACCAGCCCGAAGCGGTTCGTGTCCACTTCGCCGCGCTCGGTGATGAAATCGAGCGCCCGCCGGTAATCTTTGACCGTCTGCACGGAGATTTCCGTGAAGGTGAAATAATTCCGGCGGTCGGCTGCTCTCGGATCTTCGAAGTGATTGACGTGCTGATAGTCAATCTCGTTGCTGCGCTCGCCGTGCGTGGCAGCGTCCAGCGCCAGGACGGCATAGCCGGCTTCCAGCAGCGCCTTCCGCATCACGCCGCCGTTGATGTAATTATCGTCCTTGTACCAATCCTCCTTCGAACCCGACCAGCCGTGCAGCAACAGTACCAGCGGCCAGGGCTTCGGGCCTTTTTGGGGAAACTGGACATAGCCTGGGACCAGAAAACCCTGGGCGCCGCGAAACACAATCTTTTGCTTCTTGCCATCCTCCTGGTCCCATTGCTGCACTACGCGCCCTTCCAACGGGATCGACTTGTCGTAATCGAAAAAGGGCAGCCGTGCCTTGTACGCTTCCTCGCTGATGCGCGTGTAAGGAACGGATTCTCCTGAGCCTGCACCCTGTGCCGCAGTGGCCAGGGCGCAGACCAGCACGATGACAGGAAAAACCAGGCCGTTCCACGGCATTCGCAAATTGAAAAGGAGATGGAAAATGCGGCGCACCGCTTAAGATTAACTAACTGAAGAAATTAACACAATGTCAGGCTACACAATCTAAGCTTGAGCGATCGGCGGGAGCGCGGGGCTGCTCGTAATCATCCTCTCCTCCTGCTTCGCATCCGAATTGCATTACTGCTCCAAATAGCGGACTTTCTTCCTGCAAACGGAAATCCGAGCGACCCGCAATGAAATTCATAAGCCAAATCGACCACGGCAAGCCGGCGACAACGCCGGTCAGCGCCGGTTTTACGCTAATCGAACTGCTGGTCGTTATCGCCATTATCGCCATCTTGGCAGCCCTGTTATTGCCCGCGCTCGCGAAGGCCAGGGACAAAGCCAACCGCACCTCTTGCATCAGCAATAACAAGCAGTTGGCCCTGGCGCTGAACATGTACACCACCGACAACCGGGATTCCCTGCCTTGGCCCAATTGGGGTAACGACGCCGCCAATGGGCCCGGCTGGCTTTACACTCCCACCAGCGGCAACCCGCCTGATCTGTGGGGCACAACTTACACCAACGATCCGGCGGCGGCGTACAAGACCGGGGTCTACTCTCCGTACCTGCCCGGCTTCGTGCGTCAACCGCAGAATAACTCCAAAGCCTATTCGTGCCCGCTGGATGCAACGAGTCGCTACTTCCGCCTCCGCGCGAATAAGATGTCCACCTATATTATGAACGGCGCCGTCTGTGGTTACGGCCAGCGATCGCGCAGCGCGAAGATCACCCAGGTTTGGAGCCCGATGTGTTACATCCAATGGGAACCGGACGAGAATTTAGGCAATCCGCCCATTGGCGCGTTTGCCTACAACGACGCCTCGAGTTTTCCTGATCACAACGAGGGAGTAGGCCGGTTGCACAGCTCCGGCGCTATTATTCAGGCGGTCGGCGCGCATGTCCAGTTCATCAAGTTTACCCAGTTTCAGGCCGAGCAGAACAACACGAGGAAAGGGCTGCTGTGGTGGAGCCCGTGGAGCGCGAATGGCCGGTAACACGCGTCCTTCGTCGGTCCGACCTTTGGACTTTGGATGGACCGCAGTCCGGAAGCAACTAAATGAATAGTCAATTTGCCTCCGTTGTGCTACTATCACGGCAGATAAAGCCTCGAGATAAAAGTTGTCCAGCCATATTGAATGATTCCGCTTCCGCCCCTCGCTGGCCGATTATTCCTGCGCTGCGTGGTCATCCTCTGCCTGAACTGCGCCGCCGCGCTGCTCCACGCCGCCATCGCGGTGGCCATCGGTCAGAACTTTACCGGCAGCACCTATGGCATTGATTCGCCGTACCTTCCTCCGGATTGCAATGGTGCCGCCGGGCCCGATCAGTACGTTGAATTGATCAACGGCCGGTTTACGATCTATGCCAAATCCGATGGCTCCGCGGTCCAGACCATGACCAGCGCCGATTTTTGGAACCAGACAGGACTGATGTTTGATCCAGGAGTAATCGTTACTGACCCGCGAATCCTCTACGATCCTTCCGTTCAGCGATGGTTCGCTTGCGCGATTGAATTGCGTCAGTCCGACGAGGTTAGCAATCGCTTTGTACTGGCCGTTTCGGCCACAGTGGATCCCACTGGCTCGTGGAAAGGCCTCGCCTTCACCGCTGACCCAGTCGATGGCAACTTCGCCGATTTCCCTACCCTCGGGCTGGATGCCAACGGAGTGTACCTGGCCGGGTTCCTGTTCCGGCCCAATACCGAATTGGACCTCGGCCAAACCCTCGTGTCGATTCCCAAAGCCGACCTGCTGGGCGCGACGCCGATTGCGGCCAACCGAACGTGGTTCGGTTTGCTGGAGTCGACTAACTATGGCTACATTCTTCAGTCTGCAGTCAGTTTTGATACCTCCGCGGGGACTTGCACGGTGTTGGCTGTTGGGAATTTGGGTTATGATTGGGTTTCCCATTCGAATCTCCTAAGTTTCGCCGTGCAGAATGCCGCCGGTCCGGGTCCCGCGACGTTGAGTTTGCCCACGAATATCAATGTCGAACGTTATTATAAGCCCCTGAACCCCACTCAACCGGATGGGAACGACACTCTCGATGTCGGCGATACCCGTTTCAGCGCAAAGGTGTATCAGGTCGGAGGAATCCTTTACGGCGTCCATAGCTGCGAAATCAGCAACCGCGCGGCTCTTCGCTGGTACAAGATCAATGCCGCCACTCATGAAGTGCTCCAGTGGGGAACCATCGCTGATACGAATCTCGAATTTTTCTATCCATCCATCGCAGCCAACCTCTCCGGCACCGCGGTCATCGGGTTCAATGGGTGCAGCACGAGCACTTTTGTCAGCAGTTACGCGGTTGTCGGTGAGACCGTTGATGGTATTACAACCTTCGGCGCTCCGCTGCTGCTGAAATCGGGGTCGGCCAGCTACAAACTCGCCGGCTTTGGCAATGTCAGCCGGTGGGGTGACTACAGTTCGACCTGTGTCGATCCGGCGGACCCGAACCGGTTCTGGACGATCCAAATGTACCCGATTTACAGCGGCGTTTGGGCGACGCAGATCACTGAACTGCTGACGGCCGTCCCGATGCTCGATGTCGCGCACTCCGGCCCTAATAACCTGGTCATTTCCTGGCCGACCGCGGCCAGCGCTTTCAACTTGGAATCTGCGGCGGTTCCAGACGCTCCCAACTGGTCACTCGTTGATACGAGTGCTGCCATCTCTACCAATGGCCGGATCTGCTTGAGCATTTCGACGACAAACAGCATTCAGTTCTTTCGGTTGCACAAACCTTGATCCTCTCACTGCCATGCGGGCTGGATGTAGCCGCCGACGTCAGTCGGAGGATTCTTTCTTCGGGAACCGAATTAGCGCCGATTGATGCCGCACGGTGGGACAACTACGAGGTTTGGTATAGCCGGTTCAGCCAAATACCAGCCGGCAGATAATCACCGAGGCGACCACGCCGACGAAATCGGCCGTTAGTCCGGCAAGCAGCGCATAGCGGGCTTTTTTGACGCCGACCGAGCCGAAATAAACCGCCAGCACGTAAAACGTTGTTTCCGTACTACCATAAATCGTGCCTGCCGTCCGCGCCACCAGACTGTCAGGTCCGACATTCTTGACCAATTCGGTGAAGATGCCCAGCGTACCGCTGCCGCTCAACGGACGCATCAGCACCAGAGGCAGCAAGTCTGGTGGGAAACCCACCACCCGCATGGCCGAGCCCAAGGCCTTGCTCAGCAGGTCAATTCCCCCGGCCGCGCGAAACATCCCGATGGCTACAAGTATCGCCACCAGATAGGGAATGATGCGTATGGCGACTTCAAATCCTTCCTTCGCACCTTCCACAAAATCCTCATAGACCTTCCGGCGGCGCAGCGCGGCATAGAGCGGAAAAAAGGATAGTATGAATGGAACCGAGAGCTTCGAAATCGCTTCCACGATCCGGACGAAGACGGTTTGATTCGCCGTGTCTTGCGGCACCTCGTAGCCGAATGCCGCAGGGAAAGCCAATTTCAGATAGAGCCAAAAAAAGAAGAGGCCAAACGTTATCAACAGAGCAACGCCCCACCCCGGCAAAGGTTGCAGCGCGGCAGATTCTCTCAGTACCGGCTCGTCCTCAGAAGGACGCTCCGCTCCTGTCTTTTCCTCCGCCCCGGCCATAAATACAGCTTCGCGGTCGGGTTGCCGACGATTCCCCATCCCCCCTTCCGAAGGGGAGAAGGCCGGGGTGAGAGGTTTTCTTATTCCCTCAGCTCCCGGCTCACTCGAGATCGGCGTGGGACGAACAGGCGCGCTCGCCACGGCCGGCAGATGAAAAATCGGCAGCCGCGCCAGAAGCTTTGTCATAGTTACCGCAGAAATGGCGGCGCAGCCCGTCGCCAGGATCGAAGTGCCGACAATCGCCGTCGGATTGATCGAGTGATTCGCCGCCAGGATCGCGATGGCCGTGACTGGGATGAGTTGCACCGAGCTGGTGTTAATCGCCAGAAACATGCACATGGCGTCCGTCGGCGTGCCCGGTCGTGGATTGAGTGAATCGAGATCTCTCATCGCGCGCAGACCAAGCGGCGTGGCGGCGTTGCCGAGGCCGAGCATGTTCGCGGCGATGTTCAGTACCATGGAGCCCATCGCCGGATGTTCGGCAGGCACGTCTGGGAACAGCCAGCGCATCACTGGCCGCAACCCGCGCGCGAGCAAACTTACCAACCCGGCCCGCTCTGCTACCCGCATGGTACCCAGCCACAGCGCCATGATGCCCAGCAGTGGAAACGCCGTGTCCAGCACAGCGTACTTGGCCAACTCGAAGCTCTTGTCTGTTACGGCCTTCAGGTTGCCCACGCAACCGCCGATGATCACGGCCAGCAGGATCAACCCCAGCCAGATGTAGTTGAGCATCGCGCCGAGGCTATACTTTCAACGGAAAAATTCGCGAGCAAAAATTGTCGAAACCCAGCCAAGTCATTCAAGGCTTCGCGATTGAAGAACTCGAAGCGCACTCACCCCGTCGTTAGGGACGGCCTTCCGAAGTCGGGTTCGTGCTGACCACTCGGAGCAAGGGCCGTGGTTTTTTGTTATAGGCTGGCGTTGTGCCCGCCGGCATCGGCCTGGGTGTCGAGCTGAACATGGATGTGACACGAAGCTGCATCAGCTTAAGGCGCGCAGCAAAATTTTGAGTTGGCTGCCTACCAAGGTCAAAGCCCCATGTCCAAAGCACGCCGTCCGACGTCATTCCGAAAGCTGTGCCGCCCCCGCTAAAAAGTGAAACCCAATCGGACCGTTTGCCGACGCGGCGCCACTCATCCGACGTCGCCACCCCGGACCCGAACAGGTAGGTGGTCTCCCAAAGGGAACCGTCACGGCGCAACTGATAGAGCTTCGGTTTATCGCACATCGCCATGGCCACACGTTCCGGCGCCGCATTGGAAACCAGCGGGCGGCAGGTTGAAGTTGCGGGAGATTCAGAGTTTGGAGCCGCGTGGAAAGGCTCCCAGAGTTCTCCCGAGCGCGTCAACACCAGGGGGTAGCCGACCATAACGAATTCTGCCCAATTGGTTTCGCGGCAGACTTGGGTCGGGACTGGCAGGTTCACGGTCGAGTTCATTGGAGTTCCCCAGATTGGGACAGGTCCCCAGGCCCAAAGAGTGCCATTTCTCCTCAAACCAAGTGAGCCACCCCAGGAACAGCAGAACGAAATCCAGTCATCATCCGTGCCGATTCGCTTCTGGGAGTAGCCGCCCCCAGCCTGAAGCATGGGACTGTTCGTCCAGGCCCAGAGCGTCCCATCGCTCCGCAGCGCGGTCGGTCCCGTTGAACCAGTGCCGACTGCAACCCAGCGCAGTTGCTGGCCTTCTGGGATGAAACCTGTCGCGAGGAGAGCAGAAGCGTCTTGTCCATGCTTGCCATTCGAGTCCGAATCCCAAATCGTTCCATCGCTGCGCAGACCGATGAAGCGGTTAAATATTCCGGAGGCCTGGACCCAATCGCGATTGGTTCCAATCTGCTCGGGGACGATCGCGCGCACTGCTCCCGGTACCCCGGGGGCCACGCCCCAACGCCAGAGGGAACCGTCCGGCAGAATGATCAGAGCGCCATTGCCCCCGGAAGAAACTCGAACGGGCGCGTTGCTCCGGGTGATGGCGACCACCATGGCGGCCGAGGATGGCGCGCGGGATACCCACAAAACCAGGCCGAGGGCAACCACGAGGAAGCTCGATACAACAATGACTCCTGGCTTTCCAAATAAACGAAACACCGGCCCACGATCTTGCCGCGCAGGGACATTAAGTCTCGGATCGGATGAACTCTCGGCAATGGGAGACGGAAGCGGTGAGGTGCTCGACCGGGGTCCCTTGGAAGTATCCGCTGTACGCGTAATCAACTCGGTGCGTCGATGGAGCTGGCGTAAAGCCAATTGGCGGAACTGCGTATTCAACTGCCACCAGGCCACCATGCCCAGAACTAGATCGGTCAGGAGACTGAACCCAAACCAAAGGCCCAGGTAAAAGTTCCAACCGGGCGACCACTCCCTGCCGAGGATCAAGACATACCAAGTGGTCCCAATGACCACGACAAGCCCAAGCAATGCCCAGGGCGTCAGCAGGACCCGGAACACCGTGCGGATGGTCGCGTGATTATGGCTCCGAGCAGTCAACGCTCTTCGCATGCCAACGCAGCTCAGAGCTGTTACATCGGCGAGGAGCACGACCAGAGCCGCCAGCCAGGTGACGGGAAACGGCGGCAGCAAACGCCGATGCAGCCACCACATGGAGAGCAGTTCCACCGCAATCACGGTGACGAGCGGCCAAAGAAACTGCCGCTTCAGTGCCAACAGTTGCCCGCGCAGGATGTCCCGCACCCTCAGCGAGGAGGAGAGCATTGATTCGAATGCGCCCGCTCTTTGGTCTTCCGCCAATTGCTGGCCCGCCTCGATCGCCACCCACACTTTGAGCGTACAGTTCAGCAGTAATGCCGTGAGGACCGCGACAGACGGATCCAACCACAGATGGCCGGAGGTTGCCCATCCCACCAGCCACCACGCTGCCATGAACCCCAAAAACGTCCACACGTGAACGGGTTTGAGCCTGGCTCGCGCGGCCAGCCAGTAGAATGCGTTCACGTCCAGGCTCGTTTTGCGGAATTCTCTTTGCCCGGTCTGGCTGCCATAACTCCATCTGTGCCAGAACCGGCGCCAGCCCCACTGTTGAGCAGCGGCGGGCCGCTCCTGCCATGTCCGCCGCACAAGCCAGCTTGCCAGCAGGAGAAGCACCAACATCAACCCATGAATCTCTCCCACCGACCACCAGAAGCGCTCCGCTGCCACTTTGTACTGAGCATCGCTGCAAAGATAAAAGGCATACACCGGGCAGGAATAGCACAGCTCTGGGATGATGGGGTTGGCAGGGTTGAAGTAGAGGATGGCCGAGGCAATGGCGGGAGGCACTCCCCACAGCAGCAGCAGCAGAAAGAAGTTGACTGCCATCGCGCGCCGGAACTCGCGGCTCAGCGCCGAGCCGAGCATCCCGATTGCCAGCGAACACAGGAACGTGACGACCAGCACCAGCACCATGCGCCAGAATTCGCCAGGGGTGATGCCGCCCATGAGCAGTGGCACCGCGAGCACGGGAAATACCGCTAGCAATCCGTAAAAGCCCCGTAGCGATGTCGCCGCCAGCTTGCCCAGCACCACGTCATGGCCCCTAAGGTCGGTTAGAAAAAGCAGGCCGAGAGTTCCCTCGCGTTTTTCCTGGCTGAGGCAATCGGCGGTCGAACGCCGTCCGTGGGCCAGGCAATAAACAAAGATCAGTCCGGCCAGTCCTTCGAAAACGTAACGTCCGATCTGCTCCGGCGGCAAGCCGGAAGTGACGATAAAAATGCACGCCGCAAGGAATATCGCCACCAACCCGAGCGCCAGGCGTGTCCAGTAGGTTGCCCGCGCCCGCGCGGCCCGGCGCAGCTCGCGCTCAACAATGGGCAAAAGGGTCATTCCGGAAACTTGCTTTTTGCTCCATGATAGCGAAGCTCAGCCTATCATTTTCTCTGTCGTTGGATCGAAGAACTGCGCGTGGCGCATGTCGAACATGAGCCTAATCCTGCGGTTCGTTTTTGTGTCGTCTGCGTCGTCAGTTCGCGCGATCAAGGAATGGGCTTCACTGGCCAGGCGCAGATATGTTTGTGCGCCAGTCGGCTCGATCGCCTCGGCCAGCGCCTCGACGGTCTGATCCGCTGCGCTGTCCGGAGCCGTTAGTTGGTCGGAGATATGTTCCGGGCGGATGCCCAGAACGACCTTCTGGCCAATTCGATTCCGCAGCGGTGCAGCGGATTCTTGCTCCAGGCGCACAGTAATCCGCCGGCCGGCCGGCGCTCCATTACCGCATCGTTCCTGGAAGAAAAGCGTATGGCCTTTTTCCAGCAATGTGCCGAGCAATAAGTTCATCGGTGGCCAACCGATGAACCCGGCCACAAACAGGTTGGCCGGGCGCCGGTAGAGCTCCATGGGAGCCGCGACCTGTTGAATGGCTCCCGCTTTCATCACGGCAATGCGTTGGCCTAGTGTCATCGCCTCGACGGGATCGTGCGTGACGTAAATCATAGTGGAACCGAGTCGCCGATGCAGTCGCGAGAGTTCGACGCGCATCTGGGCGCGCATCTGCGGATCGAGATTTGAGAGCGGCTCGTCGAATAAGAACACTTTGGGCTGGCGCACGATGGCCCGGCCCAGAGCCACGCGCTGTCGCTGACCTCCGGACAGCGCCGCCGGCCTCCGCTCCAGGCAGGCCGTCAGATCGAGCAGCTCTGCCGCCGACTCCACCCGCCGCTCAATTTCCGCTTTGGGGCACTTCCTCAAGATCAAGCCGAACGCCATGTTCTCGTAAACCGACATGTGGGGATATAGAGCGTAATTCTGAAACACCATCGCGATGTCGCGGTCCTTGGGCAGGACGCGATTGACCACTTGGCCGTCGATGGCAACGGTGCCCGCGGCGGGTTCTTCCAGCCCGGCAATCAGGCGCAACGTCGTCGTCTTGCCGCAACCCGACGGACCCACCAATACCAGGAGTTCCCCTTCTTCAACCGCCAGACTCACCTTGTCCACGGCCGTGATGGTCTCATCTCTCGATCCGAGAAAGACCTTCCTCAAGTTCTCAAGGACCACTCGCGCCATCCCCGCAGGTTCAATCGGCAACAGCCGAAAGTCGAGTTCGCTCTGAACCCTGGGAGATCCAACGCTCGGATCCGGTTGCCATTGTGTCAGAGGTCCGGCAAATTATTGGCGCGATACACTATGAGACTATTGTCATGCGCCGGCGCACTGGCGCTCCTATTCACTACGTCCCTTCGCGCCGAGAACTGGCCGCAATGGCGCGGGCCATTTTTTAACGGCTCGACCACCGAGAAAAATCTCCCCACAACGTTTTCAAAGACCGAGAACATCAAGTGGTGCGCGCCGCTGCCCGGGCCGGCGGCGGCGACGCCCGTGGTCTGGGAGGACCACGTCTTCATCAGTTCAACCGATCAGACCAATCGCGCGACGCGGGCGCTGTGCCTCGACCGCAGAGCGCATCTTGACACTACCACCATAATGGAGGCGTGAGAACGGTTCCTCATCCGAAAGCATGAACCTTAACCTATAGAAAGGAATATGAATTCGGACAAACCAGCCAGACAGTCAT
>JACXTT010000978.1_pt1 | contig 48945 bp, 42 predicted proteins | sample 9270951 | NCBI WGS metagenome assembly JACXTT01 (sample SAMN15532306, study PRJNA645909) | rock metagenome | isolation source: weathered quartz diorite | place: Puerto Rico | collected 2017-06-21 | reverse complement strand
GGAGCGGTCCGCGGACATCAAGTGGTCCCCGGGCTCAACGCGTTTGGCGGGCTGAAGGTCAAGGTCTTTGAAGACTGGGGCCTGTTTGTCGAAGGAAAGTTTAACCGCGCCACGATTACCAATCTCGACAGCACGTTCGGCCTCAGCGGCGAATACAATTCCTTTAACGTGGTGGGCGGACTAGCTTATCACTTCTGAACCGGCAGAAGACTTAAAAGCTATATTGGAGTAAGGGAACAGCGCTGGCTGCCAGGAGCCGATGTGGAAGACTGCTCACCCGTGGGTCCCTCGTAGGAGCTGTTCACATCCCCGCCAGAACGCTGCGAGGCGGGTGCTCTGTTTGTCCACTCCATGTGGAGCATCCTGGCCTGTACGCGGCATTCGAGCGAGCCGATCCGACACATCTCGATACTTGTCCTGTCCCTGATTTAACACCATATAGACCGCCCGAGCTTCACCGTAACGCCCTTGAGATTCAAGGGTCCGAGCCAATAGATATCGCACCGCCCTGCTTTCGTCTTCGCTCGCCGACTGCCGGGTGGAAGCTTCCTGCAGCGCGGTCAATGCATCGTCGTATCGTCCAACCGCCTTGAGACACAGGCCTTTCTGCGCCAATGCTCTGACCGCCCAAGAGTCCTGCTTGACCAGCGTTTCGAACACCCCAATCGCTTGCGTGTATTCTCCGGATTTCTTGAGCGACATGCCTTCGCGGTACACCGATGAAAGATCCTGCGTGCCGTTGGTCTCAGAATAGTGGGCCTGATATTGAACCTGCCCGGAATGATTCGCCTGTCCATTGGGCTGCACCTGCTCGGCCGCATACGATTTCACCTCGCTTCGCTCTGCGCTCAGGTCAGGTTCAGGCAAATCGACATCTTCCGGCAAGACCACGAATGGAAGCACGCCATGCCTGGCCCGGGCGATCGCCGCTGCCAGGAGAACACGGGCGGTAATCGTCCCGGCTTGTTCTGCATACCCATAGACGAGGGCATGATCACAGAGTTGGTTGATGAGTCGAGGAATCCCCCCGGTCAGACGGAACGCGACTCGACTGGCGAGCGTCGTAAACAGCGGCGAGCACCGACCCGCTACCTGAAGGCGGTGATCGATGTAGGCGACGGTCTCGTCCTCTGACAATCCATCCAAGACGTATTCCACGCCGATCCGTTGAGCGAACTGCACCATCTCAGGCCCCTTGAGGAGATCCTGAAGACCTCGTTGTCCGGACAACAGAATCTGCAACGACCGGCGTCGTCCGTCGTTGAGATTCGAAAGCAGCCGGAGCTCTTCCAATACTCCGGCCCCCACATTTTGCGCTTCATCGAGTATCAAGAGGACCCGTCGGCCCGTGCTATGCTCATGCTCGAGAAATCTCGCAAACTCGTGAAAGATATCGACTTCGCTCTTCCCGTTGGTCGGTAGACCGAAAGAAGCCGCGATCCAGGGCATGATTCCTCCCAGCCCGCCGTGGATGTTCGACAAAATACCGATGACCCACGGATGGTGGGACTGGTCTAGCAACCGGTTCAACAAGGTCGTTTTCCCTGTGCCGGGATGCCCCGTAATGACGATGAAGGCCGCCCCGTTTGCCAGCCCATACTCCAGCAGACTCAATGCCATCTTGTGCTTGGCTCCCAAGTAGAGAAACTCGGGATCCGGCAACAACGTAAAGGGCTTTGTTTTCAGTTGGTAGTAGATCTCGTACATCTGAACTAGTCGCGATGAATCCTCAACAACTGTCTCGCTTGCCGCAGCGTCAACATCTTGCGTCCGGACTTATTCAGAATCCCCCCAAGAATCGGGACACTCCCCTTCAGTGCGTCCATGGCCCGCTCGACGTCGGTTGACGCGGTGCGACTTTCCTCCACCACCAGCAACAATGCATCGATATGCGGGGCGAATCCTACGACATCGGCGCGGGACAAGAGCGGTGGAAGATCAAGCACGACAAGGCGTGAAGGGTATCGATGCTTCAACTCTTGGACGAGGGCGGTCATTCGCGGTGATACAAGGGCTTCTGCCGAGTTCTTGACCGCCCGACCTCCCGGCAGGAAGACAAACCGACCGATTCCAGGATGAATGAGAAGCTGAGTGAGCGGCGCATTATCAAATAGGTACTCAGTCAGCCCCGGAGTGGTTTCCATCCCGAAGACACGATGGACCGCCGGTCGATGCATGTCGGCGTCCACCAATAACACCGTGTGGGCCAGGTCCATCGCCAGCGAGAGCGAGAGGTTGACCGCCGTCAGCGTTTTGCCTTCCTGGTCGGTCGTGCTGGACACTCCGATGACATTCCATCCTTTTTGACGATACTGCTGCAGGACCTGCGCGCGCAGCATCCTATACGCATCGACAAAGGGACCTTCGTCGAATCCGGTAATCAAGCGCTGCTCCCGCATCACGCCCTCGGGAAGCGTAATCGTCTTTGTTGCGGTGTAGACAATGGGAAGACTTGGCCGTCGGGAGTCACCAACCAATCGGCGCGGGTCGGTTCCGGCAGCGCCTGCTTGCTGTTTAAACCGTTCCTGCGCTTGCTGAAGATATTCCATCTGTCTGTCCTCTTCTCCGTCGCCCTCTCAGCCGAGCTTTCGGAGGATCGTAAACCAAAGCACGTCCAACGGTCTCCACGTGAGATGCAGGATAATGGCCACCACAGCCACCGCTCCCAGCGCAGAGAGACCAACGGTCATACGACGACGGGTAAAGGCGGCGACTTCACGCTCGGAAGGCATATAGGGAACAGCCACCAATGGGACGCTTCGCATGGTGCGGCCGAACTGCTCCATCGTGTGGATCTTGCCGTCAAAGTTGTCGGTGGCGAAGCCGATTCCCACTCCACCGAAGACAGCGAACAACGCCCCGAGTAGCAAGATAGCCGGACGGTTGGGTTGGGTGGGTTTTTCAGGCAGCTCGGGTGGATTGATCAACGAGAATCGCTCCCCCTTTCGCTGCACTTCCAATTCGGCGGATACCTGCGCTTCCATCATTCGAGACGTAATCTCTTGGTGTTTATGTACGGAGTTCTCCCGATCACGAGTCAAGTCCAGATAATCACGCTCGATCGCCGGAGTCGATTCCAGTCGTTTCGCATATTCCGCCATTCGCTGCTTCAGCTCCTTGCGCGCCGCTTCCATCGCCTGCAATGAGGCCCGGGTCGAAACCAACTGCGATTGAATATTGATGTAGGCGGGATTTTCCGGCTTGATGGTCGCCGGCGAAGCATCGCGACGGGTCGCGGCGTGCAATTCCCGTTCAAGCGAGGTCACGACGTCACGAGCTCGTACCACGTCAGGATGAGCATCGCTCGCGCGCTCGCGGAGGTCCGCCAGCGCCGCGCGTTCCGCCATTAATCGCTTCGACAACTCGTCGCGCCCGTCCGTTGCACCGGTTTCCTGTTCAAGCGACGTGAGTTCCTGCTTCATCTTGATCAAATCGGGATGGTCGGGTTTGACATAGGACGACAGGCTGGCATGTTGGGCCCGCAGCGCCTTGAGCCGTTCCTCAACATCCAACAGACGCTCACCACTGGCGCTGATGAGCGGTGTATGGGGTTTCAATGTTGCGAGTTCGCCTTCCAGGAAAGTTTTACGTTCGCGCAGACTCCTGATGTCGCGGTCGGCGTCAATCAGCTCCCGTTGGGCCTGATTCATCATGGTCATATTCAGCTGCACGAGCTCCGGCAAGGCGCCGTCCGCCTGCTGCTTCATTTGCGCGATCTTCCCTTCCAACTCTTGGATATGCCGGGCGAGATTCTCGGATTCCCGCTTTAGAAACGCCGTGGTTTCCTGGGCATGCCGCTCACGAGTCTTCAGATTTTCATTCAGAAAGAGACTCGTCAGCTCATTCGTGACCTTTTGCGCCACGTCCGGAGCCTCACCGTCATAGGCCAAGGTAAAGGCGATGGTCGCCTGGGTCGGATTCTGTGTCCGGCGATCGATCACCTTGACGTTCATCACTTCAATCTGGATATCCTTCGTAAATCGCTCCAATACCTCTTCTGTCGGGCTTCGTTTGCGAATGCCCTTATAGAGATTATATTGTTCGACGACACGCCACAACGTGGACCGGCTGAGCACCTGTTGCTTGATCGTCTCGATGCGCTGATCGACATATGTCGCAATGGCCGACCGGACAAGGTCGGGAGGAATCTCCTGTTCTTCTATCAAAATCGTCGCTGTGGAGCGATACACGGCCGGCCAGAGAAACGCCACTCCGGCGCTCGCTGCCAGCAGCGAAGCCCCGACCATCAGAATCAACCGACGGCGGCGGCGCAGCACGGCAAGATAGTCGGACAACGTTCGCGTTTGTGCCCGAGAGATCGGCGTTGGTCGGCCATGCGCTCTTTGTTCACTATTCATCGGGACACTGCCCATTTGTCTCCTACATACCGAAGCATCAGATAGGTCGAATGCGAGGCACTTCGCTGATCGATCGCGTCAACAGATCGCTCTGAAAAAGTATAGGCGACATCCATAACCCACCAATCGGCGAATTTCCATGAGAGACTTGGGCCAGCGGAGAACAATCTTGTATTTTGCACTTGGCGAGAGCCAAATCCCGAGCGACTCGGCTGAATAGTGGCAATCCCCGATACAAAGTAAAGGCCTCCGTTTAACGTCAGCGTAAGGGTTTCCGTCAAGTTGTGAACAAGAGTCGCCCCTATGCGGTCGGTTTGCAGCAGCCGACCAAATCCGCTGGGATTGATCATGCGGACTCCGTCCACCTGAACCGTGGTTCGTTCAAATCGTTTACTAAGAGATGCGTTGTACACCCAGACAACTTCATCACTCGTGAGCGTTCCTGCTCCCCGAAAATCCTGATTCGATCTGACGAATCGCCCTCCTCCCGACACAGACCCGGTCAATTGATCGCCAAAGTCATGGGTCCATCCGCCCTGCGCGCCGTAATAGGTGTTCTCGAGTCCAATGGATGGAATGCGCACCAACGTATATTCGCCGGTGAGCTGGATTTGATCCAACTCAGTGAGGTTATAGGTCGGACCCGCCGTCCCTCCATGGACCTGATAATCGACAAGACCGAGTCGTGTTCCATCTTGATAGGTCGTATCCGTGAAATTATAACCGCTCCGCCACGACAAGCGATCAGTGATGCCCACCCTCCAACTGGGGTTTGCCGTCCACATGCTCCGTTGTGTAAACGCCAACACCAGGCCGGTACTCAACAATTCTCCCTGGAGCGTATTGTCGCGCGTAAAACCTCCCTCGAACGCCAGCGTATGCCGATCGGCGCGATAGGATGTCCGGAGGGGGAAGTAGACATTCGTGAAGTCCCGGTTCTGGTCACCAAAGTATTGGACGAAGTCCGCTCTGGTCTCACCTTCGACCTCCAAAACCTCCGTCGCTCCCTTGAACTCGATCGCCGGGGTGACCCAATATCCCCAGACTTCATTCTTCCCAGTCGACAAGAGCAAGTTGCTATTGTACACGCCCTTGGTGCTCAACGAAGGAGTGGCCGACCATTCCGCTGCCAAGACCCCGCCTGCCCACCCAAGAACGGTCCAGACCACCACACTGCAAAGCCAGGCCGTACGGATAACCCCGAGTTGCCTGCTCCATGACGCAGTATGACAATCGGCAAACAATCGTCGCATTCCGTCACGGCACCATCACCACATCGCCGCGCTGCAGGATGATGTTCTGTTCGAGATCTTTTCCCTTTCGCGCGTCGCCGTAGCGGAACGGAAATACCAACTCATCAGGTCCTTGGTTCCGGCGAATGATCTTGATATCGTTCTCCGCGGCATAGGGCGTCAGTCCACCAGCCATGCTCAATGCCTGCAGCACATCCGTATGGTGCCCGGCCTGATACTCCCCTGGCTTGTTCACCCGTCCCAGCACATAAATGCGATAGCTCTGCACTTTGAGCACGGTCACCGTCACATTCGGAGTCGGAAGATATTTCGTCAAACGCTTCGCGATTTCGAATCGAACGTCTTCGGCCGTCCGTCCCGCCGCCACGATCTCTCCGATCAATGGGAAGGTAATCATCCCGTCCGGCCGCACAACCATCTCCTGCGTCAGATGCTCGTCCTTCCACACTGCAACTTTGAGCACGTCTTCAGGGCCCAACAGATATGCCGGCTCAGCGTTCATCGCCTCTGCCCGAAGATGCTGACCATAACTGAGCACCAAGAGACAGACAAAAGCGATCGCGAACAAGACACGGTGTGTGCAACTCCGGATCCAGACCTGCGTCATGATCATTACCCTGCCACTTCTTCGAGCAGGGCCTTGGCCTCATCCAAGCCGTCAAAGTGAGTTCCGGAGGCCACCGCCTTCTTAAGGTGTGTGATGGCATCCGGCCGCCTGCCGGCTTTCACATAGGCGGCCCCGAGGTGGTAATTCAGAACCGGATGATCGGGCGCCATCGCCGTGGCCTGCTGGAGCACCCGCACAGCATCGGTCCCATGACCCAGCTTGTGATGCGCCCATCCCAGCGTATCTAATAGGAAGGGATTCGCTTTCTGTGATTCAAACCCGCGACTCAGTACCAAGGCGCGTTCAAGGCTTTGCGGGTCGCCTTTATGGTCGACCAGCGCCGCGGCGAGATTGTTTGCCGCCACGAGCGACGTGGGGGCTTGCTTCAATACCATCTCATAGTGACCGATGGCCTCGTCATGTCGACCTTGTGCGGACAGACTCATAGCCAATAAAAGTCGCAACTGCTCACTCTCCGGGTTTATTTCGAGACTTTTTCGAAGCACCGCATCACCTTCCGCCAAATGCTTCTGCGCCTGGTGAAAACGAGCCAGATGGATCCATGGAGTGATCCATTTGGGATTGGTACGGGTGGCGGTTTCAAAGTGAGACGCAGCCACGGCAGGCTCTCCTTTCGTGAGCAACAGTTCACCGAGGAACCCTGCGGCGAAAGGATGCTCAGGAGACTTGGCAAGAATCGTCTCTAAACGCTGCTGCGCTAGAGGCAACCGGCCGCGCCGCACGTCCAGCTGCACGAGAGCAAGAAGCGGCTCTGGCGCCGAGGGTCGCTGTTGAGCCGCCTTGGTGTAGGCGGCCTCCGCAGAATCCCACTGTTGTTGCGCAAGAGCCACATGCCCCTCCGCCAAGCTTGCAAGCGCTTCATCCGCCCCGGCCCGGCGCAGCCGCTGGAGCGTCTCCTGGCTGTTATTCCAATCCTTTTCCTGCAGTTGCAGCTGAAAGAGTATGCCGAGAAGGGCCATATTGCCTGGTTCTCGAGCAAGAAGCGGATCCAACCGCTGCTTCGCCTCCTTGAATTGGCCGGCTGCCGCATCAAGTCCCACCAACAAGGTCTGGGCCTCTACCAGCGTCGGTTTGAACGCAAGGGCTTTATCCAAACTGTCGCGTGCCAATGTCGGTTCCCCGGCCAGCAAATGGCCCCGGGCGAGAAGGACATGTCCTTCGGCCAGTTCCGGCTGATCTTTCAAAACGGAACGAAAATCGAGAATGGCATCTTTTCCATTTCCCCGCTGAAGCGCAATTTTTCCTCTCAGCAAAAGGGCATCGCTTGAGCGCGAATTGTCCTTGAGCACCGCTTGAACCTGCCGTTCGGCTTCCTCGACTTTTCCTTCAGCCCAATCCAGAGTCGCAAGTTTCACCTGCGCTTCGGAGGCCTCAGGCTTTCCTCCAAATGCCGTCTGCATTTCCCGATAGAGCTCACGCGCCTTTTCAACCCGGCGAGTCGATTCGTAAACGCTGCCGAGTGCGAACCAGAATTTAGCCGTGTGTGGTTGCTCCTTTCGAGCCTGTTGCAACACCGCTTCGCCCTGTTCCACACCGCGACGCTTCCCCATATACTCCGCCAAGGCCAACCAGCGCTTCTCGTTCTCCGGTTCTACTCGAATCGCCTCTCGCAAGATGGCCTCGGCCTTCTCATATTGTTGCTGCCCATCATAGAACCCGACTTGACGCAATTGATGACTGAAAACGGTCGGCTCCAATTTGACGATTTTGGCCAGTATCGTCTCGGCCTCCGCCTGTTGACCTTGTTTGATTAACATGGAGGCCAACACATCCATCAATTCAAGATTATCCGGATGGGCCTCCAAGGCCCGGCGCAGAAATGGGATGGCGTCTCTCTCCCGCTGAACCGACGTGTACAGCGCCGTGATAAGCAATGCTGCATCGACCTCTGTTGGGGCGACTGCCACAAGCTTCTCCGCTTGATCGACCGCTTCTTTCACGTGGTCGGACAGGGCGGTGATGGCAATCTTGACCGCCTGGGCCGGGACATGCTCAGGCTGTTTGGCTAACACCCGATCCGTGATCTGTCTGGCTTGATCCAACGCCCGCATTTCAAGGTAGTATTTCGCCAGTTTGACCTGAGCCCGATCATGATCGGGGCTGAGTTCGACGACCTGCTGGTAGCCCGCAAACGCATTCCGCCAGTTTTGTTCCTTTTCCTCGACTTGGGCATAGAGGAAGTGGGCGTCGACATCCTTCGGATCGATTTGGAGCACGTTCCTGAGCGCAATTCTCGCTTTCGGGAAATTCCCTTCTTGAAAATATTCCTGCGCCTTGACGCGGTACTTTGCCTTACGCTCTTCGGCGCCTCCGCAAGCGGCCAGTCCCACGGCCATAATGAGGACCAGTCCAAGAGCAATATACGGCTTCATTTCTCTCCCTCCACTTTCAAGGCAGTTACGACCACCATGCGCGCAGCATCACACCAGCCAGCATCACCAGGGATACCATGCCGAGGCGCATCACCGCCGACGAGCGCATGTTCAGCAACAGTTCAAACGCAAAGAACAGGACAATCAACTTTGCCGTCAGAAGCCCCATGGGCACATCACCGACGGTCATCCCCGACAGAAACGGCATGACACCCGCCAACAGGATGATGAGGTAATCAAGCGGAGTGGTTTGGAACCGCTCCTCGCCGACCAAACGAATCGCCAGGACGACCAGCACGGCCATGATGGCTAGACCTATGTTCATCGGAGTGAACGCTTTGACCATGACCTCGCGGGGAAACTCGTCGCTGTAGTACATCAAACAGGTGCTGCCGATATAGAGCGCGGCACGCACCGCCCACGGAGTAGCGGATGGAAGAAAAAACGAAGCCAGCACCGCGACAGTCAGGGCTCCGGCGATTAACCCGGCATCAGAAGGAATCTCCCGTGGTATGGCGATGGACCCGATCAGGTAGATTGGAATCGTCAAATACAACGCCGTCAGAGACACCTCGCCGATCGCCCATCGGTTGGAAAGGCGCCGTCCTTCATTGTGAAGAGCCGGCGACGAACCGGACTGAGTCGAAATAGGTTCTCTCGGCGTGCGCACAAAAAGACTGAACAACCCGACGGCGAATACCACGTACACCGCAACCAACACGGCGTCCGGCTGCCAGCGCAGGAGATAGGCACAGCCGACCATCAACGTATGGACGATATAGATAATCGTCACTGCCTGTCCATGTGTAAGCCCGGAGGCCAGCAACCTATAATGGACATGACTCCGATCGCCAACAAATGGCGAGCGTCCTTGCATGTAGCGGTAGATCATGACTCCGACCGTATCCAGCAATGGGACTCCCCAGATGAAAAGCATCAATAGCGGACTGTAGGCCGTCCTGGTTGCGTCGGTCAGGAGAATGGCGGCCACCGCCAAGTAGTGTCCCAGAAATTGGCTGCCGGCATCGCCCATGAAGATTCTGGCCGGATAGGTATTAAATCTAAGAAACCCGAGCAAGCTCCCCAGAACCGACATCATCAAGAGGACCAATAGGGATTCATTGGCTTGATAGGCCAAATACGCGATGCCGGCGAAACTGATCAGCGAGAGGCCTCCCGCCAGGCCGTCGAGTCCGTCTGAAAGATTGACGGCGTTGGTGACGCCGACGATGACGATCAGCGTGAGCGGAATGGAGACCCAGGCGGGGATGAGCACATCATCGAGGAACGGCAGTGAGGAGAGGCGGATGCCGGCAAAAGCGACCACAATGACCGCCGCGAGGATCTGTCCGATGAACTTCATTCTGTAGCTGAGTCCAACTCGATCATCCCAGATCCCGAACAGGACGATGACCGCTCCGCCGAGCAGACTGGAGACAATCAGTTGATCCTTGGGCGACCAAATCAGGACCGCCACGAACGTGGCGACCGCGAAAGCGATCCCGCCGACCTTTGCGATGGGCTCACGGTGGGCGTGCCGTTCACGCGGCATATCGATAAATTGCAGTCGCAAGGCTGATGCCGAGAGTGTCGGAATCAGGGCCATGCAAATGATCAAGGACCCCATAAAACTGAAAAACAACGCTGAACCCACGTCACCACACCTCAATCCGGAACATACTGACCCAACAACGGCGTGACGAGACTCGCCAAGGTCTGCAACCGTTTGTCAACGACCGCTTCGTTCTCCCCGGCATGAACGGAGGATGTCAAACGCACAAGCGCGCCATCCGCTCGGTGCCTGGTGAAGGAATCCCAGAAGAGAAAAAACTTCACCAGGTATTCGCTGGTGATCCAGCGATCGCGCTGCTTGAACCAGTAATAGACGATCTGCTTTTGACCGCCTTTTTGGATCACCACGCGATTGATTTCTTGCCCTGGCGCCACTCCCGACACACGATCCATCCGCACTGGCTCCAAGGACGTGATCTCCCAGCCGCCGCCGGGAATGCACTGCTTGGGTGAATGAGAAGAACGACCTTTCTTCGGAGACATGTAATACGCGACGTACACGTTGACAGGAGGCTGATCGACTGCCGTGTAGTCGGCCAACACATAATCATCCAGCTGCAACGCGTCGAGGTACTGCCGCTCCAAAGGGGAAGGGACTCCCTGCCATGCATCGAGCCGTAAAGGAAAGTCAGCGAACGATTGTCTCGCCGGTGGGGAAAACTCCTCTTGTACGAACAATGGAGCAACCGGCACCGCAACGACCAGGAGGGCCAGCCCCGAAGAAAGGGGTACTAGAGACCTTCGGGTAACGGGTGAAGGCGAGGGGTGAGAGCTTGCTTCCGGCAAGCCGATCAATTCCGCGAAAGGACGGGGAGCACCAGCGGAAGCGACGCGCGCGAGGAGCCACATTTCCACACAGAGTAAACACAGGCTTGCGATAAAGATGACCCACCCCTCGAAAAAATGGGTAAACCCTTCGGCGGCGCCAGATCCATAGTGTTCCACCAACACGCCGATGACGCCGATCCGAAAGCCGTTCAACAGAATCGAGATTGGGATGCTCGACAGAATAAGTAGGATCCGTTTCCAAAATGATTCTCGGTACAGATAGGCTCCAAGAATGGTCAGCGTGGTAAGCGGGAACAGGTACCGCAGCCCGCTGCAGGCCTCCACGACTTGTAGTTGAATTCGCCCCAGATCGATGACATTGCCGTCCCGGAACGCCATGACACCGATCGATTGGAGAAATCCGATCCCCAAGGCCGACGACCAAAGTTGGAGTCGGCTCGAAAGCTCGTACTGCAGAAATGTCGGTGGTGGAATAGCCGCGAGGAGATAGCACAGCGGGAAGGCTATCTGGCGAATGCCGGACAATCCGATTGTGCAGGTCAGCATTCCGACGATCACCAGCCAGAAGGAGAGATGCACGACCGCATGCATCGCGGCGAACTGTCCCACCGCGTACACGAACAACCCAACCCCGACGATCGGAATCCCCCACCAGAGGCCGTATGGCTCAATCGCTTGAATACGCTGCCAGCGCGTCCAGATCATGTAGAGGGAAATCAATGGAATAAACGGCCCATGGCTGTTGTTATCCTCGAGCCATGCTTCTCCAAGGAACCGCAGGCTATCGGCATAGAGATAGCCCAGGAGTGTCGCGACGACAGCCAGAAAGCCCCACAGAATTGAGCGCCTCCGATTTAAGGAGAAGGGGTCCAAGGAAAGATCTGAAGAAGGCGGCAATGTACCGAAAGCCGTTGGCTGAGTGGACATCATGACTCCACCGAATTGCTTGGCGTAGAAGTCTATCGTTGGGCGTTCACCGGGTGGCCACGCGAGTCTTAAGTTTGTGTTAACTGATTGTTAAAAAGTGGATGGATCGACTGGCTACCGTACGGTGAGATTAGTGGGATGCTCGGGAGGAGTAGAGCCAATTCGCTTCAAGAACCGCTTGGTCACTTGCCACCAGGGAGCTTCTTCATCCCAGGATTCCGGCCCCTTCTCCCCCCAGCCCCCCCAGATCACCAGGCCATCGGCATGTTCGTATACGGTATTCAACTGAAGTTCCCAGTAGTCCGGTTCCAGCGGTCGAAGCCTCAGCTTGGCGTTGGACTCGTGATATTGTGGCCAAAGAAATGCATAGACCGGTTTCCCGTGTGCTTTCCGCTTGGCTTCTGTCAGCTGCGCGACGGCGAAGGTCACCCAGCCTTGCCGATCCGGGTAGTACGTGTAGAGAGATGGATACAAGGCATCCAGCTGAGCGGTCATTTCATCCAATCGATCATTGTCGCGTTGCCAGGCCTGATACTCCACGTTTCCAGAACCACGAATCGCCCTCCAGTAGTCCGGCAACGGCACCGTTCCATAGGCTCCGATCTGGAGGTTCGGCGCTTCGGCTTTGATCCAAGATAGGACTCCCACCAACTTACCGACATTCTCCTTCACGATCTGCGCATCCCCCTTGAGCGGCCACCGTTCGATGTCGATAACGACCGGCTCCGACGCCTCGCGGAATTCCTTCGCGATGGATCGTACCGTTTGTTCCGGTGGCATAGCCGTCGGGGCGTGATTCCCAGGGAACAAGCGAGACTCGTAAAGGAGCGTGATAGGACGTACGGGATAGCCTGCGAAGGAAGGTTTATTCTTGTAGAGGGTCGCGTCGAACACGATGAAGGGTCGCTGCGGTGCCGCAGAACCGGACGGCAGAGCACCACTAAACGCCCCGACCAAGACAAGTCCTGCTGCTAAGAATCTGAACAATCGCAATATCCGTGGTCGCATCACTCGTGTCCGGCGGCGACCGGTTGTTCCTGGCTTACGGCGACATCCGAAGATGGCTCCCCCGCCGTGGCGGAGGTCAGCAGCTGGTGCCAGCTATCGAGTGCATGGGAACGCGAATAGTGCCGATCGAACGCTCGCCGTGCGCACAGTCCCGCGTCGAGGGTCTCATGTCCTCTGTGCGAGAGCCGCAGAATACACTCGGCCAACGCGTCGACCTCTCCCACGCAGAAACTCCATCCGCAGTGTTGACGTTGGAGGATACGGGCGATCTCGCCTTCGGGATCGCCGATATGGATGATCGGTCGTCCCGCCGCCGCGATGCCGTAAAACTTGCTCGGCACGATCAATCCTTCTAATGTCGGCCGCAACGACACGAAATGCACGTCGGGAACGCTCAAACTCCACCGCAAGCGCTCGGCCGACTGATAGGGGTGAAATTGCACATTCGTCAATCCGCGTCGAGCCACTTCCGATACCAGCCACTGCCGCGCAATACCGTCGCCGATAAATACGAAGGCGATCTCGTCAACCGCTTTCAATCTCTCCGCCGCATCGACCATGGTCTTGAACTCATGGACATGGCCCATGTTCCCCGAATACCCGAGCACAAACTTGCCTTCGAGCCGCCATTCATGGAGAAGCGGGTTGTCCCGCTTGTCAATCGGTTGGATCGTGTCGCCGTCGGCCCAATTTGCGATGATCGTAATTTGATCTGAAGGGATTCCTTCGTCGCGGAGTCGCTCGGCCATGATTTCCCCCAAGACCACGTTCGATCGACCGACACGAAGCGACTGATTGCGTAACCGCTTCAGCATGGGAGCGGCGAATCGCACTCCATACACTTCCATCGACGTGGCAACCTCTGGGAAGAGATCCTGGACCCAATTGACCAACACCCCACGTTTGACCTTGACGGCCCACGCGGCACAGACCGACATCATCGGCGGGTCCGTCTTGGCGACCACGACGTCACCCGGCTGGATCAGGCGCAACAGTTGCCACGTGGCTCCGAGGTAAAACGTCAGATAGTCGACCATCCGGCCCCAAAGCCTGGCTCGGCCAAAACGAGAGGTTTGCACTCGATGCACCTGTACCCCACGGATGGATTCGCTGATGGGAAGGGATGCCCGGGGATTCCCATACAGCTGACAACCGGTAATCACATGAATATCCTGACCACGGGAAGCGAGATCGAAGGCCAGGTCGCTCAAGAGCTGGCTTGTCGCCGAATGATCCGGATAGAAGTAACGGTTGACGAATATTGTCTTGGGCATGATGCAGAGACTGCGTGCGACGCGCCTCGTGTCCTTTTATGTTGGGAGCCCTCGCTGCTGTCGTTCAAGTTCGCGCATCTTCAGCACAATCAGGTATTCGTAGAACGCTTGCAGGACACAATAGGTAAACCCGGCACGGCCATCGAGGCAGCCTCGCTGCCAGACATACAAATAGAGAAATTTGATCAACGGTCTCCATGGCAATCGAAACGATAAATTCTTGAGCGCTCGACGGCGTAACGCAGGATCGGCATTCAGCAGACTGGGCTCGGCTGCCGAACCTTGATGGATCAGCTTCATCCCTTCTTGTGCTTCCAACTGAGAGTAGCGATTATGCTTGTCGATCCATTCAGAGATACCCTTGCTGAAATTGTAATGAATCAGCATGCCGGTCAGGTAGCCATGCGGACCGTCGATCACCGGTACCGGATTCACCAGCCGTTGAAATCGGACAGAGGGAGGACGAAAGAAGCGCATGATCAACCCCGGCGGCATCGCATGCTTGATCCATCGGCCCATAAACATGTTCCGCCTTCCACAGTAGTAGGCGACGGGAGCGCGACCGGCATCGTCTGCAATAGCAAGCAGCTCCTGCTTGAGTTCCTCCGTTATGCGTTCATCGGCATCGAGATAGAACACCCAAGGATGTTTGAAGGAAATGGTCTCGAGCGCCCAGTTCTGATGAGTGGACCAGTTGTCGAAGCGGCGCTGCACAACGCGCGCACCCATCTCTTCCGCAATCTTGACGGTCCGATCACTGCTGAACGAATCCAGCACGACGATATCGTCCGACCCGTCCACCGAACGGATACAGTCGGCAAGATTGCTTTCCTCGTTCAGCGTGAGGATCAAAATGGACAGACTCATGTCGGCATCCCGTATAGCCCCATCGGAGGATGTGCGAGCCCCGGTTGGGTAGTGAAGTTTACTCTTTGGAGAGAGAGGCGGAGCGACACCCACGTCAAGTTTGTGTTATCCGAATGTTAAAACCAAAAAGTGAGTCGACGTGGTCGCGCCTGTAATCGTGTAAACGATGTCCTAACAGCGCCAAGGAAGCTCTTGAACAGAAAGTCGGTCAGTGGCTCGAGAACGGGCACCGCTTCCAATCGGCTGAAGAGCAGAAGCCGGAATGGAATGCCTTTAGGGTTTTTGAGCGATCGCGATCAACGACTTGGCCAAGACCGGGATGCGTCCTACCCTCCTAAAAGAGATAGTCTTAAACCCCGCCTCGACTAACAATGTTTCCAGTGTTTTCATGGACCAGAATTTAATGTGTCCGTGGTCCCACAAGGCCGTGAAGTGTGCGTCCATCCGTCCGGTAAGGGCCAAGGTCAAATTCTTCCAATACCCGTGATAGGGCGTAGAAACGATGGCGGTTCCTGACGGCTCCACAAGATCGTAGAGCGTCTTGGCAAACACGCGAGGTGCATACAGATGTTCAACCACTTCCAGACTGACGACGACCGGAAAGCGTCCGTAGGTTTCAGTCAAGCGGTCGTAGGCCGATCCCGGCATGAGCGTGAGGTGCGGATACCGCCGTCGAGCCTGTTCCAGGCCTTGTGATGAGACATCGACACCGGTGGCCTGGTATCCCTTTTCGGCTAGAACCGCTGCGACTGCGCCATTTCCACATCCCAGTTCAAACACACGCCGGTTACCGGGAGGAATACCTAATGAGTCCAGAATGTTCAGCAAAGACGGAACAAGGTAATTGTGTGATTCATTGAGCTCCCCGTCCGCATAGGTGTACCCGGAGATGTCAACGACCGTGTCTGTCATGTTTCCTCGTGTTCGAGTTGATACTTTCTGATGAGTCGGGCCGGATTCCCCCCCACCACTGTCCAGGGATCGACATGGCGAAACACACTTGCCCTCGCCCCGACGATCGCTCGCTCCCCAACCATAACGCCGGGGCCGATAAATGCATCCGCCGCAACCCAAGCACCACGACCGATCGTAATCGGAGCCGTGATCAACGGCATTCCATCAACTCGATAATCATGGCTGGCAGTACAGAGGAACGAATATTGACTTACCGTGGCATTAGGCTCGAGTGTCACGCGATCTACCGAATAACATTGCACATAGTCGCCCAGGCAACTCCCTTCGCCCATGGTGAGATTCCATGGCGCCCAAATCCTTGCTGAGGGATAGGGATGAGCCCCTTTCCCGATGGTGGCTCCGAACATCCTGAGCAAAACTCTTCTCCAGCCGTGCAAGACTCGTGGACTTGGGCGGTATGCGATCCACCAAACGGCACTCCACAGCATCCGGCGTACTCGATTCTCGGTGGTTTGAAAGTTGGGATGAACCCTGGTCACGACGGACCACCTCGCATCAAATCTCAATTCCTACAGGCTGTTCACACATCCTGGCCGTGGACCGGTCCCACTCACCCAGCTATATACAGACGACATTTGTTCTGCATGGGAAGTCCATGAGAACTGTTCTTCCACAAGTTGCCGCCCACGCATTCCCATGGTCGATCGTTCGGCTTCCGATATCGACATGAGGTCCAGCAGACCTCGTGCGATTGCCGGCGGCGGCGTCTCGACACCAATCGCCGCCCCGGCTTCGAATCCTTGTGGAAGATTGCATGCTCTCGTCATGACGACCGGCAACTTATAGGCCCACGCTTCCAAGATGCTGACCGGTAGCCCCTCGCTGAAGGAAGGCAACACAAAGGCATCCACCGAACGAAGCAGCGATTCCTTGTCCGCCCCAAACTTCGGTCCGAGAAATCGAACAGAAGACAGTAAGCCATGTTCGGCGCAATACTTCCGCAGACCAGCCTCGTGATTTCCCTGGTCCCATCCTGCTATCCATAGCTCCCATCTCGCTGCTGCGGAAGCACCGTCACCTTGAAGCTGTTGCCAGGCCGTCAAGAGGTTCAGGAGGCCTTTCTTCGGATGCAGACGGCCAAGGAACAGAAGAACGTTCTTCTGCCGAGCAGGTTTTTCACCCTCCAAACAGGGAAGATCGATGCCGCAAGGGATTACACAGAGAGGATTCGAAAGCCCGTAGCGACGGATCGCGTCCGCTTCGGCGGAACATAGCGCATGCAGACAGGCCGCGTTCGTGAGGTGGCGGTGTTCGTACATCATGCCCGCCAACTTCTTCTTCCAGTAGGAATGGGTGACCGCCCATGGATCCAACATGCCGTGTATGCTGATGATGTATGGCCGGTGTGTGAGTTTCGACCACCTGACCGAGGCCACCGAGGGATACATCCACAAACCATGATTGTGCAGCACATCCGGCGCAGCAGAACGGAGCGCCGGCAGGAGATCCGGAGCATATCCGAAGAGCTTGTATCCCCGATGCCGAAACGCGCTGACCGCTATGGACATCCAAGCCTCACGATCTTCCGCAAAGTGCTCATCGCTGAGACCGAATACGCTGACGTTGGAGCCTCGACGGTGCAACTCAAGCGCGCTTCGACGGACAACCTCGTGTATCCCTCCGCCATTTCGGGACACCGACGCCGTCACCATTCCAACTTTCATGAGGTTCCCTCGGATTTCGTAACCGCATGTTCGTGAACGAATGTCGTGTTCCACCCATCGATATGTGTCAGCCGATAGCCGTGCGCCTTGACACGAGAGACCATATTCACGATGCGTGACACATACTCGTCGTCCAAGGGGTGGTATCCTTCATCGAATTCAACGCATAGGACAGCCGGACGGATGTCGCTGTCGAGGACGGACCCCAAGATCTCATACTCCGCCCCTTCGACATCGAGCTTGAGCAGTGACAGGTTCGTATGGCCCAAGGTCTGCATCACGGTGCGCAGGGTTCGGCAGTCGGCCTCGAAGTACTCGCTCGTGCGTTGTAAATTCACGATGGAATGTGAGACATGCGCCGGATTTTCCGGCGCATAGAAGCGCATGCTACGGTCCTGGCTCCACAAGCCGAAGGCGTGGAAGTGAAGACGGGTCAGGCATCTCAGGTCGATGTCGTAATGGCTGTCGACTGAATCGTTGATGGACGTTGGAAGGCGGTTAAACGTATTCCTGCGCAGTTGTTCCACGTGACGTTGAGCCCGTGGGGTCGGATCGAAGCAATGAACTTCGCACCCCAATTGATTGATGAGTTCGATCTCGAAGCTGATATCCTCGCCGGCACCCACGCCATAACAGAGCGAGTGCTTGGACAAGAACCCGGTCGGAACAAACCAACCTCCATAACCGGTTCCGATCTTGTGATGAGGGATGGAACCCCTGTCTCGCAGGCGATTCAAGCTACCTTGTGCAACACGCTGTTCGACTCTCCTGTACAGTGCCCGCGCTTGTTTCATGAGCATGTTCACCGCCCCCCCTTGACCAAAGGCTTAAGTGGTCTGCACGGCAGCACGTGGTCCGAACGCTCTTGGTCTTTCGCGACGAGCGAGGGAAGCTTGCAGTGTTTGGCGATCACATCGATGAACAAGCCGGCGTGCGTACTCGTATTGTATCGGCGGTCGATCATCGAGCGGCAAGCTGCCGCCATCGCCGGCTTCCTAGGGCTGGGGAACAGAGCGTCGATGATCCGTTCGGCGCAGTCCGACAAATCATCGCTACGATAAAACCACCCGGTTTCCCCTTCCTGCACGGCTTCCCACTCTGGGAAGTGTTCCTCAATCTTGTCATGCAGCAGAACGGGCGTACCGTACGCAAGCGCGTGCATGACAGACAAGCCGGCCCCAGATGGAACGACGACGAGGTCGCTGGAAGAGAGAACGAGACCAAGCCGAGACTCGTCGTACGAAGCGCCCAAAAAATGCACCAGCCTGGTAAGCCCCAACTCCTCCGTCAGCGATTCCAGCATCGGTCGTTCGCTTCCGTCACCGACCAGTGCGAGATGGACGTGCTTGCCTCGTTGTTTGACTATGTTCAACGCTCGCAGGAGCCATGGCAGGCGCTTCACTGGCTGGAGACGACCCGTGAAACAGATCAACCGTTCATGGGCATCAATACCGAGAGAGCGGCGGAGCGCGTCACAATCTTCGGGTGTGATCCGTGCAGATATTGCGGCCTGTTCGCAGTTGTCCAAGGAGTTATAGACCACATGCAAGCGGTCCGTAGAGAGCCCCTTTGTGATCAAGAGTTGTTGTGCATGATCACCGTACAGCAGCAATCCCCGCGACAGTCGATACAACCAGGCTCGAACCATCCATTTCACTCCGGACTCATCACCTTGAAGTCCGTGGGTCCACAGCAAGACCGGTATGCCGAAGATGCGTCCGATGATGGTCAAAACCCAGGCAGTCAGATCATAGGGGCTGCCCTGCGCGATCACGACGTCGGGGCGATTCCGAACCACCGCCCTCACCGCCACCGGCTGCCAAGACAACGACAACCCGAAGGGCAACCTAATGACCTGCTGTGTGGCCGGTTCGAATTCGCATCGGTCCGGAGCTGCAGAGAGCGGAAGAAACGGAACATCAGCGGATGGGTCTGCGAGCATGAGAAAACGGAGGCGTCGATCCGATCCCAATTTTTCAAAGAGGCGCTGCCGGTAATGCGGGATGCAGACTTGCTGCAATGCGACGAGAGGGGTGTTGTCGGTCGTTGTTTTGTTCATCAACAGCATTACGTTCTCGCCCGCGATCTAAACAAATCCTCATCAGCCAATTCTGAGACGAATTCCTCTGCCCCATCTTCAGACTGTTCCAATTCTGATTCCTCGTAAGAGAGCGCCGGCCCAAGTATGCTCAGCAGAAATAGCAACGACGTCGGATTGCCGGCATTGATGAAGTATCGTTCGAAAATTGCGAGCACAAAATATCCACAGGCCAGTCCGAAGAGCACGCTGTAACTATATGTTTGGGACGGATCTTGATTCCGACGCCAGATGTTCCATAGCCCTGAGAATGTCACACAGAGGACTGCCGCAAACCCGATCACTCCGATTTCCGCCAGCAGCGCCAAGTAACCGTTATGTGCCGACGAGTTGATTTTCAGGGCTGTCTCATGCGTGCGAAAGCCCACACCAAGAATTGGATGAGCCAGAAAAAGGTTAAAGGTAGCCTTCCAGGTTTCCAGACGCCCGGATCCGCCTGATTCCAGACCACGGTGCCGGTCCTGAATCGCAAAAAAATCAGACGCTCCGCGCACGACCGCATCCCCAAAATATGCTGCCACGGCGCCGCCCAGGACGACACAAAAAGCAAGCAGCACATACCCCTGAGTCCCCGCAGTCCGCCGTCGGCAGAACAGCGTGATCGCAAGACCAAAAAGGGCCGCTACCGCGGAGGCACGGGTACCGGTCAAGTAGATCACGATTCCCATTGCGACAAGAATGGGAATCCGTACAATGACTCGTCTGATCGCCATGGCGGTCACGAAGACGGACATGGTAATGAGCGCGAAGCTGGCCGGGTTCAAGATCCCCCTTCCCCCACCAAGCCGGTGTCCCGGCGTGTAATCGTACAGGGCAAACCCAGACACCAGAACAGCACCGAGCACGGCATAGAACTTAAGCCCTATCTCGTATTGCGCTGCCTCCAAGTTGGTATTGAACTGAAGCACGACCAGAACCATCAGAATCGTCAGCGCGACATATTGCACCGATTCCAGCGGTGCCGCGCTGACGAACGAGCTAAGCCCACAAAAGGTTCCAAACACTGTCAGCCCTAGGATCATCCCTGGACTGAACCCATTGGGGACGAAACGGCACCGGCTCAGCAAAAAATAGCCCGCCGGCCATACGAGCGAAGCGAGCATGATGACTTCGTAGCTGTGTCCCTTCCGGCCCTCCGCTCTCCCGAAGAGAGAGGCGGCACACACCCCGGCCAGCCAAACGCCCAACACCAGACCGATCCAGGTCCGATTAGCCGGAAGGGGCAGATCCTCAACGTCCACCCGCGATGTCACGTTCCCTCCGGTGAAAGAGTGAGGCGTCGTCGCAGGAGCCAACCCATCACACTCGTATCCGCGGCTTGGGCCGCAACGGATGAGAGAGCCAATCCATCGACGCCGAGAGAAGGAACCAGCCAGCTGGCGCACAGGACAAGCGCCACCCATTTGATTCCATACCCCACGAGAGGAGTTCGGTAATCTGACAAGGAATAAAATGAGTTTCTGATAATCCCGTACGCACTGGCAAACGGCAATCCCCAGACCAACACCGCCAGGATATGAGCGGTGGTCTGTGCATCGGCCGTTGAGAACTTTCCTCGCACCAAGGCGATTTCGATCAACGGTTCCGCTCCAAGAGCTAGTATGCCGCTGCATAGCAGCGCCGTACCGCATAACAGAACTCCATACCGGCCCAATAACGCGCGACCTTCCTCATAACCGGTATGAAACGCACGCGCCAACTTGGGAAAGAGCGTGGTGTTGACAGGCATGGTGAACAATGCGAGCGGGGCGGCCACCACGGCCCCGGCATAGAAAAATGCCGCGATCTTTCCCGTGCCCAGACCGGACGCAAAACTTCGTTCGGTCATGACGATCCCCTGAAATACAATCTCTCCTATCAACACGATAAACACCGGCCGCCACCACTCCCCTAGCTGAACCCTCTGGTCCTGCACGTCGGTCTTTGCGGATGGAACAGGACTCCTCGCGAGCATGACTATGAACCAGACGAGGACGAGGAAATGTCCCGCCGCAAACCCCCACACCATGGCATCGATCCCCCAGCGATCGGCGAAGACGAGCACCGAGAAAATCGTGAAAAGGGAGACCACCGCGCCGCTCAAAAATACGGGGACAAAACTCCCCATAACCGTCAGTCCACCCCGTATGAGACCTGCCAATCCGGCACAGGCGATCGGGAACAACAAGAGTTGGATCAGACGGACACCCGTATCAACCTGCTGAATACTGAACTCAGGGAAGATCACTGTGAGTACGGGCCTCGACCCGAGGACGAGGATCGTCAGGACGCCGGCATTGACCACAAGGAGCGCAATGGAAACTTGCTTGATGAGAGGCTTGACCGTGTGCCCGTGCTGTGCGGACATTTTCGAGACGAACACGGCTTCAAGGGCATTTCCCACCTGCACGCCGAACAGCAGGTGCAATCCCATGACTGCCACTAACACATCGAGGTCTTCGCTGAGACCGAATGCCGAAGCGACGACCATTTCACGAGCCAAGCCGGCAAGAATCACGATCCCAGACGCCAGTGAATACAACGGGAGCCGCCCGGGCAGCCCCATCTCCTTCACGTTGGATTTAAGGCTGACCCACCAGGGACCTAATGTCGTGGTGGTTAACATCGCAGTATCGTTTCACGGCACTGAATTGAGCGGTCTAACGGCGAACCATCGATCAGGTGACGAATGTGGCCCAAATGCGAGGCACACCAATACTCAAGCACCAGCGCGGTGAACGCCAGCAGCGCCAACGGACCGCGCTGAGAACTCCTTGACATCAAACGGGCGACCTCCGGCTTCAAGATGGAGAACTGAACCAACAGACCGTCTTCAAGCGCACGGCCATAGCGCGTCTTGACACCATGGATCCACTCAGCTCCCGGCGGTTGAAAGCCGCGCTTGGGCTCATTGAGAAGCCAGTCCGGCACCAAATCCTTCACGGCGCTCTTGAGCCACGCCTTTGCAGGAAGAGCATGATCCGATGACACCTTACGTAGACCGACGACCGTCTCCACCAACCGATAGTCGACCAATGGCAGCCTGAGTTCGACCGAGGACGCCATGCTGAGTCGGTCTCCTTGAGCGATGCCGTTTTCAAGGAGGTAGGTCTCGCAAATCAATTTGGTAAAGAGAATATCCAAGCGCGACCAGGGAGGCGCCACCGTGAAGGGATTCCATAGCTCTGCTTCATACACTGGATCCAGAAACGTGTCCGTCAGGATTGGGCGGATGGATCCACGAATCGTCCGGAACCAGGGACAGTGGTCGTAAAAGATCATTCGATTCCGGGGGTTCTGCTGATCACGCCGAAACTGGCTGTAGGATGACCGAAGCCCCCCGATCGACCGACACCAATCGTACATGCCCCATCGCGAATTGGTCGGCGGAAGCTCGAAACCGATGTAATCAAACAATTCCGGATGACCCTCAATCTGCCAGCGCTGTTTTCGGATCGTTTGATGCAACGCTTCCCTCATCCAGGGATATCCCCAAAAGAGTTCGTCCCCCCCCTGTCCCGCCAACATGACCGGAATGTTCCGGTTCCGCACAGCCTGCATGAGGGCGTCATATCCGTAGCTCGCGATATCGGCGATCGGATCGTCGGTGCGGAAGGCCAACGCGGGGAATGCCGCCACCATGTCCTGCGTTTTGATCTCGACTTCATGCAATGGGATAGACAGGTGATCCGCTATCGTCTTGGCCTTATGCCGTTCATCAGACCTCGGACGGCGTTCATACCCTACCGTGAAGGCAGTCAGCTGTCCGGGATAGGCTCGGGCCGCCAATGCCGCTATGGCACTGGAATCCAGCCCGCCGCTGAGAGCCACTCCGACCGGCACATCCGATCGAACAATGAGCTCGCTCACCCGCTCGAGTTCAGCTCGGATGGTGGAGGCCGGGTCGCCCTCCAAGGGCGGTGCGTCCTCCAATCGCCAGTAGACCGACTCTGTCATCGACCAGGGGCGAGGGCGGACTGTCAAACGAGTGGCGGCAGGAAGCTTGCGGATTCCTTTGATCGGGGTTAAGGGTTCCGGCACATACTGATAGTGAAAGTACTGATAGATGGCCGAAGGATTCAGACGAAAGTCAACAGCGCCGGTTCGAAGTAATGCTTTAAGCTCCGATGCAAAGTAAATCAGCCCCTCTCTTTCGTAGATATAGAGAGGTTTTTCTCCCATACGATCACGGGCCAAGAAGAGGTGCTGCCGGACTTCATCCCATAGCGCAAAGACAAACATTCCACGAAGATGGTGAACACAGTCTTCGCCATACTCTTCGTAAAGGTGCAGAATAACCTCGGCATCACTTCCCGACATGAAACGATGGCCGCGTGATTGTAACTGCCGTCTCAACTCGACGAAGTTGTAGATTTCTCCATTGGCGACCAAGGCGAGCGACTTGTCCTCATTGTAGAGCGGCTGCCAGCCGGTGGAGAGATCAATGACGCTCAAGCGCCGCATGGCCAGAATTGCATGAGGCCGGAGAAACGTCCCTGACCCGTCAGGCCCCCGATGAATCAAGGTGTCGTTCATACGTAACACTTGTTCGTGATGGGTTGAGTTCAAGGGTTCTGCCCCGACGACACCGGCAATACCGCACATCTACGGACCATCCTTGGCTGAGTACAGAGCTGGCTGAGTGTACTGCCCCTTGATAATCAGCAGAAACACAGATCGCTCAAATCTTTGTTAACAAATTGTAAATATGGAAACAGAAAGAAGATTTTGTCTCAGACTTATGCTACGAAATCGTGGACCATGAGGTCGGGTGTTGAACCAGGACGCGTGCATTGAGGACACGTATGTGGCATTTCGCCGGTTACGAGAAGAACCACGTGTGTCGTATGAGACTTGAGATGCCTTTGGCTATCTTGATGGTAGCCACCCTGTTCTCTTGCGGCCAATCAGACAACCAGGGAGCCTCCCTCACCAGCCAGACTGCTAACCAACCGATCAGCCAACCTGCCGGCTCACCGATGACTCCTCACCAATTCCTCTGGCAGGCTGACGGATCAAGTCCGACTCGAGGGCAAGCATCGATTCAAAACTGGCCCAGGGTCACAGGTGGGACCGCAGCGTGCGACTTAAGTCAGGTGAACGATAACAACGGCCTGCCCCCCCATGCCCCGTTCGGAGGGAGTTCGACATTGCATTACATCCAAGCGAGGTGTACCGGCGGGTCCAAGGGCGGACGAATCCAGCTTGTGATTGATATGCCCGATCGAACGCTGAACGGTCTCGGCAATTTTGGATTCTTCTGGTATCAGCCGTCCATTAGCGTCTCGACTGCCATGACGCTCGACCTCGCCACATCCTCAAGCTTCTCTCAGTATTTTTTGTTTAATTGGGCGACGGGAGCGGTGGGGCGGCGAATGATTGACGGGTGGAATCCCATTACGTGGCAAGCCGGAGACCACGTCAACAATATCGGCGGGGCGACGATGGCCCAAGCTTTCAAAACCTTTCGAATGTACATGGATCTCCAGCCCAATAGTTCAGGAACCTTTTATTTTAGCGATTTCATCTACGGATACTATACGAAGCCAAACATCACCATTTGGGGCGAGAACAACTTTGCGAGTGTGTATACCCACCTCTTCCCCGAAGCCAGGAAACGGAATTTGGTGGGCTCCTACTGCCCGGTTACCGAAATGCTCAAGAATCCGAGTCGTGTCGCATTAGAAGGTGGATTCACCACCAGCCAACTGAAGGAAATGGTGGCGGCCGGATGGACTATCGGTGGAGAATCTACGGCGGGACTGAACTATACGGATTTCTATACTCTTGCTGGCGCCGCTGCTGACATGGATAAACACCTCGCCGATCTTCAGGCTCTCGGCTACCAACGCCCGACGTTCTGGTGCTACGAAGATGCCAAGCACAATGCGGCGCTCGATGCCGAACTAGCCAAGCGCAACGTGGTAGCGGCGTTCAGCGGGAACATTTTTTCAGACAATACCGGGCGCTCTCTGTATGGCGGCCTCACGAATCCTTATAACCTGTGGGCAGTGTCGGGTGACGCCCGCTCCTTGAGCGAGATCATCGCGGCAATCGACCACGCCGTGAAGTATGGCGAGCAACTCGGAATAGAGTGGCAGCGGTATGATCAGGACTTCGATTCTGTCGCCGACTATCTGGTGCAACTTCGAGCCGCCGGGAAGGTGGACATTACGATAGTCGAGGAGTTGATTCAGCGCCACGGCATAAAAAGTGGCCAGACGAATGGAAATCCGTCCGCGCTCCTGCCGTTCGATCAGGTCGAATACAGCTATACAAATTCACCGGCTCTTTTCTCCGGCTTGTGGGCTCTAGCGAGGTCACAGACGATCCGCGTTGCTCTGCTGGGAGATTCCCAGGAAACTTCCCCCGAAGGAAGGGGTGACGTATATGTGCCGCGCTTGCAATACGAAACCTGGAAACGATATCGCAACGTGCCTGAAACCGTCGTCGGCGGTTACCATTCTTACGGTGATGTTCCATATGGAGATTGGCTGCTGAGAAGTAGTGCTGCCCAACCTGGTGCCTCGCCGACCCGCATAGCCCCGGAGAGGCTCTTGCCGGGTATCCCAGCCGCAGCCCATGCAGCACCGGCAGGACCGCACTCGGTAAATGGGCAGTGGTACGGCCAACTTATGGTTCTCGAACCGGATGCCCGCAGTCTCAATCCCGGGGCCGAAGTGCCGACCAATACTTCGTACTTCTGCACTCAGGGTTCGGTGCGAGCTGAGATTTTTGCCGCGACATATCCCACGTCCGGCGGCATTCTCTATAAGGCACGACCATCGGATACCGAGTCCAATTACTTCGCACCAGCGACGCTCCAAGACACAGCACCTCTGGCGCTGGCCGAATCGACCTTCAAGGTGAAGTCAGTCATGACGGCCCCGTTGCCCCTCAATGGGAAACGCTATCTGCAATTGGAAATACTTGGGAATATGACTTCGGCACTGACGGATGTGATCGGAGCCCGCTTTAGGAGTGACCAATGCCCCCATGGGGTCGTCATTCAAGATCTGAGCGCTGGTGGACTGTCCACGAAGGAGTTTCTGAGCAACTACCGCTCGGCCGGAGATCTGTTTCGAGCCATGGGTTTTGACGCCGCCATTCTCCATTTTGGCGCGAACGATATCGGTGAAGGCGCGACGGCGGAGATGTTTCGAACCGACACGCAACAGCTTATCGCGCAAATCCGCGCATGGACCGGCAAGCCCGATTTTCCCGTCATTCTGATGAGCGATCCCTATCGAAAGGGACTGAGTCCGATGTCAGAGACTGAGTATGACCGCTATCCGGGAGCGCTGCGAGCCATCGCCGCCTCGGACCCAGCAGTGCTGGTTATCAATTCGCGACGATTGATGGATGAGCGTGGTTGGAAAATGGCTCAGCCCAACCGATTGAACGAATTGCTCCTGGATGATGTTCACTATACGCCTCGTGGCGCGATCGAATTGGCCGAAGCGGAGATGCGAACACTGCTGGGTCCGTAACGCGGCTGAAGCATCATAAGAGGTCGAATCCTTGGATCGTCCGCTGATAGCACCATAGGGATAGCCTTACGCCTACCGCTCTCGGTCTCATATCCTTAATATTCCCGTAACATAGGAAGCGTATGCTGCTCTCTCACCAAGAGTGCGGCACGAGCGACAGCGACCGGAGGAGCCGTTCATGGCATCACAACGCCCAAAGACCATCCTGATCGTCGAAGATGAACCGGAGATCGCGCAGTTGGTCAAGCACTACCTTGAGAAAGAGGGATTTCATTCTTCCATCGCCAAAACCGGTCTCGAAGCACAGAAACTGGTGGCAACCGACCATCCCGATCTGGTGATCCTAGATCTCATGCTCCCTGAGGTGGATGGACTGGAAGTGTGCAAGGCACTCCGTAACAAGCCGGAAACTTCATTGCTGCCGATCATCATGCTGACTGCTAAGAACGAAGAGTCCGATACGATCGTTGGACTGGAACTGGGAGCCGATGACTATGTGACCAAACCGTTCAGCCCTAAGACATTGGTGGCCCGGGTGAAAGCCCTCTTCCGCCGTTTGGAGCGGACAAGCGATCACAAACCGACCTCCTTGACTTACGGTCCGCTCCAGATGGACCTCATACGCCATGAGGTGACTGTGAAAGGCAAGGAGATCATCCTTACCGCCAAGGAGTTCGGGCTGTTGGAGCACCTCTTGCGCCATCCCGGCCGTGTGCTGACACGAGACATGCTGCTCAATGCTGTGTGGGGATACGACTACTACGGGACGACTCGAACCGTCGACGTTCACGTCCGGCGCCTGAAAGTGAAAGTGCCGCTCCTCAACGAATCAATCGTGTCCATCAAGTCGCTCGGTTACAAACTGTCGGATCAGCCGCTTATCCCGTAACGACCTGCCACTCGTGTTTCCCTACACAGTCATATCCAGGGTAGCCCTCGCCTTTCTCGGTATTCTTATCGTCTCGTGCACGCACCATCCCCAAGTGGAAGATTTTGAGACCAGCATCGGTCGGCTAGCCCAGGATGAACTCATCCATCGATTTGGGTATCCCCAGCGATTGAAGCGGCTCAGGTCGGGAACGGAGGTATGGGACTACGAGTTCCTATCCGGCAACTCTCGCTGTGTGGGATACCGTGTCTACTTCGATGAAGACCGGCAATCACAACGATGGGAACACATCACCTGTCGCTAGACACGTCGCGTTTTCCATTGACACGTACGCTCGTGCCTTTGAGTTGAGATCCTGATCGTTCCCATGATGGCTTCCTCCATCCAACAACTTGTCTGATCAATGTGGATTCCCGCTCCTGTACGTTTTCGATCGGACTTTTACACAGATTTGATCTCATCGTGAGTATCCGTTGCCATTCATGCTGTATCAAGTAGCGTCGAAGAGTCATTCACATGGCACTCACGACGCAATCAAAATCCCGCTCCCGTCAGCCGAAACAGAGACCGCCGTTCGTGCACGTGTGGTCTCCCGAATCCAAGCGCACACGATTGCACGAGGAGCTGACTCGCCAGCGTGCCCTGTTGTTGGCCGACTGGAACTTGTCGTTCATTCCGCCCGTTGAGCAAACACACTTTGCCGATCCCGCCGATCAGGCATCAAATGATTTGGGCCAGAATCTGTCCTATCAGGTCAGAATGCGGGTGATCATGAAGCTGAAGCGCATTGAGCGTGCTCTGCTTCTGCTTCGCACCAGACACTATGGATACTGTCGCCGGTGCCGCAAGGCAATTCCCGACGAGCGGCTGGCCGTTCAACCGGATACGCTCTTCTGCGTGCCTTGTCTTGCACTGGCCGAGCGACGAGCCTCGCGAAACTAGGTATGCGGCATCTCTTGACCGCAGAGCGCATGAAAACGGTTACTCACCGGAATTTGGCAAGACGGCAAGGAGGAACATGCCATGCAATGTGTACGTTGTGCCGGCACACGAGTGCCTGAGGTCATCGCCGAGGGGGGGAGCAGAGTCTTAGCGCTCCGTTGCATTCACTGCGGAGACATCACCGATCGGGTGATCGCCAAGAATCGCCAACAGCCTCGGTTGATACAACAGGGCCGGCCTCGAACACCGGTCTATGTCCACCATTCTCCCAAATGGGATGGCCTCACGTTCGGCTAGAGGGCACTCGCATCCGATTCTACTCAGGCCCATGCTGGACGATCGTCCCGAAGCCGAATCCGCCACATCCTTCGGACTGATTTGCCTGTCCCGCTGAACCTATCAGAACGGACACCGCCAGACCGACCTTCGCCACCGACAGTCCCCATTTCACGATTCGCTTTTTGAGTTTGGTCATGATCGACTGCTTTTTACACTTCCACATCGCCCCGGACGACATCAGCAACAGAGACCGCGATGTCAGGGGTGTCTGCATGGAGGGTTGACTGATATCGGTGACCTCCTTTCGACGAATCATCTGCGCCTTGCTCCATATGTGATGACGTACAGCTCCACGCACCGGCGTTGCTTCACCGCACCACTTTCCCAACCGCTCATTACGACCGCGTCTCATAATTCTTAATAATCCGTAACGAGGCAGAGATGGTAGAATGAGCTTCCTATGTTGCACGACCTGACCATTACGAAAGGGGTCTGCTTCGCCCTCTTTGCTTACGATGTGGGGCACTCCATCAACTTGACTGATGCGGAGCGGCGAATCATCGCCGGAGCGGAACGCGGGCGTCTTCGTCATAAGACCAGAGCTCCTCAGTACTTTGACTATAGACCGGCTCCACTGCGGTTGGTTCAGGAAGGAAGTGTCTTCGATGTCAGCCAGTATCAGGCCAGTCAGACGGTCGAGGTCATGGTGTACGACTTCGGAGCCGTCACCATTACGTATCGCTTCCCTCTTGATGGACCGTTCAATCGGTTGTTGGATCTAAGCGAGTCGCTCTACGAGAACGACCGACTGCTGAGCGAATCGCGCACCCGTGTGGAGCAATTGATCCACGCGCTCGGCTCCGCAATCGAGCGGCCATCCGTTGCGCAAGAGGTGGAAGACTACATCATCTTTTCGATCGAGTCCTCTGTCCCGGAGGAGCCACCGTTATGGGCGAGCAACGAAGCCGACTTGGCCCATCTCTTGCGTGCAGAGCGGATCCCGCTTTCCGACCAGGAAGTGGCCGACGCGCTCTCCTGCCGCATCTCGTTCGGGCGAGAGGACGCCGCGATCATCGACTGGCATTCGGCCGTGCTGTTTGGCAAAGATATGGACGACGTACGCGCCGTATTGGAATTCGCCAACGTCGAGTTGCTGGAGATGCGGATCCTCGATGAACAACTCGACCGGGCGTTGGACGAGGCCTACGAAGCCTTGTCCCGAAAACCGCGCCTCCTCTCGCTGCCCGGCTCCCATGAAAAGGACACGATGCACATTGCGCAGCTGCAGGTCGACAACGCCTTGCTCTTCGAACGCGTTACCAACACCTTGAAGCTGTTGGGTGATCAGTACCTCGCACGAGTGTATCGACTCGTCTCGCAGCGGTTCCATTTGGAAGCCTGGGACGCGAGCATTCTCCGCAAACTGCAGACCCTGGAAAGTATTTACGGCAAAATGTCTGATCGAGCCGGTACCCGGCGGATGGAGGTTCTTGAATGGATCATCATCGTCTTGATCACACTTTCCATCGTCCTGTCGTTCGTTCCAGTGAGTGGCGAGCGCTAAGTGCCTTAGGCCGGTTTAACCGGAATCTATCCTGAGCAACTGAGCGCGTGACCTGACTGGCAGGGCACATGGGAAATTCGTCTCATCTACCATGCACGTAGCCGAAACCTTTTCTCGTCCGATCCGTTCACCATTGGCAGTTTCTTTTGTTCTGGCGTGGATCCTTTCTCAAGACGTCGCGTGGGCGGATCTTCAGGCTGGCGTAACTGTGTGGACAGAATCCGGCCTGGCCGTGGCGACGAGTCCCTTAAGCGGCCGGAGGGAGATACCGTTAGACGCGCAGGAGGTTGTGATTGGTTCGGGCGCGAACGGGATCAATGGTATTGTGGTCACTTCTCGTCACCTCCTCGGGTTTTCAAGCCACGCCCTGACCTGGAGCAAAATGGAACTGGATCTCAACGAAAAGGTCCTCGAGCGGAAGATCCTTCCCACCTTCAGTATTGTGAGAACGGATCGGCATGTGTATGGATTTCGTGGAGTCAACGGCCTATGGCTTGAAGAGCCATTAGCCGTACGGGAGCGGATCAATCGCTTTCATAGCAATGATTATGGAATTGTCCTCATTACCAATGAACGATTGGTGGGATTCACCCCTCTGCTCGGAGGCTTCGCGTCAAAACCGTTGGACGTGCACGAGAAAATCTTGGGAGTAGATAACGACCAAGGTCTCATCCTCGTTTCCACCACGCGGCGAACGTTGGTCTTGGGCAGCCGATTGAGTGGATGGGAAGAATTCGAATAACGATACTTACCGTCTCCCCCAGACCTGGTTGGCGTAAATAGAGACCTGCACAACCTCATCTCATTCCTCGTTCCCTTCTGACGCGTCCCACTTGTTTACTATCCGAACACACATTGCTAACCAAGGATTTACCACGTTTCACACTGAATTAGCACAGTCTTAATCAGTCAGAAACAGTCCCTCGATACGCTTGTTCCAGATTGAGCCGCGAGAATCGCGAACGACGACGGACCATTATGGAACCGTCAAGATGGGAAAGGAGGTGAGAGCGATGGGAACACTGATTATCGAAGCATTGTTGCTGGGCGCCGTGGTTGGAGTGATGTACAAAGCCTTCTCTGCGGAAGGCGAGTAGCGAACTCCGCATCGATTCCCAGAAGAAGGAGACCTCAATCGTGAACGCGCAGTGGGCTAACGAGAGCCGGAACGGAGCGCGAGGATTCCACCGGCTCTCGTCCGGGACGATATCATCTTCACCCAGGCAGACGGAAAGGGGATTCGTCGCGGCACATGTCCGCGTCTTGACGATGCGTCCCGAGCAGCCCCCCAGTCACTGCCTCATGATCGACTCGCTGATACCGTGTGAACTGTTCCTTGTTCCTTGCTCCAAATTTTACCGGCGTGTAATGCCTGCCTAATACGTATGCAACAGAGCATTGGTAACCTGGAACCACTACTAAAATAACACAAGGAGGATGGGATGGTTACAGTTGGCAATCTGATGAGAAAAGAGCTGGTGACGGTTGAAACAGGGACGTCGGTCGTAGAGGCCGCAAAGATGATGAAGGCTTGCAATGTCGAAAGCGTCTTAGTGGCCCGTCAAGCGCAGATCATCGGCATTGTGACCGAATCGGATGTCGTCAAGAAGTTCGTCGGGGCCGAAAAGGCGGCGTACTTCGTACCGGTGGAAGAGATCATGAGTAGTCCGGTTCCCGGCATCGAGGAGCGGCGACCGTTGACGGAAGCAGCCGACCTCATGGACAGACATCGCACGCTCCATCTGGGAGTGACAAAAGGAGGAGCCCTTGTGGGCCTCGTATCCGTACGCGATTTTCTCCGACCTGTTTCGATCGACGACTTTTGAGACCGCCCTGTTCCTTGACCCCACCGCCTCCTTAGACGAAGCACCTCTCACCCTCTCTTCCGGATCAGCAGCTTCTCGGGCACCCTCCCGTGGTAGAGCCTGAAGACCCACCGTGACTTGCATCCACTACTTCGAAAGTTCACACTGACAAGCTCCACATCTGACACGCAGGTTTTGCGATGGCTCGATCGGACAAACGTCCGGCTTCTCAGCACCACCCTTCGCCGATCTCGGCGCAACTCGAACGTGAACTCAAGCTGGCCGTTGATCCCGACTTCCGCCTGCCCGGGCTTTCGGGTACTCCGCTCCCACGTCAACAGCTGATCTCCACCTACTATGACACCCCCGCCTATGACTTGGCCCATGCGCAGATTACTCTTCGCTATCGAATCGAACGGGGCAAAAAGACCTGGCAACTCAAGATTCCGCTGGGCGACGATCGGCAGGAAGTGGAAGCTGCCGGTGACCAAGCCGAGCCACCCGCCTCGCTACGCCGCCTGTTGACTCTCCACCTAGGGCATCGGAAAGTGACGCCGATCGTGACGCTGCGCGTCTGGCGAACCGGCTTCCTGGTACGTCATGGCCGAGTTCCGGTCGCCGAGATCGCTCTCGACACGGTGTCGGTCGTGAAGAACGGCTGTACCATTCAGCGTTTTCGCGAGCTCGAGATCGAACAGCGACGAGGTGATGAAGCTTCACTTCGTTCACTCGAACATCGGATGCGCGAAGCCGGCGCGTCCGATCACGACGGGCGGCCTAAATTCTTTCGAGCCCTCTCGCTCTCCCCTACCCTACCGGCAGCGCCTGAGCCGGAGGCGTCCGTAGTCGAACACCTCAAGTGGGCGCTTGCTCAACACGTCCGGTGGCTCATCGCGCATGATCCCGGGACAAGGCTCGGAACCGAGAAGGAGAGTCTTCATCAGATGCGTGTGGCGACAAGACGCCTGCGCGCGGTGCTCCGGACGGCTCGGCCGATCCTCCTTCCGGCATGGGTCACGTCACTGCAACAGGAGCTCGATTGGCTCAGTGGTCTGCTGGGGCCGGCCCGGGATCTCGATGTACAGATCTCGTATTTTACGGATGAGTCCGCCGGATTCGAGGCACGAGATCGCACGCTGTTGGCACAATTCATCTCACACCTTCGAACTCAACGAGACGCCGTTCAGCAGATGATCCTCAGCGAACTGACGAGCGCCCGTTATTTCGAACTCATCCGGCGGCTTCAACAAGCCGCGCAGGACCCTTCGGTGGTGGAGTCTCCCCTGACAATCCAGCAGCTCGCCAAGCAGGCATTCAAGAAACTGCGCAAGGGGATCAGCCAGCTCAGGCATTCTCCGTCGGATGCCGCACTCCACAAAATCCGCATCAAGACCAAGCGCGCGCGCTATGCATCAGAACTTGCTCGGAGCTCGGTGGGCAAACCCGCAACCCGTTTCATGAAGTCGGCTCGGGCCACCCAGGATCTGTTAGGTATGCACCAGGACGCGATTCAGGCGGAATTTCACATCCGACAATTCCTCAAGTACTCGACCAGCATCCGCGCCGGATTCGTCGCAGGGCGCATGGTCGAACGCCAGCGGTACCGCCGCCAAAACGTTCGCAAGGACATGAAACCACTGTTTAAGACGTTGCTGAAGCGGGGAAAGAAGGTCTGGGGGTAACCGACCCCCTTTATTTTACTTTGGACAGTTCGGCGGAAATCTTGATCTCTTTTCCATCTTGCAGATTGATGACGAAGACCGACGGTTCGTTGGGGTCGAACTGTTCATAGGCAAAGAGCGCCGTGAACCGGGACCGGAAGGCCGGACCATTGCCTTCGTTCTTGCGCCCGCGTTCTGCCTTTCCAATGTCGACGGGCTTGATCCGCTTCGAACCCTGGTGCAACTCAATCAACGCCCCTTCGGCAAAATACTCGTCATCGCCACACAACTGAGCCTCCATCTCCATGTTGGGCATGTCCATCACTTTCTTGATGAACTCTTCCGGCATGCGCACGTCGGTTTTTCGTTTTTTCGATTCTGCCGCTTCTTGGCGACCGAAGGCTTCCAGTCTATACCGCTTCGTGCGAAGGACGGCGCTCGCTCCGCAGGGATCCTTTTCCGGATCGGCACCGACACGGGTGGCCACGGACGCTTGCTGAAGGACTCTCTTCATGTCTTCTGGCGAATTGGCCTTTTCCATCGGAAATCGACCGGTCTCGAGCGCTTTGTGGGCCTCTTCTAACGACAGATTGACATCGATCGCCCACAACGATGCATTCCCTACCGCCAAGACTCCGATCAGCCCGAAAACCGGCACGAGTGTCATAGGTTTGCGAAGAATCATGCCGTCCCTTTGTTGTTCAGATGCAACGACTACAGCGCACGCGGCAAGAGAGATGAATGGCGGGCATTGTAGGGGAACTGTCCTTCCTTTGCAATTAGCCGACGAACCGGCTCCAGTTCACATACGGTTTGCGTTCATACAGAGCGTCGACGTGCACAGGAACCGAATAGCCGATCGACCGGAGAAGCTGGGTGACAAGTTTCAGCGGCAAGCCCACCACAGCCGTATAGTCACCGTCGATCCGCTCCACGAGGTCCCCGCCGCGACCTTGAATCGCATAGGCTCCGGCTTTGCCCAGCGATTCCTCCGTTGCGAGATAGCGTTCATAAACATGCTCGACGTCCGCTTTCATTTCCACTGTCGCTGTGGCGACATCCATTGATTCGATGCCTCGTTCACCGTGGCATAACGCAACAGCGGTATGAACATGATGTGCACGGCCGGCTAGACGTCCAAGCATGGCACGTGCGTCCTGAAGATCGATGGGTTTCCCCAAGAGCTCGCCGTCGAGGTCAATCACCGTATCGCTGCCGAGCACAAGGGCCTGTGGTCGCCGGCGAGCCACGGATCGTGCTTTTTCAAGGGCGAAGGACCTGACCTGTTCCAGGGGTGGCCGCCCGGCAGTCGGTCGCTCGTGAAAACTCGACGGGCAGACCTCGAAAGAAAGACCCAACAATGCCAGGAGTTCTTGACGGCGTGGAGAATTCGAGGCCAGAACTAGCTGCATCGTGACGCTGGAAGGCTCAACTCATCAAGAGATTCAGCGGGCGGAGATTCGATTCCCGCCTGTGCCCGGCCTTGAAAGTCCAGGAGAACATCGTCCAATTCTTCAGCAGAAGAAACCCGCACCATGCGCGCGCGAAGCGCGGCCGCATAGGCGAAACCTTTACAATACCAACCCAAATGTTTACGCATACGATAGAATTGTTGCTGGCCATAGAGCGCTTGGAACTGACGGGCATGATCGACCAGGATGGTGAAGCGCTCGTCCTGTGAGACCCCCGGCCCCAGATCTGAAGCACCTTGAGTCCCGTTCGATTCATGAGCCCGTTGCCGAACCTGTTCTTTGGAACGAAAGAACCATGGTGCGCCCAGCGCGGCGCGCCCGACCAACACTCCATCGACTCCTGTCTCACGGACTCGTGATACTACGTCTTCGGGGCTTTGAACATCGCCGTTCCCCAACAGCAACGTCCCGGTTGCCTTCGCCAACGTGGCTGCCTGTGCAATGGCCGACCAGTCCGCTGCCCCTCGATACATCTGTTTGAGCGTCCGTCCATGAAGCGAGATCACCGCAGGCTGTTCCATTAAGAGCAGTTCGAGCCAGGTTTCGACCGTGATTGAATCGTACCCAAGTCTGGTCTTGACGGAAAGTGGCAGTCGCCGTCGTTGGATGGGCGAGCGACTGCCACGCTGTCGAGTCAGACGCTCGAACGCGTCGACGCGCGACGACTTGAACCCTGCTTGTTCAAGGGTCTGTCCGCGCGCCCAGTCGTCGATGCCATGCTTGGCCGCCTGAATGATGGTGCGAGCCAGTTCGGGGGTGCGGATGAGCCCCGCACCTGAACCAGAAGATGCCACACTCTTCGAGGGACATCCCATGTTGATGTCGAGTCCATCGAAGCCCAATTCGCACACGGCATGTGCCGCCATGTAAAAAAGCTCCGGATCCTTCCCGTAGAGCTGCGCGATGATCGGCCGCTCGATCTCGCTATACAGCAGTGTCTCCAAGTGGATCTCCGACCCACGGCAGACGTCATACACATGTGTAAATTCCGTAAAGATGACATCCGGCTTGCCCTGACACGCGACGATGGATCGGAAACAGGCATCGGTCACTCCATCCATCGGCGACAGGCCAATGATTGGACGTGGGAGATTCAGCCAAAAGCTCATATCAGCTCACGTGTACTGAAAGATCAGGTTCGTTGGCAAACCGGTACGCCCGCCGAAGCTCCTCGGCTTCTTTTTCGACAATACTCTCCAGCTCAGGCGCAATCTCATGAACAAACTCCACAAACCGCTCCACCTTCAACAGGAAGAAGTCATAGGGCTCGCAGAACGGCCGTGGCTCGCGGAACCAGAATGTCACAAATCCATCGAATGACGTCCCTCGCGCTCTGAGCCGACGACAAGATTCTACGAACATGTCTTCCAGGTCACCTCCCCAATGGAGGATCTCATGCGGAAGATAGGCGGACCGATAAAGGTCTAAATCTTGGAGGCGGATTGAGTCTTGGTCCCACTCCGCTCCGGACGGCTCGGCCTTCCTTGCCAGCACGCTCGCGTAATGATCGTAGGCCTCTTCCAGAACCTGCGTGCTGGGCGCCGTCCTTGCTTGACTCTCGAATGAGAATTCGACGGTCGCACGCGTGCCATCTTCAACCTTGCTCATCCGTTCGAAGACAGACGCATAGCGTTGGGAGAATTTGATAAATTCATCGACGATCAAATCCACCGGTTTCGTGTCGACCTCCAAGGCAAGCCCCTTGAGGCTGGTGAGCTGTCGATGGGCCAGAATCTGGTCGAGCATCTCGAACAAAACAGATGGAATGGGCGCCGCATGCGCATCGATCCATGCTGGGAGAGCCCCATGGTTGCCCCCCCCTGACGATTGTAAAGCAAGGACACCGTGTGATTCGTGAATGGCCAAACCCGCGACGTGAATTTCCACAACACGGTCCAACGGGAATTCCCGAAGAAAGGTGTCGACAAATTCTGTGAGCGACATGGCTCGATACGCTCCAGAATAGCGAAACACCGTCCAGAGATGGCCGACATCCAACACCAGTCCGCAGGGTGATTGCTCGGTGACAACCCGAAAAAAGTCCGGGATAGACAGGGTTCCGGCAACAAAGTACGTGAGGGGCGGCATTTCCAGCAACATCAACGGCGTGCCGCCATTGTCCAGACGGCACTGTTGATCGAGAAGACTTTGGGTCAGTCGTGTATTATCAGCCACGACTTCTGCGCTTATTTGAGTATAGAGGGGAGGGAGGTAGGTCCCATAGTAATACCCGGCGAAGAATTTGGCCGCACATTCGTGATTGAACCACGCGCTCTGCAATACTTGAAGGTGTTCGATCGCTTCGCTAACGGCTTGTCCAAAAACCTTGGACTCCGTCACCCCAGGTTGGGTAACCCACAACCCTTCGCCATGATAGGCCAGCAAGCCGTTACCGACCTCCTTCTTGGCGGAGACCAGGGCCTTCGTAGTAGTGCGGAAGACTTCAAGATAAACAGGCGGGACTTGACGTTCTTGCAGTTTTCGCCGCAAGCTAGTGAGATCAGGGGAATGGATATCGACAGAAAGCCCAAGTCCGTGCACCGGAATCGCCCCGAGCCGGCGAAGGAATTCTTTATGGTAGAGCTCTGTAACCGCCATTTTTTCTTTCTCGACGGCAGCCAAAATCCGTACCTAGTGTATGCGGTAAAACCATTGAATGACAAGGCTTTCAACCTGTCATGGGAGCGAGAAACCTTCTGCTATACTTGGCATACGTTGCGGCGGCCAGGAGGGCAGATTCGTGAGAAAAGAGGGCTTGGCTGAGAAATGGCGGACACGGACAATCAACAGCCGAAGGCGCCGCATTGCGAGGTTACTCTGGTCGCACATATGATGACACCTGGTGTAGTTCAGATTCCAGGGGACGTATCGGTCACTGAAGCAGCGTCGCTGCTGGAACGTGAACGGATGCCCTGTCTCCTCGTCAAGGACACGGAGTCTCGTTTTGGACTCATGACGCCGACCGATATCGTGAAGAAAGTCGTGGCACAGGGTCTTGAACCGGATGACATCGAAGTACGGACAATCATGACACGACCCGTTCAATTTATCGAATACGATCGAGCGATGGATGAAGCCTCTGCACTGATGATGTCGACAGGAACACCGATCCTCATCGTCACCAAACAAGATCAACCGGTCGGCGTCCTCACTGCACGAGACCTTGTCCTTTTACCGAAACGATGCGCGACAAACATCTCGGCGACGATCAGCATTATGGATGGAGACCACGTGGGAGCTGAGCATCGGGTCGCCATCACACAACTCAGTCATGCCGGCGCTACCGTAGAGTCTCTCGCAGTGCTGCTGCCCGGAACCAAAGTCATCTTGAGTTTTTGCCTCTCTGAGACGATGAGTCCCCTGACCATCCGAGGGACTGTGTTGAATAACACAACCCTTGAGCACCTGCCCGGCACGATCCGTTCCATCTCGGCCGTACGTCCGGGCGTCGAGGTCCAATTTATTGATCTCTCCCCCGCGGATCAGTCCAGGATCAAAGCCTGGGTGCTCACGAACCTGCCTCAATCGTCCAGCCTGTCCTAACGACTCAAGATCTCATCAATCTTTGACCAACGCCTCTTCCATTGGTAGAATTTTCGATGTCACTCACCATAAAAAGGATGGCTATGAATACAACTGGTAAGCCTTCGCAGGTTCGAGCGCGTCCCGCCTTGTCGCGAGACGAAATCCTTCATCAAATCAGTGCTCTTCTGGACCGTCCGGATGACGACTTGCATGCTGCCCTTATGAGGGAGCTCCTGACCGGACTGTTGAAACTTCATGATGCGCACCTAGATCTTCTGGATGTGAAAATCGTGAACCGTGCGGTCAAGGAATTGCGTCATGCATTTGGCGTCTTCCACAACTATCGGAATCGGCAGAAAGTCAGCATTTTTGGCTCTGCACGGACCCACTCCGATGATCCCAATTACCAATTAGCCCACCAGTTTGCCCAGGCCATTGTGCGAGAGGGCTTCATGGTCATCACCGGAGGGGCGGATGGGATCATGCGCGCCGCTCAAGAAGGCGCCGGACGTGAAAACAGCTTTGGCGTCAATATCATGTTGCCGTTTGAGCAAGGCCCCAATTCCACCATCGCCGATGATCCGAAGTTGATCACCTTCAAATACTTCTTTACCCGCAAGTTGATGTTTCAGAAGGAAGCCAACGCCATCGCGCTGTTCCCCGGGGGGTTCGGCACGCATGATGAGGGCTTTGAAATTCTCACGCTGGCCCAAACCGGCAAGAGTGATCCTGGGCCGATCGTCTGTCTTCAGGCTCCCGGCTGCGATTATTGGGATGACTGGGCGACCTTTGTCACGAGGCAACTTCTGAAGCGGAACCTGATCAATGAAGAAGACATGAGTCTCTTTACAATCGTGACTTCAGCGGAAGCGGCTGTCAGTCATATTCTGCGATTCTACCGACGCTACCATTCTTTACGGTTTGTGGGACGACAGCTTGTGATGCGACTCAGACACACCATCTCTCTTGAGCAACTCGAACAGGTCCGAAACCAATTCGGCGATCTCCTATCCGACGGCAAATTTGAACTGCGAGGCTCTCTTGAGGAAGAGCTCGATGAACCAGCCCTGCGCGACTTTCAGCGACTCGTGTTCAATTTTAACCGACGCAGCGCCGGCCGACTTCGGCAGCTGATCAATCATCTGAACGAGCTGTGATCCTATCTGTTCCTGGAGTAGGACCGGAAAGACGCCTTTTAGTCCTAGGCTGGGCATGCTATCCTCTTTCATCGTTATGGGTAACGTATCTTCCGCCCCTCCATTCCATGATGCTCCGGATATTGTCCTATATCACGCCGATTGTTCGGACGGTTTCGGTGCGGCTTGGGCTCTCTGGAAACAATTTCCGAGCGCCAGCTTTTTGCCCGTAAAACATGGCCACCCTCCCCCACCCGACCTGAAGGATCGCCGGGTCGTGATTGTTGACTTCAGCTATGCTCGATCGATACTCGAGGCAATGGTCTCCGAAACGAAAGAACTGTTGATTCTGGACCACCATATCACCGCGGAGCGGATCTTAGACGGATTTCCGAATGCGTATTTCGATCAAACGAAGTCCGGTGCCGTCCTGAGCTGGGAATGGGCTCATGGCACGACCGCTCCATGGCTGCTTCAGTATATTCAAGACAAAGATCTATGGACCTGGGCCTTGCCGGGAAGTCGAGAAATCAACGCGGCGCTGGCTTCCTATCCATTCGACTTCACGGTGTGGGACCGCTTTTCTCAGTCGACGCTCGAGCAGGAGGGTCGAGCCATCTTGCGTTACGAACATGAACTGGTCGGCAAACTCGCCGCACAGGCAGCTATGGTGGAATTCGAGGGTGTCGTCGTTCCCTCTGTGCAAAGTGCGATCCTGACAAGCCAGATCGGCGAGCAGCTGTCGCCCCATCATCCCTTTTGTCTGATCTGGCATGATCGCGACGGTCGTCGCTATTTCAGCATGCGATCCCGAGCCGACGGCACGGATGTCGGTACCATTGCCGCTTCATTCGGAGGCGGCGGCCATACCCATGCAGCGGGATTCTCCGTTCCGCTAGAGAGCGACGGACGGCCTCCTGCCGATATCGGATTACCTCGTCTGATCACCAGTCACCGCCGAACTCCATAACCACGGACTACCGTGATTCCGCTTCACGACGATAATCCGACCCAACTGACACCCATTGCCACGATGATCTTCATCGGCGTCTGTGTCGCGGTGTTTCTCTATCAAGTGAATCTTCCTCAAGAGCCGGCCGAGCTATTCGCATTTCAATACGGCGCCATCCCTTCCGTCATCTTCGGCCATGCCTCACTTCCTGAGGAAGCCAGAGTCGGTTTTCCGGCAACTCTGACCCTGGTGACCAGTATGTTTCTTCACGGAGGCTGGATGCACTTGTTGGGAAATATGCTTTACCTGTGGATTTTCGGCAATAACATTGAAGACGTGATGGGCCACGCGAGATTCGTTGTCTTTTACATTCTATCCGGGATCCTTGCCGCTCTGAGTCATGCACTCACCGATCCTTCCTCCCAAATTCCGATGGTCGGAGCCAGTGGAGCCATCTCCGCGGTGCTCGGCGCCTATCTCTTGTTATTTCCACGCGCTCACGTGCTGGTCTTGTTGCCGGGCATCGGGATGACCCGCGTGGCTGCGGGCATCGTCCTCGGCATGTGGTTCCTCACCCAACTGATCAGTGGAGGAATGAGTGTCGGTGCCACTGGAGGTGGGGTCGCCTTCTTTGCTCATATCGGCGGATTTATCGCAGGCATGGCCCTCATCGGCCTTTTTAAGCGGAGAGACGTGCGATTTTTCTCACCGGGTCGACCAACGTGGCACAGATAGTGACAGCTTCCGCAGCGATGAGTCCCTTCAAGCTGCGTTCAACACATCCCTGACCTTTTCCACAAGCCCTGACTGGCAGTAGGGACGCTGCAGGATAAACCGCTGGTTGATCCGGTGATGAAGAATCGTTTCATCATCATAGCCGGAGATAAACAACGCCGTCATCGTCGGATGCTGGTTCAAGAGTCGGCGAGCCAGTTCATGCCCACCGATTTCCCGCATCACCAATGGGCTCCCCGTGAGATGAACGATCCCTTTGTACCGCTACGCGCGCATCAGCGCCTCGCCCGACAAGGCCGCTTCCAAGACACAGTAGCCATGCCGTTTGTAAGGTTCTTGTGTCCAACTCCCGATCTCTTGCGAACCAAGTGGTGACAAAATCGAACGGCGGTAAACTCAGACTGGAGTCTAGGCTGGCCTTCGGACGCGTGCGATGAACTGTTGAGCCAGTGCGACTGCGTCCTCACTCTTGGGAGCAGTGAAGGTGACATGGCCCATTTTTCTACCAGGACGGATCATCTCTTTACCGTACAGATGAAGGACCGCTCCGGCGATCGAATGGAGGACATAGCCACCTTCACCAGACATCACAGCTGTCACTTCCTCACCGATGAGATTCACCATGACCGCAGGGCTCAAGAGTCGTGTTTCTCCCAACGGCAGACCACTGGTCACTCGTACTTGCTGCTCGAATTGGGATACTGTGCATACATCCAACGTATAGTGACCTGAGTTGTGTGGGCGCGGGGCGATCTCATTAATAAGCAGGTTACCCTCTTGGGTGTGAAAAAGTTCTACACAGAACACCCCCACACCCTGTAACGCAGTTATAGCTTGGGTTGAGAGCGCCCTTGCCTTTTCAGCTATCTCAGGAGAAATAGGTGCGGGCACGAGGGTGTCGCGCAAGATACCCTTCTCATGCCGGTTCTCGACGACCGGATAGACCTGACACTCGCCAGTACCGCTTCGTACCACCAAGACTGAGAGCTCTCTTACAAACTGAATGAACTGTTCCAGAATCCATCGTTGGCCGGACTTGGCCGTTGCCAAGACTTGCTCAGCCTGTGCCACATCCGAAGCTTCTCTGAGTAGCCATTGACCTTTCCCATCGTAGCCGCTCCTCGCGGTTTTGCAGACGGCAGGAAGGCCAAGACAGCCGACCGCTCGAGTCAGCTGGCTGGCAGATTCGACGACAGCGAAAGAGGGAACAGAGAGATGTCGAGACGACAAGAACTGCTTCTGTTCAATCCGATCTTGAAGGATCCGTAGCACAGCACTGGACGGTCGTATTGGGCGGAATCCTTCCAGCCATTCACAGAGCTCAGCCGGCACATTTTCCCATTCCAGAGTAATGGCTTGGGCAATGCTCGCGAATTGCTCGCGGATCGCAACATCTGAGAAAGACGCTGTAAATGAATGGGTAGCTAACCGATGTGCAGGGGCGTCCGGATCGGGATCCCAGACGGCAACCCGATAGCCCATGCGGCGCGCAGCCCAGGTGAACATCGCGCCCAACTGTCCTCCACCCAGCACACCGAGAATGGAACCGGGCCCAAGGATTGGTGTGGTCACGGCCGCCGGCTCGTCTCATCGGTTCCGAGATTGCTAAGATTCCTGCCCTTGGCCTCGGGGGAATTGAGTACGCTCTCTGTTTGAGCCTTTCGATAGTTTTTGACCCGTTCAGCAATCTCGGGATAACTACCAGCAAGAATTTGTGCCGCCAGGATCCCCGCATTCTCGGCACCACCGATCGCGACGGTTGCAACAGGAATCCCTTTGGGCATCTGGACAATCGACAGCAAAGAATCGAGGCCACGAAGGTGTTCGGTTGGGATGGGCACGCCAATTACCGGGAGATGTGTCTTAGCCGCCAACATACCGGGAAGGTGAGCCGCTCCTCCTGCACCAGCGATGATGACCTTGATTCCCCTCCTTGGAGCCGTTGTGGCGTACTCGAATAGTCGGTCTGGCGTTCGATGGGCCGAGACAACTAAGAGTTCATAGGGAATACCAAGCTGTGCCAAGATCGCTCCGGCCTTTTCCAAAACAGGGAAATCGGATTTGCTCCCTCCCAGCACTCCGACCACTGGCTCACTATCCCGAATCGTTCGACGAAGCTTAGGCCGAGACCGGTCCCGTACGCGTCCCCTCTTGGTCATCGTATGCCTCTCCTTCAATCATTATCAAATCCACATCTCACCAGTGATCGAGTAGCGGCACATTAGCGAGTCTGCGTGGTGTGGTCAAGAAGGTACGTTCCCAATGAGATCAAGATTGGGAGGCCGATAGGACTTGCTTTGTTATTACCAGCAATTAGTACGGGCGGGGCTGCCCGAATGGTGGAATTCATGAGCCGATGGAATCGCAATTCGCAGGGCATAGCACCGTCGCTATGCCTACATGGAAGGAATGAGGTTGACGTGGGAGCGAGAAATATAAGAATACTTGCGGCTTCGTGGGTAGTAGCTCGATCACCAAACGCAAAGGTGGCTCAGGTTCGAACCTGAGCCACCTTCCTAAGAAAGAATCCTACGCCGCACACGTCGTGCGGCGCCTTGCAATTACTTGATGCCTTGCCCAGCTGCCCTGGGAGCAAACATCTCAAATACACTGGGCGACCGCTCAACATAGTCCGGTGGGAAGAAATTAAACCGCCGCCACAACTCATACCAGAGCGGCACGCGATTCATAATGACCCAGCCCAGCACTCTCGTGCCCTGGCGGACCTTCGCTTGTTCCGGCCATGGCTGAGGATCATCGGGGTCAGGAACGACCCAGAACCGATAGTTGCCTTTCCCATCGTCGATTTGATCAACCACTTTGATGACACCGCCACGCGTACCTGCCATCAATGATGGCCAGGCAGGTAGTGGGATGGCTGGCACACCAAAAAATAGGATTCTTACCTTACGACCAGGAGTCAACAATGGAGCATCCAAGCCTTCAGCTGTCATTTCGATGGCTGGATCGGCGGCGAGTGGAGATATAGTGACTAGATTTTCTCCCTGCTTTACCGTTTCATTGATGCCGACCTTGGCCATCTTCACGACGGTCCCATCCATCGGCGCAATGAGACGCGCGGCTTCAATACGTTGCTGGACACCCTGTTGCCGATAGTTGATATCTGCTAGTTGCTCAGTGGCCTTGGCAGCCTCCGCCACTGCGGCATCACGCGAGGCTATGGCATCCAAGAGTTTCTGTTGCACGTCTGCCGTAATCTGATCACGACCGAAGCTTAGAGCTGACCGAGCCTGTTCAGCAGCCAAGAGGTTCGCCTGTGCCGCCTGCAGGCCTGCTTTGGTTCCGATTTCAGTTTGAATCGTCAACTCAAGTTCACGCTGGGAAACCAACCCATCTCTGACGAGCTGCCTGTGCCGGTCGACATTGAGCTGTGCCGTATGCACATCAATCTTGACTTGTTCGACCTTCTGTTGAGCTTCACGCACTTTATTGTCGGCTTCGACCACCCTGGCCTCTGCCGACGGAACAGCAGCTTGGACCAATTTCTTCATCTCTCCAATTCTCTTGGTGAGCTGGTCGGCCCTGGCCATTGCCGCCTGACGAGTTTGTTCCAGAGCGACTCTCCGCTGTTCGAACAAAGGAAGGATCTCAGGCGCCATGAAGGTTGGATCGTAGTCCTCCAGCTCGCCGACGAGTTCGCCTTTTTTCACCTTGACGCCTTCATAAATATGCCACGCTTTGACACGGCCTGTAATCCTGGATTCAAGCTGTTGGGGCCGATCGTAGGGAGTATACGCGGAGACTTTTCCGGACGCCTGGATAGTCTGCGTCCAGGGTACGAACTCAAGAATGATCAGAAACAGTAGAAGGATCGTCAGGATCGCACGTGAGGCGGTGAACATGCCCCGTGGAATTTGTACGGCTTCCCAGCATGGCAACTTGGCCAATGCAGGTCCCTGTTCGATCGTGATCGCCTCCAACCCGACCCCTCGCTTGACCAGCGCACGTCCCCCACTGTTTTCGAGACCGCTACTTAGGCTAGCCATGGAGCCTCCATTAATTTACCGGCGTTGATTGGCCATTCTAAACGCTTATGCATTGGCATGATGCAGCATAATTCGACGATCAGCATGATCCGTCAGGTTTGGATCCGTTGACACAAAGATAACTGACCATGCTTCATCCTTTGAGCACAACCGACGTAACACTCTCTCTCGTAACGATGGTTCGAGTGAGTGAATCAAGCCATCGAATATGAGAACTTGGGGACGTCCGAGGATAGCGCGGGCCAGGAGGATTTGCACAATGTGAGTCGGTGAAAGGGATTCCCCCAACGCTGATATGTCCGACTTAGCCGCGCGTGGCAGTGTTTCGACATCCTCCTCAAGCTCCGTGAAGCGGAGCGCCCAGTTGAGATCATCATAGGTCACATACGAGCGACCCATGACTATATTTTCTTCGATCGTTCCGTCGATCAGAGACAATTGTGAATCGATCATGACGCTACGGCATTGATTGATCGCATTGGGCTCGATGTACCGAAGGTCGACCCCGTTGTACTGGACAACTCCAGTGGTCGGCGTTTCGAGACCGCCCAATACCCGGGCCAAAGCCGTTTTGGCCGCTGTTGTCCGAGCATAGATCCCAAGTTTTTCCCCAGGTGCCACATCTAGGTTGAACCCGTCAAACACAGATGCTCCACCGTGGGTGAGACTGACACCTTTGCACGTAACACGAACTCCTTGATTCAAATGCTTCGGCAGTGCTACAGCCGATTCAGTTGAGACAAAATCTTGTTCCTGCGTAAAGACTTCGTCGAGGTGGGTGAGAGACGCGAAGAAATAGTACACATGGCCCATGTTCTTGATGAGGGAGTCAAAATTGATGACCAGGGCACTAACGACCGCTTGAACGGCGACTAATTGTCCAAGTGTCAACTGCCCTTGCGCCATGAGGTAACCGGCAATACCAAGCGCACCTGCATGTGCAATGGCCTGCCCTCCCACAGAACCGATGTATTGACGTACCAGGACGGCAAACCGTGCCTTCCGAGCTTCAACATACCGGTTGACCAGGTCATTCGTCCGTTGCATGACAAACGGGCGGCTATCCGTGGCCTTCAACTGCAACGCATTGTGCGAAACCTCTTGAATCCAATTGAACACATCGTATTTCGCATGAGACATATCGAGAGTCGCCCGCAGTGCACCGCGAGAGAGTACGAAAAACGTAACCATGAACCCGGCCATCAGCAAAAGGTTGTACGTCAGAAAATAGGGATGGTAGACCATCAGCAGGATCATGCCGACTGTCCCACCTACTACCACGTTCACCAGGTCGACAAGCAACGTGGACAAGGCCCGCTGCATAAAGACCGTTTCAATAAAGAAGTTTGAAAGGTCCCCTCGGGATCCTCTGAAGCGATTCCGAGGGATCTGTTCAACCATCGCCACCGAGACTCTCGCAAAGAGACGGCGTTGCACGACATCCACGGCATAAAAGTGGAAGGTCTTGAACAAGCCGACAAATAACAGCACCAACAGCATGATACCAGTCAATGTCCAAATCATGACTGGCTGAATCGCATATGAAAACGTACTGACCAACTCCTGCACGGTTAATGGGATGATGAGAGAAAAGAACGCGACGGCCAGGGCATAAGAAAGGATCAGATGCATGATCCTTTTCTCAGCCCGCATGGCCACAGAGAGCTGCTTCATCAGCGCGTCAAACAGGCCCGGATAACTACTTTTGCCCTGAGGTTCTTTCATGAGCACCCCCAGTTAATAAGTCAGAATGTGATTGAACGGCACTCTTGCTGAACTTAATGACGGCTGAACTTAATCACGGTTGAGAACCTACTTCCAAGCCCATCGAATGAACTATACGTCAGTACTAAACCTCCTCCTGAACATTTAGTCACGTCCAGGTAATTTACGACCGGACGAGCCTGCGGCATGTAATGGATCGCCGTATTTGGCAAGCACACCTTCAGCTACTGGTTTCGACAGCACCCCTCTCGCCCAAAGCATCCCTCCTCGGGACACCACATAGTCGGCTTGGGCACGGTAGAGCTCGTAAGCCAATTCGACCACCGCACGCTCTCGTAGGTTGACGAACAGCACACTTGTCGCTCCCATATTAAACCGAACCCGTTCTCCCTCCTCCAACGTCTTGGCCAAGCGCAGAGCTTCTGTCGAGGCCTTCACACGGTCTCGGGCCCTCACTTGGGCCGAGAGCCAGTTGTCCACGTCGATCTGAACTTGTCGCTCCGTGTAGACTTGCTTATAGGCCAATCGTTCCTGCTGCGCTTCGGCGTGAAGGACCTTCCCTCGCGCACCCCGATTGAACAATGGCATACTGAACATAAGACCAGCTCTGTAGGAGAACCCTCCGAAATAATAGATCCCGCCATACGCCGGTCCCCCGTCAAGCGTGAGCTTTGGAAGCAGATTGTTCTTCGCCAGTTTCAGTTCGATATTGTTCAATCTGGCTTCAATGTAGAGATCGCGCACTTCCGGCCGATCCTCCGTGGCTTCCACCTTGAAAGCCGCTACATCCTCTTCGCTCGGCAACGTCGTTTCCCCCTGAAACTCTGGGGCCCATTCAGGGCGAGGTGTCACCGGCTCGCCGTCTTCCCAGAGAAAGAGCGCCAGCTTATATTGCTCATACTCCACCTTCCGTTGCGCGGCAATGGCAGCCTCTCGACGGCGCTGAACTTCTTCCCGGGCTTCGACCACGTCGATCGGAGCGACCGCGCCGCCTTTGGC
>JACXTT010000977.1_pt1 | contig 48952 bp, 48 predicted proteins | sample 9270951 | NCBI WGS metagenome assembly JACXTT01 (sample SAMN15532306, study PRJNA645909) | rock metagenome | isolation source: weathered quartz diorite | place: Puerto Rico | collected 2017-06-21 | reverse complement strand
AGCGCGAGGACGACGACCGCCGCGAGAGCCGGCGCCGCCCGGCGAGCCCACGCGCGTCGCGCTGCGAGGCGAGCGGCGCCGAGGACCGCCCCGGCGGACAGGAGCGCGATCGGCCCGATGCTCGCGAGGTATTGGAAGTGATCTGCGACGAAGGAATACCGCATCGGGTAAACGTCGAAGAAGCCGAGAGCGGGGATCAGCGTGACGACGAAGAACGCGAGACCGGCGATCGGCCCGCGGCCGATTTGGCCGCGAAAGGCCCAGAGCGCGGCGGCGAGCGCAACGACTGCGATCGTCCCGATCCAAGCGCGCGGAGAGGCGTCAAGAGCCCAACGCGGATAAATGAAGATCAACGGATTCGGCCAGACGAGCTTTCCGAGGTAGAACCAGACGATCCGCCCGGCGAGCGCTCCACGCTCGGCGAAGGTGAGGGCCCAGTCGCGGCCGGCGGCGCCGACCTGGGTCATCTCGAGATGGCGCGTCAACGCACCGAGGGCGCTGCCTGCCGCGAGCATGGGAGCGAGCCAGGCCAACTCGCGCTTTCCGATGCGACCGTGCTTCCACCACAAGACGATTCCGAGAGCCAGCGGAAGCGTCGAGGTCACGGTCTTCGACAGGAGAGCCGCGAGGAAGAGCGCGGCGGCGGCGATCGGCCCCAGTCTCCCGCGATGGCCCTCTTCGGTCCAGGCCAGGAACGCGAGGGCGGAGGCCAGGTAGAACAGTCCCGACAGGGTGTTCTTCTGCTCGCTGATCCACGCCACTGATTCGACGTGCACCGGGTGGACGCCGAACACTGCGGCCGCGAGCCAGGCTCCTGGAACCTCGAGCAACTCGAGGATCCTCCAGAGCAGGATCGCGGAACCCGCGTGGAACAGGACGGACACGACGTGGTAGCCGCGCGGCGCAAGACCGAAGAGCGCGTGCTCCATCCAGAGGGCCGTGTGCAGCAGCGGGTAGAACTGCGGGGCGACGTCGAGCCGGGTCCAGAGCGCGGCCAACCCGTGCAGGTCGCGGAGAGCGGGATTGGCGGTGACGTAACGGTCGTCATCCCAGATGAAACCCGCGCGTAGGGCGGGAATGTAGGCCGTGAGCACGAGGGCTACGAGGAGCGCGCCGAGGAGCCCAGGGCGGCTCCTCATGCGCTCTTACCGCGCATCCGATCCCAGAAAGCCTTGACCTTCCGGCCGACTCCCCAAAGCCTCACGGCGGCCGGGTCGCTCGCGGCCAGAGCCTCGCCCTCCGGCCGTCCCGTAAAGCGCGCGCGCATGCGAGCGGCGGCGAGGCGGTCCTGCGCGCACATCCTGGAGAAGATCCGGCGGCGGAAAGCGGTCGCCCTCTCCTCGACGATGTACGCGGCGGCGAGGTCGACGACGTGGACGGCCCCGTCCGTGCCAACGAGGACATCGCGATGGTGAAGGTCGGCGAGAGCCACTCCTCGCGAATGAAGCCCCGCGATCACCGAGTCGAGCCGGTCGAAGATCGCAGCGGAGGCGGCTCCGGCGGGGATCTCCGCGAGCGGAACCGCGTCGATCCAGACGGTCGCGAGAGCGAACCTTCCGACACGCCCCAGGAACGCCGGCAGACCCGGGATGGCGCCGGCCCGTTCATACGCCCGACACTCCCGCCGCAAGAGCAGCCGCCCCACGGTATTCCGCGCGAGGAAGGGACGGTGCCCGTAGTCCTTGAGCGCGATGCCGATGCCGCCGACGCGGTACCGGAAGACGTCGGCCTTCGAGAGGTTGCGGCCCTCGATGGAGAGCTCGGGCGTCAGCGCGGCCAAGGCCCCCGGATCGAGCGAGGAGGGCTCTTTGGCTGTGCTAGACTCGGACCCGGAGCGAGTCACGGTAAACCTTTGTAAACGTTGAGATTAACTGCGTTGACGCCCTCGGGGTCGCCCAACATACCACGCTGCCCTCGCCGTGACGAGATCGCTCCGGGCGTTCGCGAGGTGCTGGTGCGAGGCGTCGGTGCGAAGGCCGACGTCCTCGTGGTCGAGGTCGACGGCGGAACGGTCATCGTCAAGGACTTCGCGGCGCGCGGGCCGCTCGTCCGAGCCATCGGGAGGCTCCAGATCCGCCGCGAGGCCTCCGCCTACCGCTGGCTCGAGGGGGCTCCCGGAGTGCCCGTTTTCGTCGGGCAGATCGACCCACTCGCGCTGGCGATCGAGAGGATCGACGGCGTTCAGCTCGCGTTCGCCGAGCACCGCGCACAGGAGGGCGCGCGGCAGCTTGCCGAGCTGCGCCGGATCGTCGATGCGATCCACGCGCGCGGGGTCGTTCACAACGATCTGCGAGGTCGCGAGAACGTTCTCCTTCGGCGGGACGGAGGTCTCTCGGTCGTCGACTTCGCGGGGTCGATGAAGCTTCATCCCGGAGGGCTCGCCCACCGGCTGCTGTTCGACTTCCTCGTGTTGGCCGACGAGGCGGCCTTCCTGAAGTGGAAGGGGATGATCGCTCCGGGCTCGTACACGAGAGAGGACGAGGCGTTCCTCAGGAAGTTCGAGAGGTGGCGGATGCTCTGGCCGTTCAACCCCAAGCGTCGCAAGGCGAAATCGAGGGCGGCGTGAGAGGCTCACCCTCCACGGTCGACGTGTCGGTCGTCGCGCCGGTCTACAACGAGCGCGAGAACTTGAAACCCCTCGTCGACGAGCTTCTCGCCGTCCTGCGCCCGTCCCGGCACACCTTCGAGCTCGTCCTCGTCGACGACGGCAGCCGCGACGGCTCGAGGGAGGAGATCGCCCGGCTCGCGGCGGAGCACACCGAGGTTCGAGGCGTTCACTTCAAGAAGAACTGCGGCCAGACCGCTGCGTTCGACGCCGGATTCCGGGAAGCTCGCGGCGCTGTCGTGGTGACGATCGACGCCGACCTCCAGAACGACCCGCGCGACATCCCGAAGCTGATCGACGCGCTTTCCGGCCACGCCGCGGCCGTCGGCTTTCGCGCCGCGAGGCGCGACACGTTGGTCCGCCGCTGGTCGTCGAAGATCGCCAACGCCGTTCGGAACCGGCTGTCCGGGGACGACATCATCGACACCGGCTGCTCGCTCAAGGCGTTCCGCGCCGATGCGCTCTCGCGCGTCAAGCTCTGGAACGGGATGCACCGGTTCCTTCCGACGCTCGTCAAGATGGAGGGCGGAAGCGTGGTCCAAGTCCCCGTCAATCACCGCCCGCGACGGGCCGGCCAGAGCAAGTACGGGGTATGGAACCGGGTGTTCCGCTCGTTCGCCGATCTGCTCGCCGTGCGCTGGATGAAATCCCGAAGGCTGGGGTACGAGGTCATCGAACGTGACGACTGACGCGATTCCGCTGACGTGGCTGTCGATCGGTTTCCTCGGACAGGCGATGTTCTCGGGGCGATTCGTCGTGCAGTGGATCGCCTCGGAGAGGAAAAAAGAGAGCGTCGTCCCCGTCGCGTTCTGGTGGCTCTCCGTGGCGGGAGGCGCGACCCTGCTCGCCTACGCCATCCACAGGCGCGATCCGGTCTTCGTCCTGGGACAGATCGCGGGGCTATTCGTTTACGGACGCAACTTGTTTTTCCTGAGGGGAAGCGCGGCGTCGGACGGGGCGTAGTATCCCTTCCGGTTCGTCACTGTCACGGACGGCCTCGAGACCGTTACCTTGATCGCCCGCCAGACTCCGTCATGGCGCTTGTCGTCGGAGCGATACGCGATGGAGTACTGGTGGCGCAGATCCTCGGCGACCTGCTCGAAGCTCCGCTTCAACTGCCCCGCCCCCGGGGAAAAAACCGCGGTTCCGCCCGTCGTCTGCGCCAGAGCATCGAGGATCGAGACCAGAGGCTTCCGTCCGAAGAAGTCCAGCTCCTCGGCCTGAGCCGTCGGGTTCGCGCGCAGGGCCTTGGAATCGCGGGCGAGAGAGCGGCCGAGCCCGATGGCGAACACCATCGCTTCGTCGCGCAGCGCCCGCTCCTGGGCCTCCTCCAGCGTGTGGAGGCTTCCCGGCTCGAGCCCGTTCGCCGCCTCGTCGCGGCCATCCGAGAGCAGCACGATCACGCGGCGGCCGTCGAATTCGGCCAGACGCTGAGACGCCTTGTAGATCGCGTCGTACAGTGCGGTTCCGCCTTGCGCGGCGCTCTGCCGGATCGCAGCCTCCAGCTCCGACCGGTTCGAGGTGAGGTCCTGCAAGATGCGGACGCTGTCGGAGAACGCGATGACCAATCCCTCGTCGCCGGGCTGGAGGATTCCGAGGAACTCGACCGCCGAGGCGATCGCCGACTTGAGCTTGTCCCCCTCCATGGACAGCGAGGTGTCGAGCACGATCGCGATGCGCAGCGGCCTGCGCTCGGCCGAGAACCGGTCGATCACCTGAGGACGCTCGTTCTCGAAGACCTTGAAGTCCGGCGCCGTGAGATCGGCGACGTAGCCTCCTTTCGCGTTCCGGGCGATCGCGTAGACGTTGACGAGGGCGACCTCTTCGGTCTCGTTGATCGTCAGGCGGCTCGTCTCCAAGGTCGCCTTCGCCCCCGTTCCGTCGGAGAAGACGGCGACCGCGGTCAGCTTGTGTCCGGCAGTTCCGTCTCCGGCGTCCCAGGGGAAGCTCCACGGCGGGGAAGTCCGGGTCCCGGCGGCTGTCCCATCGACCGACAGCGAGACCGACACGATCGTCGTGCCCGCGGGGGGTGTGACGATCAAGGTCGCGACGGAGGGGCCCACGATCGTGGCGAAGCGGCGCGGGGCCACGAACTCGAGAGGGCCAGCAGGCTCCTCGGCGCGGGGGGCAGGGGAAACGGTGGCCGCAGCTAAGGCGGCACAGGCGACGGCGCGGCGGAGGAAACCCAAATTACTCCAATCGACGCGGCACGATGCGCCGCAGCTGGAACACGATCAGACCGCCGTCGTGGTCGAAGCCGAACTCAACGTCTTGAGCGCGGCCGGTGACATCTTCCAACGTCCGGGCCAGCGAGGCCACTCGGTGAAGCTCCGAGGACGAAAGGCACGGTCGCCCGCGCTGCTCGGGAGGCAGCGGGACCTCGACCGTGCCCATCCCCGCGGGCGCCAGCTCGATGCGTTGCGACGAGCGTCCGGTCTCTGCCGCCAGCAAGGCTCCGGAGGTCCGCCGCACCCAGTAGAGATCCCCGGCGACTTCCCCTTGGGAGATCGCCTCGCCCAAGCCCCACGCGGCGTTGACCAAGAGCGCGTCGGGCCGGCCGGCGGGATCTCGGGAGAACAGGACTCCGGCGGCGCGCGTCTCGATCATCTCCTGAACGAGCACCGCCTGACTGGCGCGGAGCGGCGACAGACCGAGCGAGGACAGCGCGGCCAGAGCTCGCGCGTTCCAGAGCGACGCCCACGACCAGCGGATGCGGTCGAGAACGTCGTCCAGTCCCGAGACGCCCAGGTACGTGTCGAATAACCCGGCGAGGCTGCCCAGCGGCCCGTCCTCGATCGTCGCGGAGGAGCGGACGGCACATCGCGCCGCCCCGAGACGCTCGTACGCCTCGCTCACGGCCTCGCGCACCTCGTCCGGAATCTCCCCGGAAAGGATAGCGGCCCGCGCCATCCGCGAGACCGCGAGTTCGTCGACCCCCTCGACCGCGAGGCGCAACTTCTCTCCCGTTTCTCCCAAGAGGTGCAGGCGATAGGACGCGGATGTGACGACGAAACCTCGCGGGATGCGGCACCCCTCGGGGAGCGTCTCACGGACGTCGATCAAAGCCCGCGCTTTCCCGCCGAGCAGCGCACGCTCGTGCGGTGGGCCGGAGGCCAACGAGACGACCAGGTGCGTGCCGGCCCTCGCTCTCTCCTCGGCCAGCCGCCTGGCCAAGCGCTGGTGCAATCGCTGGACGTCGTCGAGGTCGACCTTCGCCGCGCGCGCGCGGCGCAAGAGGCGAAACAGTCCTCCGAGGCGCGGGCCGATGTGATCGTCGGGAAGGTCCAGAGCCCGCCTGACCTCCGTCGCCAGCTCGCGCTCCAAGCTCGAGCGGCGGCTCGCCGCGGCCGCCAGGACCGGCTCGAGCTTTTGCTCCAGCCGGTCTGGGTCGCCTCCCAAATCCTCGAGGAGCTGGAGATCGCGCTCCAGCGCCCTCTCGAGGCGGCGCAGCCCGCGCTGCACGTCCTCGAGATCCTCCGCGCCCTGGAGGGAGGACAGCGCGTCGTCGCATCGCAGGGCCGCTTCGGAGAGCACCCGCTCTCGGATCGCCTCGATCGATTTGGCGAATCCGGGGCGGGGGGCTTCGGCCGCCAGGCCCTCGAGCAGCCGCCGCGCAGCAGCGCCCGCCGGAACCAGGCGGTAGGGGAAGGCGGCTTCGAGAAGAAAATCGATCGTGTCCGGATCGGCCGCTGCGACGAGCAGCGCGCGGAGCAAGCCGTCGTCGTCGGGCAGCTTGCCGAAAGCCGCCAGCGGGGCGTGCAATCGGCGCACCCCCTCGCGCGCTCGGCGATCCAGTCCGCCGGGTACGGTCAGCACGCCCCGTCCGCCGTCGAGCAAGACGATGTCCCCCTCGTCGATGACGGCGCGGCCGCCGGCCCCGACGACGTCGTCGAAGACGAGCACCCCCTCCTCACCCTCCCCGGAAAGCCGGGCCGGAGCCATCCCGGAGAGGGAGACCGAGGGCTTGCCGAACTCCCGCGAGAGGAGGCTGACATGCGAGAGGACTGTCCCGCTGAGGGTCAGCGTTCCCGCGGAGGCCAAGATCCGCCCGATGTCGTCCGGCACGGCCCGCTCGGCCAGCAGAATCGATCCCGCGACGTCCCTGGGATCGATCTCCGCCCGGTTGCGGCGCAAAGGGCCGCAGGCGAGCCCCGGAGAGATCGCGCGGCCACGGATCGAGAAGAACCTGGCGCCGTCGGACGGGGTCCCAGTCATGGCCCCATCCTAGCGAAGAACGGTTAGGTGGGTGTCGGACCCGGCGCGGGCGGCGGCACGACCTGCACCTGGGAGGGAGGCAGCGGTAGCCGTCCGGCTCGTGTCCCGACTCGGGTCAGGATCAGGTAGCCGAACGCAAGGATCTCGACGAGGAACCAGATCGAGAACCCCACGCAGTAGCCGACGAACCGCAAGAGCGCGAAGGGAAGCAGGCCTAGGAGGACGGCGCCGAGGAGCGACATCTCGCGCCCGAACGCTTTCCCGATCCGCGAGCCGATCTGGTGGAACACCCCGCACATCGCCAGCCACTTGAGCACGACGAACACGAGGTAGAGCAGGAAGACGAGCGGGAGCCCGATGATGGTGAGCGTGAGGAACAGCTGCGCGAACACGAACACCATGTAGCCCAGCAAGCCGAACACGAAGGCGGTGAACAGGCGATCCGGTGATTCCTCGCTGATGAGGCGGATCCGGTCCGGAACGAGAGCCGCGAGCAGGAGCGCGCAGACGAAGAAGAGGAATGTCGCGAACAGCTTCCACCAGAAGAGGAAGCCGGTCAAGGTGCCGAGCCCCGTGTGCCACCCCGGGCCCCACGAAGGCAAGGTCAAGCCGAGCGGGATGTTGACGACCTGTCCTTGCACCTTGGCGCCGTTTCGCTGAAGCGAGCCGCCGACGTTGGTGACGTCCCCCTCGACGTCGGCGTTCGCTCCGAAATCCATCCGCGAGAGCACGCCGGTGACGTTGCCGTCCACCGAGCCCCTGAGATCGACGCTGCCGGCGACGACGATGACATCGCCATTGACGTGACCGTCGATCGTGACGTGGCCGCGGATGCACGTGACGTCGCCGTCGTGCGTCTCGTCGGCGCGAATCGTGATGTCCTCGTTGATCCCCTGGAGCCCGCCGTCGCGCCCCTGGTTGACGATCCCGGGTGTCCGCGTGTCGTCCGAAGAGGCGCCCGGAACCGGCGGCGGGGCCGGTGGCTCGGGGGCGCGCACCGGTTTCGCTGCCGTCGACTTGTGCTCGGCGGGAGCCGGTGTCGCGGCCGAGCTGAGCGTGGCCAGGGCGAGCGTGACGGCGGCCAGGACGATGCGGCGAAGAATCATGCGGGCTCCTGCTTGGCGCCGCGGGCGCGAATGTCTCGGCCCACGACGATGGCGGTGATACCCAGCATCGCCGCGACGACCGCGGGAAGGAGGGCATGGAAGAGAATCTGCAGCGGGGCGAGTGGGCGGAGGACCGTCTGGATCGAAGCGATCATCGCCATCCCGACGCGGCCCAGCGTGGCGGCGAGCGAAGTGACCGTCGGCGCCAGCTTGAGCGCCGCGACGGTCACTCCCGTCAGAGCCTGCTCGACGGCCGAAAGAGCGGCGCCGAAGGTGGCCCCCCTCGACGCCGCGGCGGTCACGAGCAGGGCGCCGAACAGGGCGGCGGCGGCGGCCCACCGCGCGAGCTGACGGAAACCGAGCTCGCGGCGCGGCACCGGGCCCATCGCCACCAGGCGAGCCATGACGCGATCCGCGACGTCGACGGGCGCAGGAGCCGGCTCTCCGGCGCGCCCCAGGGCGTCCTTGAGAAGGGCCTCGAACGAGCGATCGTCGATCATGACGGAAAGTGCTCCGGATTTCGCCGCATCAAGACCTTTTTCAACGCCTCGCGCCCGCGCATCAAGCGGGTCTTGACCGTGCCCTCCGGCGTCCCCAGGATGCGGGCGGTCTCCTCCACCTTCAATCCCTCGACGTACACGAGGTGCATCACCTCGCGGTACCGCTCGTCGATGTGATCCAGCGCCTGCCGGACGAGCGCGTGCCTCTCGTCCAGCTCCATCGCGTCGGATGCTGTCGGGGACTTGTCCTCGACCTGCTCGGGCATCTCCGTCCGCCCGCGCTCCTTCTTCATCCGTCGCGAGCGATCGACCACGTGGTTGGCGGTCAGCTTGTAGAGCCAGGTCGAGAAGGCGTGGTCGGGGCGGTACTGGTGCAAGTTCCGGTAAACCTTCAGGAGAACCTCGCTCACCACGTCCTCCACGTCCTCACGCCGGCACCCCGACCGCCAGGCGACCCCTGCCACCATGTTCTGGTAGCGGGTGACGAGCTCCCGGAACCTCTCGGTTTTCCCGCTCAGGACCTCTTGGACGATCTCGAGGTCGAGGGCGGCCCGGTCGTCCCCGGTCTCGCCTGACGCAGGGATGTAACGCTCCATGGCCGCCAAGGTTCCCAAGTCTCTAGAAGACAGAGAATTTCCGACCGCAGAGTACACTAGTGAAATCAATGACCCATGATTCGGCGCGGGTGAAACCGCGCAATATTGCCGTGGCCGGCCGGGAGCTCGCTCTCGCCTGGGCGGACGGCCACGAGTCCTACCTGCCGTTCGACGATCTTCGCAGCGCTTGCCCGTGCTCCCTCTGCCGCGCGCAGCGGGACGCTCCCTCCGACCCCCTTCGAATCGTGAAGGCTCCGGCGCGCGGGGAGGTGTTGATCCGTCAGCTCGTCCCCGTCGGGGCCTATGCGGTCCAGATCGTCTGGAGCGACGGACACGATACCGGGATCTACTCGTTCGAATCCCTGAGGGCGGCGTGCCCGTGCTCCGATTGCCGCCGAACCATGGGTTGAGGAGGATCGGCATGGCCACCCGCATCGGGCTGATGGGCTTCGGCCGGATCGGCCGAAACGTGTTTCGCATCGTCCACGACCGGGACGACGTCGAGGTCCGAGCGATCGTCGACATCGCCGAGCCGCAGGCGCTCGAGTACCTGCTCCGATTCGACACCGTGCACGGACGGTTCGAGGATCCGGTCTGGGTCAAGGGGGACTCGCTCTACGCGAGAGGGCGCCCGATCAAGATGCTCCAGGCGAAGGCGCCGGGGGACGTCGACTGGGCGGGCCTCGGCGTGGACATCGTCGTGGAGGCGACGGGGCAATATCGAACCCGCGCGATCCTCCAGAAGCACCTCGACCGGGGGGCGAAATGCGTGGTTCTGACCGTCCCCCCGCGAGACGAGCTGGACGCGCTCGTCGTCATGGGGGTCAACGACCGGGTTCTGGGGACGGGCACGCGGATCGTCAGCAACGCTTCGTGCACGGCGAACGCCCTGGCGCCGATTTGCAAAATCCTGGACGACGCCTTCGGAATCGAGCGGGGCTTCATGACGACCGTGCACGCCTATACGAACGATCAGCGCCTAGCCGACGTGCCTCACACCGAAATGCGCCGCTCCCGAGCGGCGGCCGAGAACATCATCCCGACCGAAACGTACTCCCCGAAAGTCGTCTCCTCGATCCTCCCCCAGCTGGCCGGCAAGCTCGACGGGATGGCGCTCAACGTCCCGGTGCCCGACGGCAGCAACGTCGACCTCGTGACCCTGATGAAGCGCTCCGTCACCGCGGAGGATGTCAACGAGGTCGTCAAGTCGGCGTCGATGACCACGTTCAAGGGGATCGTCGAGTTCACGGATCAGCCGATCGTCTCCTCCGACGTCGTCGGGAACGGCCACTCAGCGGTGTTCGACGGGCTCTCGACCTTCGTCCTCGGTGGGAACATGCTGAAAACGATCACCTGGTACGACAACGGCTGGGGGTACGCGATGCGCGTCGTCGAGCTGATCGGCCGCCTCGCATCGTTCCACGCCGCGCCTGTCGCGGGGGGGGCGTGATGGCCAAGCCCCGGGTCGCGATCAACGGCTTCGGCCGGATCGGGCGCGCGGCGTTCCGCCTGATGTCGCAGCGCGACGATATCGACGTCGTCGCCATCAACGACGTCACGGCGAACGAGACGCTTGCCTATCTCACACGGTTCGACACGGTTTATGGACGCTACCCCGGTCGCGTCGCGTTGAGCGGAGACAAGATGACCGCCGGCACGCAGACGGTCCGCATGCTGGAGCAGAAGGATCCGGTGAAGCTTCCCTGGTCCGATCTGGCCGTCGACGTCGTCGTCGAGGCGACCGGGCGATTCCGGAAGCGCGAGGAATGCGCCTGGCACCTCGCGGCCGGCGCGAGACGGGTGATCCTGACGGTGCCTGCCAAGGATGAAATCGACGCCATGGTCGTCATGGGCGTCAACGATCACACGCTGAAGCCCGAGCACCGGATCGTATCGAACGCCTCCTGCACGACGAATTGTCTGGCCCCGGTCGCCAAGGTCCTGAACGACGCGTTCGGGATCGTCAAGGGGGTGATCACGACCGTCCACGCCTACACCAACGACCAGCGCCTCGCCGACGTCCCGCACAAGGATCTTCGCCGCTCCCGCGCCGCGAACGAGAACATCATCCCGACGACGACGGGCGCCGCGCGCGCGGTCGGCAAGGTGCTCCCCGAGCTCAAGGGAAAGCTCGACGGCGTCGCCATGCGCGTCCCGGTGCCCGACGGCTCGACGGTCGATCTCGTCGCCGAGCTCTCGAAGCCGGTCACCGTCGCGTCGTTGAATGCCGCGGTCAAGGAGGCCGCGTCCCGGCCACCGCTCATGGGGATCCTGGATTACTGCGAGGATCCGATCGTCTCCTCCGACATCATCCAGGACTCGCACTCGGCGATCTTCGACGCCCTTTGTACGCGGGTCCTGGGGGGAAGTCTCGTCAAGGTCATCGCCTGGTACGACAACGAGTGGGGGTACTCCTGCCGCGTGGTCGACCTTATCGGGAGGCTCGCGGCGCTCTAGGGGACAGGAGACGCTGCGCGCGCTCGAGATTGTGCTGTGCCCCTGGATAGTCCGGCTGAAGGCGCAGGGCTTCGGCGAAGTGTCGAGCGCCTTCCGCGTAGGATCCTCGTCGCACGAGAACGACCCCCAAGTTGTTGTGCACCTTCGCGGAATTCGGCTGAATCGCAAGGGACTCGGAGTACTGCTCGATCGCCTCGTCGAGCCGCCCGAGTCGTGCGAGGTCGTTGGCCACGCTCGCGCGCAGGTCGGCATCCTCGGGCATCGTCTTCACCGCCTCGAGATAGTGATCGACCGATTCCGAGGATCGTCCCAGCTTCGACAGCCCGTCGGCCAGCCGGAGCTCGATCTTGGCGCGCATCGGAGAGCTTGCGTCCAAGAGGCCGAGCGCGCGCTGGAAATCGGCAACGGCCGGCTCGTAGTCGCCCGCCTCGCTCGACAACCGCCCGCGCACGTTGTACGCGAAGTAGAGGTTCGGAGATTCCCGCACGCCGGCCTCTGCGATCGACCGATCGCTGCGGTACGTTGCGCACCGAAAAACGGTCTTGGAGGAGAAGATCGCGATCAGGACGACGCACGATGCGACGAGAGCCCGCCTCGCGCGAACCGTCGCCGCCGGACCGAGCCAGTCGATTTTCGACGCGAACAGCAGAAACCCGATCGAGGGCACGTAGAGCCGGTGCTCGTAGTGCTCACCGATCCCATTCCAAGTCCCGTGCAGCAGCGGCAGAGCGAGAAACATCAGGAACCAGACCGCGCCGAAGGCTGCCGTTCCCTTGTCCGAGAATCCCCGCCACGCCGAGACGATCCCCACCGCCGCCAGGACCGCGAGCCCAGGGGCCAGCGACGAATCCCGTACGGTCGGGAAGACCGCCTGCTGCACGGGCACGACCAGCTTGCCGGCGAAGACGACGAACGCGGCACCGGAATCGTGAGCGGTGCGCAAGAGGTCCCACCCGCGGACCGGGGACGCGTGAGGAACGATGCCCCACCAGACTGCGGCCCAGAGAGCGATGGCGGCCGCCCAGGCTGGCGCCACAGTCCGGAGCCTCAACTTCGGTGCGGTCCCGCACCATCCGTAGGCGAGGAGGACGAGCGGCAGGAGCGCGGCGCTCTCCTTGGTCAGCAAGGCGAGCGCAAAGAGGCCAAGGTGGGTCCAGAGCGCGCCGGTTCGCGGCGACCGCTGATAGTCGATGAACGAGATGACCGCCCCCAACGTGAAGATGGCGAGGAGCAAGTCGTTCCGGCCCGGGATCCACGCTACAGCGTGGACGTGGGCCGGGTGAGCTGCAAAGAGCGCGGCGAAGAGGAGCGCGGCCTCCCTCGACAGCGTGAGCTTCAAGAGCAGCGCGAACACCGCAGTCGCGGCCAGCCCATGGAGAAGGATGTTCGTCAAGTGGAACACCCACGGGCTGCCGCGTCCGATGAGCGCATCGACGACGAACGAGAAGCCGAGCACCGGACGGTAATAGATGTCGAACATCGGGTGCGTGAACGCGGTTGCGAGAGCTCGAAAACGTGTCAGCTCGTCCAGATGCGAGGCGATCGCCCAACGGTCGTCGAGAGGGGAGAAGCCGAAACCCAGCGTTCGAGCGTACGCGGCGAACGCCAGCGCGAACAGCCACACGCTGGGCCGCCAGGATCGAAGAAGGACGTCGTCGACTTTCAGTAGGCCTTCGCGAAGTGGACGCGCCGCGTCGAGGGATTGTCGCAGCGGACGCACGACCCCTTCTCCATCGGACCGTCGAAGGTGATCACTCGGACCGTCGCCTTCGTGTCTTCGTGGATCGCGGCCTCACAAGCACCGTCGCCGCACCAGTGAGCGAGCAGGAACCCGCCGGTCGATTCCAGCTTCTCCTTGAAGGCGTCGTACGTGTCCACCTCGAACGTCGACGCGTCGCGCCGCGCCTTGGCCGCCGCGAGGAGCTCGGCCTGAAGCTCCTCGAGGAGCGCCGGCACCGCGGTCGCGACGTTGGCGACCGGGACGAACGACTTCGCGCGGTTCGTGCGCTTCACGACGCAAACCGATCCCTTCTCGAGATCCTTCGGACCGAGCTCGATCCTCACCGGGACGCCCGCGAGCTCCCACTCGTTGAACTTGAAACCAGGGGACAGGTTGTCGCGGGCGTCGAGCCTCACCGAAACGCCCGCCTTGATCAGGGCGCCTTCGACCTCCGTGGCCGCGGCAAGGATCGCGTCCTTCGGGTCGTTCCCCTTGAAGATCGGCACGATGACCGCCTGGATCGGGGCCAGGCGGGGCGGGAGCACCAGCCCGTTGTCGTCGCCGTGCGCCATGACGATGGCTCCGACGAGGCGGGTCGAAACCCCCCACGACGTCGTGAACGCGTGCCGCCAGTCTCCCGATTCGGTCTGGAACTTGACATCGAACGGCTTCGAGAAATTCTGCCCGAGGTGATGAGAGGTTCCCGCCTGGAGCGCCCTCCCGTCCTGCATGAGCCCCTCGATGCAGTAGGTGTGGTCGGCGCCCGCGAACTTCTCCTTCTCGGTCTTCAGTCCCTTCAGGACGGGTACCGCCATGTAGTCCTCGGCGAAGGTGGCGTAGACGTCGAGCATCCGGCGGGCCTCTTCCTCGGCTTCCTCGTAGGTCGCGTGAGCCGTGTGCCCCTCCTGCCAAAGGAACTCGGTCGTGCGCAGGAAGAGGCGCGTGCGCATCTCCCAGCGGACGACGTTGGCCCACTGATTGATCAAGAGGGGAAGGTCCCGGTAGGACTGCACCCACTTGGCGAACATCGAATAGATGATCGTCTCCGAGGTCGGACGGATGATCAGCTCTTCCTCGATGGCGCTTTCCGGGTCGGGGACGATTTCTGTCTTTCCGTCCGTGGTCACCGACTTGAGCCGGGTGTGCGTGACGATCGCGCACTCCTTCGCGAACCCCTCGACGTGCTCGGCCTCCTTCGCGAGGAAGGATTTCGGGATGAACAGAGGGAAGTAGGCGTTTTGGTGCCCGGTCTCCTTGAACATTCGATCCAGAACACGCTGCATGTTCTCCCAGAGCGCGTAGCCGTGCGGCCGGATGACCATGCAGCCTTTGACCGGGGAATAGTCCGCCATGCGCGACTGGGTGACGACGTCGGTGTACCAGCGGGAATAATCCTCGGATCGAGGCGTGATCAGCTTGGCCATGGAGTCCCTTTCACCGTACTTCTTCTCTTATGCAGCCGGATGAAGTCGGGATTATAGGAAACCCCCCGACGGACGATCCAGAGCGTCCGGGGTTGGGGCGGTTTCTCGCCGAGGAAGGGGCGTGGTTGCTGGCCGCTCTGGCCGTCACGGTCCTGACGGCGAGCTTTCTCCAAGGCCGAGGCGGCCGGCTCGCGGAGCTGGCCCCCGCCGTCGCCCTCTTCGGCCTTCACGGCCTTGTCGGCATCCACGTCGTACGGACCGAGCTGGCGAAGCTCGCGCCCTGGTTTCGCATCGATCGCCGGGCGGTCAGCTGGGGTCTGGCAGGCGGCCTGTTCCTTCTCGCCTTCAATGCGGCCTACGGTCTCGGGCTCGAGAAGGCCGGGATCGTTCCCCCCGACGTCGGCGCGATGCTCAGGAATCTGCTTTCCCATTCCTCTCTCGTCCTCTGGGCGGTCGTCCTCGCCCCCATCGTCGAGGAGATGTACTTCCGCGGCCGACTGCTCGATGCGCTCGGCGGAAAGCTCGGTCCCGGGTGGGCCGGATTGATCTCGTCGCTCGCGTTCGCGGCGATCCACGGCATCCCGGCGTTCGCTCCCGCCTACTTCGTCTTCGCCTGCGCGCTGCTTTTCCTGAGGCGGCGCACCGGAGGTCTCGCGGCGCCGATCATCGCGCACATGATCAACAACGCGATCGCCTTGATGAACTAAACGAGCGGCACGAAGCGGACCGGCGCGACCACCCGCCGGTGAGCCCCCGCCGCGTCTTGGGTGTAGACGCACAGCTCCTGCGATCTCACGCCGACAGGAATGACCAGGCGTCCGCCTTCGGCGAGCTGGGCGAGCAGGGTGGGTGGAACGTCCGGGGGGGCCGCGGTCACCACGATGCCGTCGAAAGGCGCCGCCTCGGGCCACCCGAGCTTGCCGTCGCCGACTCGAAGCCGGACGTTCGAGATTCCCAGGGATCCGAGCGTACCGCCGGCCCGCTCGGACAGCTCGGGCTCGATCTCGATCGACCACACCTCCCCGGCACAGGCCGCCAGCACCGCCGTCTGGTAGCCGCAGCCGGTGCCGACCTCGAGCACACGGGACGCAGGCGTCGGTCGGGCCAGCTCGGTCATCAGCGCGACGATGAACGGCTGGGAGATCGTCTGCCCGTGTCCGATCGACAGGGGTCCGTCCTCGTATGCACGCGCCCGCTCATCTTGGGGGACGAAAGCGTGTCGCGGGATCGAGCGCATCGCCGCCAGAACCGCTGGATCGCGGATCCCCCGCGACTCGATCTGCTCCGCTACCATCTGTTCGCGATCCGCCGCCCAAAAGGCGCCGTCCTCCGGCATCGATCCTCCCTCATCCGTCCTCGACGCGCGAGGTCCCGGGGCATTATCTTCCCGTCGTGTTGCCACCGTGGCGTCTCAAAGTCGGACTTGCGCTCGGAGGGGGAGCGGCCCGGGGGCTGGCCCACATCGGCGTGCTGAGAGCCCTCGTCCGCGAGGCGATTCCGATCGACATCATCACGGGGACGAGCATGGGGGCCGTCATAGGCGGGGCGTTTGCCGCAACCGGCGACATCGCCGACATCGAGCGCAAGATTCGTGGCCTCCTCGAAAGCGCGGAGTTCCACAAAACGCGAGTGTCGTTTCTCCGCGAGACCAAGAAGACCCGAGGGAGCCTCCTGTATTCGGTGACCAACCTCGTCCGCCGGGGAATCGTCTATGGCGTGTCGACGATGCGCCCCTCCTTCGTCTCGGCGGAGAACTTCGCGCGCAGCCTCGGACGGATCCTTCCGGACGTCGAGGTGTCGACGACGCCGGTCCGGTTCGCCGCATCCGCCCTCGACCTGGAATCCGCGGAGGAGGTGGTCCTGTGCCACGGCCGGCTGCGCGAGGTCGCCGCGGCCAGCGCGGCGATCCCAGGGATCCTCCCCCCGCGCCGCCTGCACGGCAGGCTGCTCATCGACGGGGGATGGGTCGACAAGATCCCCGTTCTCCCCGCGTTTCGACTCGGAGCCGACGTGGTCCTCGCCGTCGATATCTCCGCGGGCCTCGACGATCCCAAGAGCTTCGTCCGCGGGATCGACGTCGTCCTGCGCGCGAACATGATCAAGGACATCGCGATGATCGAGATGCATCGCCGCCTCGCCGACATCGTCGTCGAGCCCGCGGTTCGCAAGATCCACTGGGCCGATTTCGAAGCCATGGATTTCTGCATCGAGGCGGGGGACAGCGCCGCGACCGCCGCGGTCCCGAAGATTCGTGAGCTGCTTCGCCAGGAGCGTTTTCGCTCGATCGTGCGCACCCCCTTGGGCAAGCGGATGGCGGAGCGCTACCTTGCCTCCGCCGACCTGCGGTTCTCCATCGAGTGAGAGGGATCGCGTGAGCCGCCCGAGAAAGATCCTGCTGATCGGCGTCGCGGCGCTGGCCGTGATGTTCGGGCTTTGCGCCGTGCTCGTCCCGCTTCTCGTCGATGTCGATCGCTTCCGGCCGCAGGCCGAAGCCAAGCTCCAGGCCGCGCTCGGCCGCCGCGTGATGCTGGGCCACGTCCGACTCTCCGTTTGGAGCGGTCTGGCGCTTCGCACCGAGAGCGTACGCGTCGGCGAGCCCCTTCAAGGACCGACGGCGGGCGCTCCGATCGTGGAGGCCGGCGCGACCTCGGTGCGCGTCGCCTTCCTCCCGCTGCTCCACCGAGACGTCCAGGTGCGGTCGATCTCGATCGAGGGGCTCGACGTCACGGAAGACGGGAAACCACTCGCCAAGAACATCCGTCTGTCGAGCCGGCTGCACATCGCGCCGGACGGCCGCGTCGACTCCGAAGGGTCCGTAGAAGGAGCGCTCGCTGCGATGACCGCGGCGCCGATCCTCCACGCGGCTTATTCGGCGACGCTCAAGGGTGGGGCCCTCGATATCGCCTCGCTCGACGCCACGGTGGGGCCGATGCGCGTCGAAGCTCGCGGAAAGCTCACGGAGCTCTTCTCGCCGGCGCCGAAACTGGTCCTCGATGGGACCGCGAAGCTGAGGCGGTCGCAGGCGAGCGGGAGCTTCGAGGTGCTCGTCGCCGCGCAGCAGCCGAAAGCGACGTTCACGCTGACCTCCCCGCTCCTCGACGTGGACGAGATGATGGCCGCCGTCGCCCAGTTCGCCGGGAATGCCGCGCCCGCGCGCGCGGCGATCCTCGAGCTGGTCCCGGAGGCGGAGGCCGCGGAGGCGCGCCCCGCGTCTGCCGGGCCGTCGTTCGTGCGAATGCTCCAAGCCGGAGGCTCGCTCCGCGCGGACCGGTGCGTCGCGCACGGTCTCGAGATGACGGGACTCTCGGTGAAGGTCGCTCTGGACCACGGGCTCGCCAAGCTCTCCGACATCGCCTTCGCGGCGTACGGCGGACACGCCAAGGGCACTCTCGACGCTCGCCCGTTCGAGCCGGCGATTCCGTTCACGCTCGATCAGACGGCGGACGGGATCGCGATCGAGCCGCTGATCGCGGCCCTCGCCCCCGCACAGAAGGGGACCGTGACCGGGAAAGCCTCCCTCGCCGCCCAGATGCAGGGACACGCGGGCGGCTCCACGCTTCTCCCCTCGATGAACGGATCGGGGCGCCTGGCGATCGAGGATGGGAAGATCTCCAGCATCGGCGTGATCAAGCAGGTCATGAAGGCACTCGAGGTCGCCGGGGCCAAGGGGATCACCAAGGACGAGACGCCGTTCGACCATCTCTCGGCGCACTTCGATCTTGTGCAGGGGACGGCGACGACGAAGGATCTGGAGTTCCGCTCGCAGGATCTCGACGGCGACGGCGCGGGGAGCGTCGGTCTCGGGGGGGCCCTGAAGCTCGACGTGCTGGCGTCGTTCTCGAAGTCGGTCAGCGACCAGCTGGTCGCGAAGACCCACGCACTGTCGATTCGCCAGGGGCAGGACGGCCGGCTCAGCGTTCCCCTTCAAGTTCGCGGAACGATCACGGAGCCGAAGATCCAGCTCGACCTCGACCGGGTGATCAAGGAAGGGGTCGTCAAGGAGATCAAGAAGGAAGGAGCAAAGAGCCTCTTGAAGAGGCTCTTGGGTCATTGAGATGGCGCGTGAGCACGTCCACCTAATTGGCATCGGCGGCACGGGAATGGCGTCTCTCGCCGGTCTGCTCCACGAGACCGGCTGCCGGGTCACGGGCTCGGACGGTCGGCTCTACCCGCCGACGTCCACGATCCTCTCCACGATGGGGGTGACGGTCTACGAGGGTTACGACGCGAAGCACCTCGATCCGGTCCCAGGGCTCATCGTCATCGGAAACGCCGTCCGGCGCGGGAATCCGGAGGCGGAGCACGTCCTCGACCATCGCCTCCGGTACCTCTCGATGGCCGCGACGATCGAGGAGAGGTTTCTCCCCGGTCGCCATGTGATCGTCGTCGCAGGGACCCACGGCAAGACGACGACCACCGCGATGCTCGCCTGGGTCCTCCACCACGCCGGACGCGACCCGGGATTCCTGATCGGCGGTGCGCCGAAGAACCTCGAGTCCTCGTACCGGATCGGGCGGGGGCCTGCGTTCGTCATCGAAGGGGACGAGTACGACACCGCCTTCTTCGACAAGGGGCCGAAGTTCATGCATTACCGGCCGGACACTGCGCTCATCGGCACCGTCGAGTTCGACCACGCCGACATCTACCGGGACGAAGCGGAGGTGAAGCGTGCCTTCCGGTGGCTGACCAATATCGTCCCGGGCCGCGGGCTGATCGTGCGGCATGAGGATTGCGCCGCGACGGTCGAGGTCACGGGTCACGCGCAGGCGCGAGTTCAAGGGTACGGGTTGGCCTCGGGCTCGTGGCGCGCGCGTTCGATCGAGCACGCCCCCAGCGGCGTCTCGTTCTGCGCGATGCGCGACGGCGAGCGGTTCGCCGACTTCCGGCTCGCGATCTCCGGGGAGTACAACGTCCGCAACGCGCTCGCCGTCACCGCCGCGGCGGTCGAGCAAGGGCTGTCGGCGAATGAGATCGCCGCCGGGCTCGCGAGCTTCTCGGGAGTGAAAAGGCGCCTCGAGGTCAAGGGGGAAGTGAACGGCATCACGGTCATCGACGACTTCGCACACCACCCGACGGCGATCGCCGAGACGCTGCGCGCCTTGCGGCAGCGCTATCCGGGACGCCGGCTCTGGTGCGTCCTCGAGCCTCGCTCCGGGTCGCTCCGGCGCAACGTGTTCCAAGGCAAGCTCGCCTCCGCGTTCGACCTGGCGGACGAGATCGTCCTCGCCGAGGTCTTCGGCGCGGACCAGCTCGCTCCCGAAGAGCGTCTCGATCCCGCGCGCCTGATCGCCGACATCGTGCGGCGCGGGCGCCCCGCGCGATTCCTGCCCGGCGTCGACGCGATCGTCGCGCATCTCGCGGCGAAAGCGGGGCCGGAAGACGTCATCGCCGTGTTGAGCAACGGCGGATTCGGCGGCATCCACGAGAAGCTCTTGAGCGCACTCGCGGCAAGGAGATAAAACGGGCCGGCGGCCCATCGCCGCCGGCCCGGGACGACTTCCGTGTGAGGGGGAGCGGAAGCCGGTCCATTCGAGATCCTTCAGCGCTTGCCGCCTCCGTGCTTCTCCTTCGCCTGGCCCTCGCCGTGCGGGCGGGGCGCCGCCTGCGGCCTAGGTCCCGGCGCGCCCCGCGGGGTCTCCATGCGCGGCGAGGGCATCGGCGGAGCCTGAGTTCTGGGGGCGTGCTCCCGCGGCGGCTCGACGCGCGGAGCCGCAACCCGCGGCGACTCGAAGCGCGGGGGCTCGGCGCGCCGCTGGTCGACGCTCGGCGGTTCGGGACGGTCGTGCTTCAACCCCCGTGGGTCCTGCTGAGGGGCGATCTCCTGCCGCCTCGTCTCCCGGGGACGGGACATCCGCTGATACAGCTCGCGAACGTCGTCGCGGGTGTCCGGCCTGGCCGTCACCCTCTCCCCCGCTCGGGGATCTTCAAGGATGCGCCGCGGCCTGGCCATGACAGAGCGGCGGTCGATCAAGGGGGATGCCGAAGCGTCCCTCGTTCCGTGCGGCGCGGCCAACGTCGGGGACGGCCGTCTCGCCAGGTGGTCCTGTACGTCGGAGAACCGCCTATCCGGGTGTTGAGCTGCGTTGATCGGGTGCATCTGCGCCGGGTGATCGTCCGCCACCATCCGGAGAGCGCGCTCGCGCCACGTCGGCGACTCCGCGATGCGCCGCGGGTCGACGCGCGGAGGCCGCGCGACGACGGTTGCATGTCCGAGATCGTCGTGGACCGTTCCGACCGGCACCGCGTAGCGGCGGACGTTGCTCGCTGCCAGGTGGCTGTAGTTGACGAACGTCCAGCAGCCCGGGTCGTAGTACCCGTAGTAATAAGGCCCGCCGATCCACCCCGGCCGGCCCCAGAAGTCGAGCGGCGCCCAGCCAACGTAGAGCGACCCCCACGACCAGGACACCCAAGCTCCCGCGAACACGTGTCCCGGGACCCAGCACCAGCCGCGGTGGCCGATCCACTGCCAGTTCCCGTAGTGATAGGGAGCCCAACCCCACGGTTCGTAGGAGACCCAAAAGTAGCCGCTCGGACCGTACGACCAGTAGCCGTCGTAATACGGGCGCCACCCAGCGGCGACGCCGCTCGGGCACCAGACGTGGCCGTAGTTCGGATCGATCAGCCAGGATCCGTAGAGCGAAAGTTCGGAATAGTACGGGCGGACCTCAGAAGGAACGCTCTCGCGGTCGTCCTCGCCCTGCGGCTCGCGCTCGTGGGCGCGGTAGGCGTCATCGCGGGAGTCGCACCAGCGATCGAAGCCGTCGGAGGCAAACGCCGTGTACGAGTGCGGCGTCTCGGGGGCGCTCCCCGCGAGCGCGACGGTGCGCATGCCGCCGCGAACGAGGACCGATGCGTCGTTTCCGACGACCTCGGCCACCCCGCGGAGCGACGCGACCTGCGTCCCCCCTCGGTCTCCGGTCTCGATGCGGAACTCGCCTTCACCCAAGAGATAGATCGAAGCGTCCCGCGTGTCGACGCGGAATTCTTCCTTGTCTCGCAGTCGGGAGGTGACGCGAATGACGCCGCCGTTCAGTACGAGGACGGAGTTGTCCTCGTACTGAGCGGACGGATTCGGGAGGGACTGGAAGACGAGCTCGCCTCCCCGATCGATCCTGACGATCGTACCGCCGGCCAGCTGGACCTCGACCCTTTGGTCGCTGTCGGTCCGCAATGTGTCGCCGGGAAATACGGGCGCGTTGAGTCTCGCGACATCCGATTGCCCGCGTTCGGAATCCGCGCGGACGATCGTCGCCGCGCCGTCGGCGAACCGGATGCGGCCGTACGCGCCGGACTGGTAGCCGTCGCCGTACCCCTCGGCATCGTTCGCCTGGCCCAGGACCGCCGGGGCGAGCCCCAGCGCCAGCGCCAAGCACCCGACCGTCGCCGAGATCCGCGTCATGCCGTTCATGTCGTCCTCCCGGGGAGATCCCCACTCGGACGTCCGTTGACATTGCACCCCGCGTGCCACGCGGCGGGCTGAAAAAATCCGGCGAAAGACTGCCTTCCCGCGACAGGGGAGAGTGACCCGGGATCGAGACGAACCGTATCGGTGACGTCGGCGTCCCCCACAGGGGACGATCTCGTTGACGCTCGTTCGAAGCGGATGCTACCGTCCGGGCATGGCTCTGAGACCGATCGTTCTCTATCCGGATCCCGCGCTCTTGAGCCCAACTCGTCGCGTCGACCGGATCGATGAGGAGATCAGGTCTCTCGTTCGTGACATGATCGACACGATGTACGCCGCTCCGGGAATCGGGCTGGCGGCGAACCAGGTCGGGGTGGGCAAGCGCGTCTGCGTCGTCGACCTCTCGGTCGGCGAGAGGCCCGAGGAGCTTCACGTCTTCATCAACCCGAGGATCGTCGAGTCATCGGGAAGCGAGATCGCCGAGGAGGGGTGCCTCTCCTTTCCGGACATCCACCTCGACATCGAGCGGCCGTTTCACGCGACGGTCGAAGCGCAAAACTTGGACGGCAAGACGTTCACGATCGCCGCGAGGGGATTGCTCGCCCGCGCGATGCAGCATGAGATCGAGCACCTCGATGGACGTATCTTCATTCAGAACTTGTCCCCGTTGAAGCGCGAGCTGCTGAAGCGGCAGATCAAGAAGCGGATCAAGGCCGGGGACTGGGTCGCGACGGTCGAGCGGCCGCCCGCTCCGTGAGGGTCGTGTTCATGGGCACGCCGGACACGGCGGTGCCCTCGCTCGAGGCGATCCTCGCGGCCGGGCACGACGTGCCACTGGTGATCACCCGCCCGGATCGACCGGTCGGGCGGTCGAAGACGCCCCAGCCTCCTCCCGTGAAAGTCCAGGCGGTCTCGCTGGAGCTCCGCGTCGAGCAGCCGGCGAGTGTCCGCGCGGACGCCTTCTTCCGGCAGCTCGCGGAGACACGCCCCGACGTCATCGCGGTCGTCGCCTACGGAAGGATCCTTCCGCGGCCCGTCCTCGAAGTCGCTCCGTTGGGCGCGATCAACCTTCATTTCTCGCTTCTGCCGGCCTACCGCGGCGCGGCGCCCGTCCCATGGGCGCTGGCCCGCGGCGAATCGGAGACCGGCCTGACGATCTTCCGGCTCGACGAGGGGCTCGACGCCGGCCAACTCCTCGCGCAGCGGCGGGTGCCCATCGCGCCGGGCGAGCAAGCCCCCGTGCTCCTCGCGCGGCTCGCGGTCGAAGGGGCGGCGCTGCTCGTCGAGACCCTCGCCGGGCTCGGGGCCGGCTCGATTCGTCCCGAGCCGCAGGACGAACGGCTCGCGACGACGGCACCCCTGCTGACCCGCCAGGATGGGAGCTGGAGCGCCTCGTGGAGCGCGAGGGATCTCGAAGGTCGCGTGCGGGGGTTCGATCCTTGGCCCGGAGTCTGGGCGTCGATCGCGGGCAAGCGTCTGCGCATCGTGGAAGCTGCGGCGGAGGCCGGTCGGCACGCCGGACGAGAGCCCGGGCTCGTCGTCGAAGCGACGGCTTCCGGCCTGCGCGTCGCCTGCGCGGACGGCACGATCGCCGTCGTCACCGCGGTGCAGCTGGCGGGGGGGCGCCCGATGGCGGCGCTCGCGGCGGTCAACGGACGGCTTCTCGCTCCCGGAGATCGGTTTGGGCCCCCCGAACCCGCGGCGTGAGGCGTACCGGATCCTGAGACGCGTCGAGGGCGCCGGCGCGTTCGCGTCGGTTCTCCTGGAGAAGACGGTCGCGTCGTGGACCGACCCTCGCGACGCGGCGCTCGTGACCGAGCTGGTGCTCGGGGTGCTGCGCCGGCGCGCGGCGCTCGATCACGCGATCGCTCGGGCCGCGGGCCGCGGCGCCGGCGAGATCGACGCCCCCGTTCTCACGGCGGTGCGCATGGGCGCCTACTCGCTCTTGTTCCTCGACCGGGTCCCGGACTTCGCAGCGGTCGATACGGCGGTCGCGCTGGTCAAGGAGGCGGGATTCGCGAGAGCCGCCGCGTTCGCGAACGGTGTGCTGCGTCGCATCGCGCGGGAGCACGAAGCGCTCCTTCCCCGTGCGCCGCAGCGCGGGGACACCGAAGCCCTGGCCCTCTTCCGATCCCATCCCCTCTGGTGGACGCGCCGGATGGTCGAGCGCTCCGGCTGGGACACTGCGGACGCGCTGCTCGCCGCCAATAACGAGCCCGCGCCGAGCGTGCTCGCGAGCTGGCCCGCGTCCAAGGGGTCGGTCGCGCTCGCGGAGTCGCTCACGGGCGAGGGAGTTGCGACCGTGCCCTGCCGCTTCGTGCCCGAGGCGCTGCGTGTCGTCGCCGGCGTCCCGCAGCGGACCCGGACGTTTCGCGACGGACTCTTCTGGATCCAGGACGAGGCGTCGCAGCTCGTCGTCGCTCTCTTCGGCCCGCGGGTCGGGCCGGGCGTCCTCGACGCCTGCGCAGCGCCGGGGGGCAAATCGCTCGGACTCGCTTCGCGGCTGCCGCCCGGGGGGTTCGTCGTTGCCGCCGACCGAAATGCCCGCCGTCTGAGTCGTTTGAGACAGAACGTCGCCAGGCTGCGCGCCGGAAACATCGTGGCGATCGCCGCGGACATGTCGGGGAGAGCTCCGTTTCGCGCGGCCTTCGACGACGTGCTCGTCGATGCGCCCTGCAGCGGCACCGGCACGCTTCGCCGGCATCCGGAGATCCGCTGGAGGTTGGCCGCCGACGACCTCGGCGCCCATGCCCTGAGGCAGCGTCTGATTCTCGCGACCGCGGCCGATCTCGTACGTCCGGGCGGCCGCTTGGTGTACTCGGTCTGCTCCGTCGAGCCCGAGGAAGGGGACGAGGTCGTCGCCGCGTTCCTCGCGGAGCGCCGCGATTTCGCACTTGCCGATCCGCGGAATGCGCTGGGCAGCGCGGCACGCGTCCTCGTCGGGGCCGATGGCGCCGTGCGCACGGGACCCTCCGATGACGGCATGGACGGGTTCTACGCCGTCCTTATGACCCGCCGCTCCGGGTGAGAGTAGGATGGCGCGTCACGGAGGACCGACATGAAGGGAATGCTGGGTTGTGCCGTCGTCGCGGTCATCCTGATCGCGATCGTCGGCGGGATCCTGGTCTGGGGCGTCGGCGTGAACAACGGATTGGTCCAGAAGCAGGTGGCCGTCGATGCCGGCTGGGCGCAAGTCGAGAACGTCTATCAGCGGCGGGCCGACCTGATCCCGAACCTCGTCGAGACCGTCAAGGGCTCCGCCAACTTCGAGAAGAGCACGCTGCAAGCGGTCATTGACGCGCGGGCCAAGGCGACCCAGATGGTCGTCACGCCGGAGGTTCTCAACGATCCCGAGAAGTTCAGGCAGTTTCAGCAAGCCCAGGGCGAGCTGTCCGGGGCGCTCTCACGCCTGATGGCGGTTGCGGAGGCGTACCCCGATCTCAAGGCCAACCGAAATTACCTCGAGCTGCAATCGCAGCTCGAGGGGACCGAGAATCGCATCGCTCAGGAGAGGCAGCGGTTCAACAAAACCGTACAGGGGTACAACACCGCGATCCGCGTCTTCCCCTCGTCGATCGTCGCGGGCTTCCGAGGGTTTGGCGCGAAGCAGTTCTTCCAGGCCGACGCCGGCGCCGAGAAGGCTCCGCAGGTGAAATTCTGAGCCGAAGCCGTATCGCAGCGCTCCTGCCTGCTTTCGCGATCGTCCTCCTCGCGTCCCCTGCGGCCGCGTTCGAGATCCCGGCGAAGCCCGCCGCCCGCGTCAATGACTACGCGCACGCTCTGGACGCGCCCGCAAGGAGCGCGATCGAGGCCAAGCTCGCGTCGTTCGAGCGAGAGTCCTCGAATCAGATCGTCGTCGTGATCATTCCGTCGCTCGACGGGGAGTCGATCGAGGATCTCTCGACCCGCCTGCTCGAGAAGTGGGGCCTCGGCCGGAAGGACGTCAACAACGGTGTGCTGCTCCTGGTTGCGATGGCCGACCGCCGGGCGCGCATCGAGGTCGGCTACGGCCTCGAAGACCGCCTGACCGACGCGCTGTCGCGTCGCATACTCGAGGACGAGCTGTTTCCCGCCTTCCGGTCGCGCGATTACGCCGGCGGAATCCAAGCCACATGCGACGGGATCATCGCCGCGACCCGCGGCGTCTACGCGCCGCGGCCGCGGAAGCCGAGCGCGGCCCCCTTCCTTCCCGCGATCGGCATCCCGGTGATCTTCATCGTGATCGTGATCGTGCTCATCGTCCTGCGGCTCCAGGGAGGGAGCGGAATCGGCGGAGGCGGTCGTCGAAGGTACTACCGGAGTGGGCCGATCTGGTGGGGCGGGGGAGGGGGACTCGGAGGCGGCGGGTTCGGCGGAGGGGGATGGGGAGGGGGCGGCGGCAGCGGGGGGTTTGGAGGATTCTCGGGCGGCGGCGGCATGTCCGGGGGCGGCGGCGCCTCGGGGTCGTGGTGATCGCGATGAAGCCTTGGCACGAGCCCGTGCGGCGTCTGTTCACGGAGCAGGACGAGGCCAAAGTCATCGCTGCGATTCGAACCGCGGAGTCGGAGACTTCCGGCGAGATCCGCGTCCACGTCGAGCAACGGAGCGCCGGAAGCGCCTTGCGGGCGGCGCGCGCCTGGTTCCACCGCCTCGGCATGGAAAGAACGCGAGAGCGAAACGGCGTCCTCTTCTACTACGCCATCGACGATCGGGTGTTCGCGGTCGTCGGCGGGGAGGGTATTCACGCGCAGGTCGGCGACGTATTTTGGGAAGGGCTGCGCGACCTGATGCTGGAGGGGCTCGCCCAGGGCGACGCGGCGACGGGTCTGGCGATGGCGATCGAGGAGGCTGGCGTGCGTCTCGCGCAACATTTTCCCAGGCGGCGCCGAGACGTGAACGAGCTTCCGGACGAGATCTCCTACCAATGAATTGGAAACGATCCGCACGCACTCTCGCTTGGATCGTCGCCGGCGGCGCGGTCGTCGCCGCCGTCGCACTCGCCAGCTTCTGCGTTGCGCTCCGCTCCGAGCGCCGTGGGAACATCGTCGACGTGCCCGATCTGGTCGGCAGCCGCCGCGAGGACGCGCTCGCCAAGACGCAAGAGCTGGGTCTCGGGTTCGAAGTCGGCGAGCAGCGGCATGACCCCGGCGTGGCCGTCGATCGAGTGGTTCAGCAGGACCCGGCGTCGGGAACCAAGGTCCGGCACGGGCGGACGATCCGCGTCGTCGTCAGCCTCGGCGGCGAAACGCTGACGGTGCCGAGCGTGATCGGGCAGCCGGCCCGGCAGGCCGAGCTGGAGCTGAGACGCCAGGGGCTCATGCCGGGATGGGAAGCGCGTGTCCACGACGAGCCGATCCCCGCGGGGCAGGTGATCGATCAGGCCCCTCCCGAAGGCACTCTCTCGGTCTCGGGGGATCGCGTGCACCGGCTGGTCTCGGACGGTCCTCGCGTTCCACGCTGGGTGATGCCCGACCTTTCGGGACGCACGTTGCACGAGGCGCAGGATTGGATCACCCTGTGCGGGTTCCGGAGCGGCGCGGTGCGGCACGTCCCGTCGGAGGGGAGGCCCCCGGGGACGATCGTGGGGCAGCTGCCCCTTTTCGGGTACCCGGTGGCACGCCGCGACGTCGTCGAGCTGACGGTTGCGGATTAGGAGCTTGAGCGTGGGCGCGGTGATCGCACCATCGATTCTCTCCGCCGATTTCTCCCGCCTCGGCGCGGAGATCAAGGACGCCGAGGCAGGCGGAGCCGCCCTCGTCCACGTCGACGTGATGGACGGGCACTTCGTGCCCAACTTGACCGTCGGACCGGCGGTCACTCGCGCGGTTCGCCGCGTGACCCAGCTTCCGGTCGATTGCCACCTGATGATCGAGGAGCCGGACCGGTACGTCGCCGCGTTCGCGGAAGCCGGCGCCGACATGATCTCCGTCCACGTCGAAGTGGCCCGACATCTCGAGCGGACCGCGTCCGCGATCCAGGATGCCGGCGCGAAGGCGGGAGTCGTGCTGAATCCGGCGACGCCGCTCGAGACGCTCAGCGAGATCCTCCCCGTCGCCGACTACGTTCTCCTGATGTCGGTGAACCCCGGATTCGGGGGGCAGACCCTGATCCCGTCCGTGCTCGACAAGGCGAGGCGGCTCCGGGCCTGGATCGACCGCCTGGGGCTGGCCACAAGGATCGAGATCGACGGCGGGGTCACGCTCGACAACCTCGACGAGGTGGCCGCATCGGGCGTCGACGTGATCGTGGCCGGGTCGGCGATCTTCGGTTCGGGCGATCCGCGGGGCGCGACCGCCGCGATGGTCCGCAAGCTGGCGGCGATCGCCGAGCAGGAGCGTCGTGTCTGAGCCCAGGGCGAATCCCGCTCGCGTCTCCAAGACGACAACTCGAGTGCGCTACCCCGAAACCGACCGGATGGGAGTCGCGCACCACACGCACTACTTCGTTTGGTTCGAGCTGGGGCGGACTGAATTGATGCGGGAAGCGGGATGCGCCTACGGCGCGCTCGAGGACGACGACGGCGTCTTCTTCCCGGTGATCGCGGCCGGCGCCGAGTACCGGCTGCCGGCGCGCTACGACGAGGTTCTCGAGATCGAAACGCGTCTCGTCCGCGTGGGCGGCGTGCGCGTGCGGTTCGAATACGCCGTCCGAAGCCGAGCGGACGGACGGCTGCTCGCAACGGGGTTCACGGTCCACGCGTCCTGCGGAAAGGAGGGCCGGCCGGCCCGCCTGCCCGAGTCGCTGTGGGCGCGGCTCGCGGGATCGGGGGACGAGTACCGATGACGCGACGCGTGCTCGCGCTCGTCACGAGCCTGGCGGCCGTCGCCGCCGGAACCGGCTGCGCCACCAAGAAGAGCGCAAAGCAGACGGCCGAAGTGCTGAGTGCCGAGCAGACCCTCACCCAGGTCGAAACGGCGATGGCGCGCCACCAGTTGCGGAAGGCGAAGACCCTGCTCCAGAAGATCCAGTTCACGCAATCGGAGCGGCCGACGTACGAGCCTCTCGTGCGCCTGTCGCTGGCCGATTCCACCTACTATCTCGGCGACGATCTCTCTCTGATCGAGGCCCGCTCGAAGTACCTGGACTTCGTCACGCTGTACGGCGACCATCCGAAGGCCCCTTACGCGCAGTTCCAGGCGGGCATGTGCTCGGTCAAGCAGATCTACAGCGCGACGCGGGACCAGGCGCAGACCCAGGTCGCGATCGACGATTTCAAGGAAGTCGACAAGCGCTGGCCGAGCTCCCCGTTCGCCCGCGCCGCCCGCCAGTTCATCGGAAAAGGGCAGGACGGACTGGCCGAGCACGAGTTCATCATCGGGAACTTCTACTGGAGGAAGCGCGCCTACGAGGCGGCCACCCAACGGTTTACAGCGCTCCTCCAGAAGTACCCCGCCTACCGTCAGAAAGACAAGGTCTATTACTGGCTCGGCCGCACGCTGATGGATGCTCGGAGTCCCGATGAAGGTCGCGTTTGGCTCGACCAGGTGCTGAACGACTATCCACGGAGCAAGTACGCCAAGCCCGCAAAGGACCTACTCGCAGAGGCCGCGAAAAAAGACGAGAAGCGGCTGAGAAAATAGGGGACACGCACCGTTTTCTTGCAAAGCTCCCCGGATCCCGCGTTGCTGCGAAAACGGGGCGTGTCCCCTATTCGAATAGGCGCGTATTCTTCGCCGTCACGAGGCCGCTCAGATCCGGATAACTCGCCACGAGGTCGGCGGGCGCGTCCGGGATCACACCTTGCAGCAGGTGCTTGAGCTGGAGGGCGTTGGCGAGCGCTTGGCCGCGGAAGTGGTTGTTGGCGACGACGTAGAGCGCCTGGGCGTGCGCACCCATCTCTCGCGCAGCGTCCGCCAGCGGCCGCAGCGCGTCCATGGAGTAGAGATAGTCATAGCGTGCGTCGCGGCCGGCCGACGGCTCGAACCAGGCAGCCTCGTTGCGACCGTGGAGGCGCAGGTAGGCCACTTCCGCGGTGACGCGCGGGCGGGGAGGCGCGGTGCTTCCCGCAGCGCGGGGCTGGTCGACCACGCACCAGCCGGCGCCGTGGTCTCGCATCCACGCGGCCGGCCGGTCGTCGTCCCAGGAGATATGCCGCACTTCGACGACGGCGGGCCAATCGCGCAGGGCTTCCAACAGCCGGCCCAAGTGGGTTAAGCTACCCGGAGTCCAATGAAATGACTGCGGGAATTGGACCAGGAGCGCGCCCAAGACGCCGGCCTCCCGCAGCGGCGTCAAGCCGGCGAGCGTCGGCGCGACGACCGAAGGATCGCTCCAGGGCTCGTGGGTCCATGATCTATGCGCTTTCGCCGTGAATCGAAAACCGGGCCGCGACGCCGTGCGCCGCAACCAGCTCTCTGCGACCTGCGGCGTCGTCGGCCGGTAAAAGGTCGAATCGATCTCGACCACGTCGACGAAGCGCGCGATCCACGCGAGTCGGTCAAAACCGCGCGACGCGTTGGTTGGATAGACGATCCCGTTCCAATCCGCGTAATCCCAGCCGGCGACACCGAACCGCATCATCCCATGCGGGACTGAGGATACCCTTCCCGATGCTCTTGCCGCTCCTCATGGTTGCGCTCGTCGCCTCATGGGCCCTCGACCACGGGAACGGCTCGGTGGAGGACCGTTCGCGCAATCCTCTTGGCGTGCTGCGTCGCGCTTCCGGTGGCCGCCCTTCTCGGCTACGGCGTCGAGAGGATTCTCCACTGACGCCTTGGAGACACCGATGAGCTACCTCCAGACCGCGAAGGACTTCTACGCCCGGGCAGCGGAGACGCCCGACCCCGGATTGTGCTGCACGTCGACGCCCCGCTGGAGTCTTCCTGGTCTCGAAGTCCCGAACCGGATGCAGGAAATGAACTACGGCTGCGGCGCCACCGTTCATCCCCGCGATCTCGCCGGCGCGCCGAACGTTCTCTACGTCGGCGTCGGGGGCGGCCTCGAGCTCCTCCAGTTCGCCTACTTCTCGAGACGACCGGGAGCCGTGATCGGGATCGACCCGGTCGCACGCATGCGCGAGGCCTGCCGGGAGAATCTCGTCGAGGCGGCGCGCGTCAATCCTTGGTTTCATGACGACTTCGTCGACCTGCGCGATGGGGACGCCCTCGATCTTCCGCTCCCGGACGGGGCCGTTGGCGTCGCCGCGCAGAACTGCCTGTTCAATATTTTTGAGGAGGCCCATCTGCGATCCGCTCTCGCGGAGATGCATCGTGTCCTCGCTCCCCGCGGTCGGCTCGTCATGTCCGATCCCATCGCCCCGGCGCCTCTTCCCGCGCACCTGACCGCCGACGACCGCCTTCGCGCCATGTGTCTCGCGGGCGCGATCCCATACGATCGCTACGTTTCGCTGCTCGTCGAAGCGGGGTTCGGGACGATCGAGATCCGCGCGCGACGTCCCTACCGAGTCCTCGATCCGGACCGCTACGGGACCGCTGCACCGATCGTGCTCGAAAGTGTCGAGGTCGCCGCCATCAAGGACCCGATCCCCCCGGACGGTGCGTGCATCTTCACGGGGCGATCGGCGATCTATTTTGGCTCGGCGCCGAGCTTCGACGACGGCGCCGGTCACGTCCTCGCGCGGGACATGCCGGCGGCCGTTTGCGACAAGACGGCGAAGAAGCTCGAGGGTCTCGGCCGGACCGATCTCGTCATCACGCCGTCCACTTGGTTCTACGACGGCGGGGGCTGCTGCTGATCCTCAAGCCTCGACCGCACCGAGAAACGTCTCTTCGCGCGTGAGCAATTCGCACGCGGCGTCGAGCTCGGCGTAGCGCGAAGCGTGCCGCTCGCGAAACGCCCGGTATGCATCCTCGGAAGCCCAGCGGTCGATCGTCAGATAGGCTCCATCGCTCGCGCGCATGAGGTGCGAGCCTTCGTACCCCTCGCTCTCGCGGAAGAAGCGGTCCCAATCTCCGCCCTTGCCGTAGGCCGCTTCGAATTCGTCTTCGCGGCCGGGGAGAACGCGGAAGCGCCAGAGAACGACGTGCATGGGGTCAGCATATACTCCGCAGCTCGATGCTCAAGAAGTCGCCATTCCATCCTCGCACGTCGGCGCTGGTCCGCGCGCAGACCTGGCGCCGCTGGGCCGGGTACCAAATGGCCAGCGCTTACGACCCACATCCCGATCGGGAGTACGCCGCGGTGCGCAACGCTACGGCGCTCTTCGATGTCTCGCCGTTGCACAAGTACCTGATCTCCGGTCGCGACGCGGGAAAGCTCCTCGATCGCCTGATCACGCGGGATGTGACGAAGCTCAGGCCGGGGCAGGTCTGCTACACCCCCTGGTGCGATGCCGCGGGCAAGGTGGTCGACGACGGGACGCTGAGCCGGCTGGATGAGACGACCTACCGCCTGACGAGCGCGGACTCCTCCCTGCGATGGCTCCACATGAACGCCTTCGGCATGGAGGTGGGAATCGAGGACCTCTCGGAGAGTGTGGCGACGCTGGCCCTTCAAGGGCCGCTGGCGCGCGCGGTTCTCTCGCAGCTCGTGCCGCTCGACCTCGCGGGACTCAAGTATTTCCGCGTCGCGAAGACGACCCTACGAGGGATCCCGGTCACGATCTCGCGAACGGGCTATACGGGAGACCTCGGATACGAGATCTGGATCGACGCCGAGTCCGCCCTCCCCGTGTGGGACGCCTTGATCGACGCGGGAGCGCCATACGGGATCACGCCGGCGGGCGTGTGGGCGCTCGACATCGCCCGCATCGAGGCCGGGCTCATCATGCTCGACGTCGACTACTACTCGTCGCACCACGCCCTGATCGAGCAGCGCAAGTCGACGCCCTTCGAGATCAACCTGGGATGGGCGGTGTCGGCGTCGAAGGGGCCGTTCAACGGCCGGCGGGCGCTGGCCGACGAGCGTGCGCGCGGTGCGGCGTGGGGATTCGTCGGCCTCGAGATCGACTGGACGGCGTTCGAGAGGCTCTACGCGGCGGAGCATCTGCCGCCTCAAATCTCCACCGTCCCGTGGCGCGTCAGCGTGCCGGTCTACATCGGCGGCTCCCAAGTCGGGTACGCGACCAGCGGCGGCTGGTCGCCGCTCCTCAAGAAGCCCCTCGCCCTCGCGCATCTGATACGCCCGCACTTCGCGGCGGGGACAAGGGTCGACATCGAGGTGACGGTCGAGCACAAGCGGCGGCTCGCCTCCGCCACGGTCCGCGAGCTGCCCTTCTACGATCCGCCGCGGAAGAAACAATGACCGGCACCGGCTACGACGCGATCGTCGTCGGCGGCGGGCACAACGGCCTGGTCGCGGCGGCCTATCTCGCACGGGCCGGGCGGCGCACGCTCGTTCTGGAAAAGCGGCCGCTCGTCGGAGGTGCGGCGGTCACCGAAGAGGTCTTTCCGGGATTCAAGTTCTCCGTCTTCTCCTACGTCGTGAGCCTGCTGCGGCCGGAGATCATCCGCGATCTGGATCTCCCGCGGCACGGCCTCCAGATCCTCCCGCTCGAGAGCACGGTGACGCCGCTCGACGACGGCGACTACCTGGCCGCATGGGCGGATCCCGACGAGACGCGCGAGGAGCTGAGGCGCCACTCGCCGCGCGATGCGGACGCCGCGTCGATCTTCGGGAACCTGATGCACCACATGGCGATGGCGGTGAAGCCGATTCTCGGGATGATCCCGCCCGACCCGACGTCGCTCTCGCCGCGCGACCTGGCCGGGCTCTTGATGCTCGGCCGGCACTTCCACTCCCTGGGGCCGGAGAAGTTCCACGCCCTGCACAAGCTGATGACGATGAGCAGCGCGGATTATCTCGACGAGTGGTTCGAGTTCGATCCGCTGAAGGCGACGAAATCGGCGAGCGGCATCATCGGGACGTTTCTGGGGCCGAGGTCGCCGGGCTCGGCGTACGTCCTGCTCCACCACTACATGGGGGAGATCGACGGCGCGTTCCGCGCGTGGGGGTTCCAGAAAGGGGGGACCGGCGCGATCAGCGAGTCGATCGCCTCGGCCGCGAAGGCGCTCGGCGCCACGGTCAGGACGGACGCGGACGTCACGCAGGTGATCGTCAAGAACGGCCGTGCGACGGGTGTCGCGCTCGCGAGCGGCGAGGAGATCGCGGCGAGCCTCGTCGTGTCGGGGCTCGACCCGCGCCTGACCTTCACGCGCCTGGTCGATCCGAAGGCCCTTCCCGAAGATCTCGTCGACGGAGTCCGGCGGTTCAAATTTCGCGGCTCGTCGGGGAAGGTCAACCTCGCGCTCTCCGGGCTTCCCGACTTCACGTGCCTTCCGGGGAACGGTCCCCACCTGCGGGGCGCGATCTCGATCAGCCCCAGCCTCGCGTATCTCGAGCGAGCCTACGACGACGCGAAGTACGGCGAGTTCTCGCGCCACCCGTACATGGACTGCGTCATCCCGTCGATGATCGATCCCGGCATGGCACCCCCCGGCCGACACGTGATGAGCATCTTCGTGCAGTACGCGCCATATCAGCTGAACGGAGGCTGGAACGATGCCAAGCGTGAGGCGTTCGGCGACGCGGTCGTCTCGACTCTCGCCCGCTACGCGCCGAACCTACCGTCGCTCATCCTGCACCGGCAAGTGCTGACTCCCGACGACATCCAGCGGATCACCGGCCTGACCGAAGGGAACATCTTCCAGGGCGAGCTCGCGCTGCAGCAGCTCTTCTTTCTCCGCCCGGTGCCGAAATGGGCGAAGTACCGGACGCCGATCGAAGGGTACTGGCAGTGCGGCGCGGGGACGCACCCCGGCGGGGGGATCATGGGCGCCTCGGGGCGGCTCGCCGCCCTCGAGATCCTGCGGGGTAAGGTATGAGCGCCCGAGCGTTCGATGCCATCGTCATCGGCGCCGGGGCCGACGGGCTCGTCGCGGCGTGCCGATTGTCGAAAGCGGGACGGCGGGTGCTGGTTCTCGATGCCGCCGACGCGGCGGGCGGCGAGCGTCGCATCCTCGAGTTCGCACCGGGATTCCGCGCGGCGCCGTGCGGAATCGATCCGGGCTGGGTTCCGTCGAAGATCGCCGCAGCGCTCGATCTCGCGGGTCTTGCGCGCAGCGCAACGGACACGCCGCTCAGCGTGCCGGTCGATCGGGGATCCTTCTTGACTCTGCCGCGCGATGCCGGACGGGCGGCGGCCGCGATCGCTCCGCACTCCCCGGGCGACGCCGCCCGATGGCCCGCCTTCACGGCCCTCGTCGGAAACTTCGCGGGATTCCTCGAGGCGCTCTACCAGGTTCCCGCGCCCGACGTCGACATCCGCTCCATCGGCGACTTTCTCACCCTGCTCTCTCTGGGGAAAACCTTTCGCTCGCTGGGCAAGCGGGACATGATGGAGCTCCTCCGAACCTTGCCGATGTCGGTCTGGGAGCTGCTCGACGACTGGTTCGAGTGCGGGCCGCTCAAGGCCGCGGTCGCCACGGCCGGCATCCAGGACTTCCAGCAGGGTCCGCGCTCCGGGGGCACCGGCTACGTTCTCATCCATCACCTCGCCGGAGCTCAGGAGGGCGCCATACGAGGACGAACCCCCTGGCAAAGCGGTCCGGGGGCGCTCACGGACTCTGCGGTTGCCGCGGCCCAGCGGCTCGGCGTCACGATCCGCCTGAACGCCCCGCTGGAGCGCATCCAGGTTCGCGACGACGCGGCGATGGGCGTCGTCCTCAAAGGCGGAGAGGAGATCCCCGCAAAGGCCGTTCTCTCGACCGTCGATCCCGCGACGACGTTCCTCGACTGGGTCGATTCCGTCTGGCTCGACCCCGAGTTCGTGCACGCCATCCGGAACATCCGCCACCGCGGCTGCACGGCTTTCGTCCTCTACGGGCTCGATGCGCTTCCGGAAGCCCCCGGTCTCGCCCGGGAGGCGCTCGCGGGAATCGTCTCGCTGACGCCCGACGTCGTCTCGCTCGAGCGCGCCGCCGACGCAGCGAAATACGGCCACGTGTCCGAGCATCCGCACGTGGAGCTGAATGCCCCCACGCTACTCGCGCCGTCGCTCGCCCCCTCCGGCCGCCACGTCCTGATCGCGAGGGTTCAATATGCCCCCTATCGCCTGAACGACGGGAAGACCTGGGGGGACGCCCACGGCTCCGCGCTGGCCGAGAAAGTCACGTCGACGATCGAGGCGACGTTCCCCGGCTTCCGCTCCCGCATCGCGCATCGCGTCGCGTTGACCCCCGCCGATCTCGAGAAGTGCTTCGGCCTGCGCGAAGGCGCCGCGTCGCAAGGGGAGATCGCCCTCGATCAGATCCTGTTCATGCGCCCGGTCGCGGGCTGGGGGCGCCACGTGACGCCGATCGAGAATCTCTTCTTAGGAGGCGCGGGCACGCATCCGGGGCCTGGAGTGCTGGGAGGGGCGGGATGGCTCGCGGCGGCGCGTATGCTCGCATCTCCGAGGGCCGGACGATGAGCCTCGAGCGGCTGCGCACCGAGCTTTCCCGCTTCGACCCCTCGATTCCGATCGAGCGCGCGTGGACGCCTCCGGCGTCCTGGTACGTGCTGCCGGAGTTTCTCGACCTCGAGAGGACGAACGTCTTTCGTCGGTCGTGGCAGGCGGTCGGGCGCCTCGACCGGGTGAGCCGGCCCGGAGACTATTTCGCCGGATGTCTCGTCGACGATCCCTACGTCGTCGTCCGGGATGACAGCGGCACGCTGCGCGCATTCCACAACGTCTGCCGCCACCACGCGGCTCAGGTCTGCCACGGGGAGGGGAGTCTCACCGAGCTGACCTGCCCCTATCACGGCTGGACGTACCGGCTCGACGGGGGCCTGAGCAAGGCACCGCGTCTCGGGCGGAACGAGCTGTTCGATCGCGACCGGTTCTCCTTGAAGCCGGCCGCGGTGGCGGCATGGGGTCCGCTCGTCTTCATCCATCTCGGAGAGGACGCGCCGCCGCTCGAGCCACAGCTCGCCGAGCTCGGCCCGCGTCTCACGGCGATGAAGAGCTGGGACCTCAAGTTCGCCGCGCGGCGGACGTACGAGATGCGGTGCAACTGGAAGGTCTACGTCGACAACTATCTCGACGGCGGCTACCACGTCGCGGTGCTGCACAAGGCGCTGGCGGGGCAGCTCGATCTCGCGACCTACGACACCGAGATGTTCGAGCGTGTGTCGATCCAGTCGTGCCGATCTCCCGAGGAGACCCCCGCCGAAACCGGCGGCGATTTCGCCGAGCGGATCGGGGCGGAGGCGCTCTACGCCTTCGTCTACCCGAACTTCATGCTCAACAGGTACGGGCCGATCCTCGACACCAATTGGGTCGTGCCGCTGGGACACGACCGGACACACGTGATCTTCGATTTCTATTTCGAGGCGACCGAGGGCGCGAAGGCGAGAGAGTTCATCGAGCGAAGCCTCGCCGCGAGCCACAAGGTCCAGGAAGAGGATGGGTCGATCTGCGAGTCCGTGCAGCGAGGTCTGGGCTCTCCCGCCTACGATCGGGGCATCTACGCGGCCAACATCGAACTGGCCGCGCACCACTTCCACCGGTTGCTCGCCGCCGATCTGAATCGCAGCTAGGCCGGGCCTCGTGAAGTCCGCTCGATCCGAATCCCTCGACGCGATCTTTCGGCCTCGCTCCGTCGCCGTCGTCGGCGCCTCGCGCAAGCGCCAGACGATCGGCCGCGAGATCCTGGCGAATCTCGTGGACTTCGAGTTCCACGGACCGGTCTACCCGGTGAACCCCAAGGCCGATTCGGTCCACTCGATCCGCTGCTACCGCTCGATCGCCGAAGCGCCGGATCCCGTGGATCTCGCGATCGTCACCGTCGCCAAGGATCAGGTCTTGAAAGTCGTCGACGCCTGCGGAAAAAAAGGGGTGCGCGGACTCGTCGTCATCACCGCCGGTTTCAAGGAGGTCGGACCGGCGGGCGCGCTCCTTGAAGCGAAGCTCCGGGCGAAGCTCGCGAAGTACCGGATGCGGATGGTCGGCCCGAACTGCATGGGCGTCGTCAACACGGAGGGCGACGTCAGGCTCAACGCGACGTTCGCGGCCGCGCGGCCGGTCCGCGGGAACGTCGGGTTCGTCTCGCAGTCGGGGGCACTCGGCGAGGCGATTCTCGCCGACGCCGTCGAGAGCGGACTCGGCGTCGCGATGTTCGTCTCGATGGGGAACAAGACCGACGTCTCCGGGAACGACCTTCTCGAGTACTGGGAGGATAACCCGGACGTTCAGGCGATCCTCATGTACCTGGAATCCTTCGGGAACCCCAGGCGGTTCACGACGATCGCGCGCCGCATCACGCGCAAGAAGCCGATCGTCGCCGTGAAGGCGGGGCGAACGGCCCAGGGGGCGCGCGCCGCGACGTCGCACACGGGATCGATCGTCGGGCTCGACGTCGCGTCGGACACTTTGCTCGAGCAGTGCGGTGTGCTGCGGGTGTCCTCGATGGAGGAGATGTTCACGCTGGCGCAGGCGCTCGCGAGCCAGCCGGTGCCGAGAGGAGACCGGATCGCGATCGTCACCAACGCCGGCGGCCCCGGCATCCTCTGCACCGACGCGCTGATCGGGGCCGGGCTTACGCTCGCCGAGCCGTCGAAGAAGACGCGCCGGGCGCTCGCCGCCGTGCTCCCGGCGGAGGCCTCCACGCGCAACCCCATCGACATGATCGCTTCGGCCGACGACGCCCGTTACCGGGCGGTGCTCGAGCTCGTCCGGCACGATCCCGGCGTCGACGCCGTCATCGCGATCTTCGTCTCGCCGATCATGATCGACGCGTACGAGGTCGCGGCGGCGATCGCGGAAGCGGCGGACGGACAGAAGCCGGTGCTCTCCGTTTTCATGGGGAAACAGCGTAGCGCCGAGGGGATCGCCCTTCTGCGCGAGCGGCGCGTCCCCGTCTACCGATTTCCGGAGAATGCCGCGGCGGCGATGGCCGGGCTCGCGCGCTACCGCGTCCTGCGCGACCGGCCCGCCGGCAAGTCGGTCTCGTATCGGAGCCAGCGGGCTCGCGCCGGCAAAGCGATCTCCGCCGCGCGCAAAGCCGGGCGGACCATGCTGTCCTCCTGGGAAGTCGCCGAGGTCCTCGCGGCCTACGGTTTTCCGCTCGCTCCGTCGCGTCTCGCTGCGTCGGCCGCGGAGGCGATCGAAGCCGCGCACGCGATCGGCTACCCCGTCGTACTGAAGGCGGCTTCGGACGCGATGGCTCACAAGTCGGACCTCGGGGGCGTCAAGCTCGATCTCAGGAACGCCGACGAGGTCGCCGCGGCCTTCAAGGAGATCGTCGCGAAGCTGAAGTCGAAGGACGCGAATCTCAGGGTTCAGGTCCAGCGAATGATCGCCGGCGGCCGCGAGACGATCCTGGGTATGACGCACGATCCCCACTTCGGACCCGTGCTCATGTTCGGACTCGGTGGAATCTTCGTCGAGGTGATGAAAGACGTGTCGGTCCGCCTTCATCCGCTGACCGACGTCAACGCTCGGGCGATGATCGAGCGGATCAAGGGATATTCGCTTCTGACCGGGGCGCGCGGGGAGCAGCCCGTCGATCTCGATTTTCTCGAAGAATCCCTCCTCAGGCTATCTCAGCTCGTCGGAGACCTCGAGGGTGACCTCGCCGAGCTCGACATCAATCCGCTGATCGTCACAGGAGACCGGAGGAGCTCGTTCGTCGTCGATGCGCGGATCGCGCTGATTCCGAAAGGGTGATCATTCGACGACGACCGTGCCGCCGAACATCCCCATCCCACAGGTGAACGAAATCTCGCCCGGCTCCTTCGGCGTGAAAGTGATCGTCACCGTCTCGCCTGCGGGAAGCTCGCGCGTGATCCCGAGCTTCGGGAAGACGACCGTTCGCGCGCAATTCCGATCGTCCCCGCGGTGGAAGACCAGCTCGACCGTTTCCCCGGCTTTGACGACGAGCCGCGACGGTGTGTAGCCGGAGCTCGTCACCTCGATCCTCAGCGCTCCTCGCTCCAGCTGAGGGGCCGATGCCGTCGCGGATGCGGCGGCGACGTCCAGAACGAACGGAATCGAGATCACCGCATCGTTCCGCCGGAACTGCGCCCACATCTTGTAGAGGCCCGGCTTCGGAAAAGTGACGTAGGTCGAGACCGATGACGGGCTCGGGCCAACGAGGCGTTTTTCCAGAGCGACGGGATCGTGCACGTGCCGCTTCGGGTCCTGGCTCGGGTCGAACACCTCGCCGGCCTCGAGCGGGTGCGCATGGATGAATTCCAACCGGTCCTCGCTGATGACGACCACGTGCGCCAGCGCGTCGAGGAAGAGTTGCAGGTCCGTCACCGGCGCACCGCTCCCGGAGTCGCTCAGCGCAAACGCGAACAAGACGCTGTCCCCTGCGCGCAGCGGGCGGTCGAACGTCAACCGGGCCCGCAGGCCGTCGATCGTTTTCTCCGGCCTCGCGTCCTCGACCAGCCGGACCGGCTCGCGCCGCGGGCCCTCGACGTCGATGACGAACCGGTCGACCACCGCTCCCGATCCGGGGGGCGTGTAGTCGGCGTAGAGCGCGTACCGTCCGCCATGGGCGAACGTGTGCGAGAGGCCGTAACTGTCGTCCGCCTGCAGGTCGGGATGGACGTGGTCGAACTCCGCCAGGTCCTCTGACACGATCAGCAGATGCATCGGCCGCTCGTGGACGTTCTGGAGAAACCGGATCGCGCTTCCCGAGGGGCCGCGGATCAGGAAGGACAGCGACGCCGGCTCGCCGGCCCTGACGCGCGGCGGTGTCGAGAGCTCCGCGTGGTATCCGGCAGGCGCCGGGGCTGCGAGCGCGGCCAGCGTCAGAGCGAGAACGGCTAGGGGCACGAGGCCAGCGACTGGGTCGCCTCGCAGACGGACGCTCCCCGCGGGCGCTCGATGCCGGACGGACCGGCGCCGTAGGATCCCTCGTCGGAAATCGCGAGCGGCACGAGCAGGAAATACCTGTCCCCGGCCGAGGGGGTGATCGTTTCGGTCAGGTCGCCGGCGACGTCGTGGCACGCCACCGGCGCGTGCGTGTACCACGAGCCGAGCGTGCCCTCGTAGATCGCGTAGTCGACGGCACCCGGACCGCAGCTCGCCCCCCAAGTCAGCGTGACGTCTCCCCCGGCCGCCCTGGCGACGGCGAGGGAGCTCGGAACCTCGCCCGGCGCCGAAGGCGCGACGTAGGTGGTCACCGGCTCCGAAACGACGACGTGGCCCATCGTCGAGAGGTTTTCCATCGCGACGACGCCGTTGTATCTCGGCCCCAACGCGTACGGGTAGGCGGACGCGCCCGAGGCGTCGATCGTCAAGAAATACGCGTAGATTCCGAAAGGATATTCGGGGGTGACGACGAACCGGCCGTTGCTGGCGTCCAGATCACCCAGCCCCGCGACGTATTCGTAGTCCTCGACGTAATAGCCGAGCGGGTAGGTCGGCGAGACCGCGGGTCCGTACTGCGACGGCGTCAGCACGGTGCCGTCGGGAAGGGTCGTTCTCGTCGTGATGCTCCGGAGGTGGTAGCTGGTCCGCATTCGCGCGATTCCCCCGGTGCCGTCGGCGTTGGCGAACGCGTACGGGCCGTAGATCGGATAGCCGTCGAAGGCCCAGCCGAAGATCGGCGAGTGCGTCCCTGGGTTGGCGGTGAAGACGCAGCGCGCATTCTGATGATTGTGGTAACGGCCGCCCGGGGCGGCGTGTCCCAGGCAGGAATCGAAGCTGGCCGCCTCGACGAGCACCGCATTCTGATGCCAGATGTTCTGGTTGTTGTAGGAGCGCGCGTCGAGCGGGTTGTAGACCGGGACTCCGTTCGTCCAGGAGCCCATCGCGCCGAGAGGCGTCGAGGTCTTCGTCCCCGTGTTCACGGTGGGGAGCCGTGGGATCTTGAATACGTAGCTCTGGTTGCTCGGGAGGTTGGGGTCGGAGGGCCACGGGCCGATCGAGTACGAAGGGATGCCCGACGCGCTGACGTAGACGTAACTGGCCGAATACCGCACCAGCTGTACGTTGGCGGGCAGGCCAGCGTACCCGGTCGCTCCGGTCGTGTTGATCGTCCAGGTCAGAAGCTCCGGCGGGTCGGCGAGCGCATCGCCTGCCGCGAGGCCGAAAAGCATCAGCGACACTGCGATCCTGCTCACCGCACCCCTCCCTCGGTCGGCCTATTCGTCGCCCGGCCCGGGCCCCATGCCCCGCCGGGGCTCGAGCGCACGCGCCTTCTGTTGCTGCTCCGGCGTCAGGAGATTCTTGACCTTGATCATCAGCGAAAGGTGGGCGGTCTTGATCTGCTTTTCGAGATCCATCGCCTGGCTCGCGAGAGCGAGCACCGCCGGCTCGTCGAGCTTCGAATTGTCGAGGGCCGACTGGAGCTGCTCCGTCACTCGGTGCAGATCGATCTGAAAATCGAGGACGCGGCCGTGCGTGTCGTTGACGAGCTTCTTGACCGCGGTGAGCTGATCGGCGGTCAGGCCGAGCGCGAGCTGATTCATGAGGATCAGCTCCGGCGGAAACAGGTTGTGCTCCATCGGCGGGCCCATTCCGGGACCACCCATGCCGGGTCCACCCAACGGGCCGCGCGGAGGCTCGCCCCCCAGGGCCGCGAGAGCGGCGGTCGACATGAGGACGGCGCACGCCAAGGTTGTCAGGGTCTTGAAACCATTCATCGCGTTCCTCCGGAAACCGTCTCGTCGGCCGAGCTCTCGGGAAGAGGGACCGACGACAACGAAAGGGAAGGTACGGAGCTGGGGATCTCGAGGCCGGGGAGCTTCAGCCAGGCGTCCGTCGGCGCCGTCCAGGAGGACAAGGACTTGGCCTGCGCGATCGCCTCGTCCGAGGAGATCGTCCCGTCGCGCCGCGTCGCCACGAAAACGATCGCCGCGATCATCGCGGCGGCGGCCAGCCCTGCTGCCGGCGCCCATCGCGTGGGGCGCGGGTGGCGGGAGACATGAAGAAAGCGCTGGAACGGCGGCGTCGCCGCGGCGTCATCGTCGCGCATGAGCTGGAACAACTCGCGCAGGTCCCTGTCGTCCCAACGATCGCTCATCGCACGCTCTCCGATCGAAGGATCGCGCGCAGCCGTGCCTTGCCGCGCTCGTAATGCTGCCGAGCGGAGCCCGTCGTGATTCCGAGCACCCCCGCCGCCTCTTCGATCGTCATATCCTCCGAAAAGACGAGATGGAGCACCTCGCGCTGGCGAGGCGAAAGCAGGCTCATCGCCTTCGACAGCGCGCGCACTCGCTCCCCTCGCTCCGAGCTCGCCTCGGGATCGACCGCGGGAGGCAGGGCCGGGCTCTGCGTGAAGAGGCGCGCGAGCCGCTGTCCGGTGAGCCAGCGCGCGCGCCGCTCCTCCCTCGCGGTGCGACGGATCACCCCGAACAAGAACGACTTGAAGCTCGACCTCCCGTCGAAGCGCGCGCTGCCGTCGAGCACCTTGACGTAGGTCACCTGCAAGACCTCCTCGGCGAGCGAACGGTCGCGATGGCAGCAAGCCAGGGCCCAACCGAAGCTTTCCGCATGGATCTCACCGAGAGCGGCCTCCATGGTCTTCCCTGGTGAGTGGGTCGAGCACGCGTCCTGTATGACAGCCGAATCCGGCGGGTCTCCACCACGACGGCCCAAGCGCGTCACAAGGGCAGCCGCTGGCCGTCCGCCGCGAGGGCGAAGCCACGGCTTTCGATCGCGCGCCTTTCGGGCCCTGCGGGATCGAGAGCCCCGTTCGAGTGATTGAGGTGGGTGAAGTAGACGCGGAGCTTCCGCGCGCGGACGTCGTCTTGGAGCCGGTCCATGCTCGCTTCGATCAGAGGATGGCCGATTTTCGCGACGTCGCGGCCGGGCAACTCGCCGACGGTGAAGAACGTCCCGTCGATCAGCGCCGTGTCGCAGGACGCCAGAGCTTCGAGGGCGGGGGGCGCCCAAGTCGACCAGGTGTCGGTGTCGGGGACGTAGACGACCGTGTGACGAGGTCCGGCGATGGTGAACCCGACGGTGTCGGAGTCCTCGTCGCGGTGCGGCACCGAAAACGGCGTCACGCGGATCCCGGCGTCGAGCTCGATCGCCATCCCCGGAGGCGATTCGCGCAGGTCGATTTCCTCACGCCCGACCAGGCGGCTCCAGGGCGCGTTGGCGCGCAGGAAAGCGGCCATTCGCGGCGTCGCGTAGACGGGAAGCCGAGACGTATGCACCGCCTCGAAGCCGAAGAACGCAAGGCCGAGATAGTGGCCCGCGTGCGCGTGGCTCAAGAGAACACCGTCGACAGGAGCGCGGTCGACACCTCCTCGCGTGTGCGAGCCGACGCTGGGAAGCCGGTCGAGCTGCTCGCGCAAATCGGGGGTCGCGTCGACGAGAAAGCGGTGCCCGGTCGCGGGAACGATGACGGCGAGCGAGGCCACATGACGGCGCCGCGCTGGGTCGCGACGGGCCGCCTCGCAATGCGAGCAAGTGCAGGCCACGTGAGGGACACCGCCGTCCTGCGCCGTCCCGAGCACGAGGACATAGGGGTCCAACCTCGCGGGAGGCGCCGAGCAGCCCGCCGCCAGCATCGCGCCGACGAGCACGGCGCTCCCGAACGCCACCCCGAGCTTCATGAGGTCAGCGCAGCAGGATCCAGTCGGCAATGACGGAGACCACCGCCGGATCGACGTGCGCCGGGAATCCATACTCCGCGCCCGTCGATTCGTGCTCGACCTTCATGAAAAGGTGGTTCAGCCCCGCGAAGCTCCGGTAGGTCACCCGGCCGCCCGCGGTTCCCACTTTCGTCCGCAGGATCTCGAAATCGAGGTCCTTGCGAACCTGCACGTCCTCGTCCCCTTGCAGCACCAGGATCGGCAGCTTGGATTCGCGCACCGACTTCGGGACGTCGACGGCGATCAAGTCGCGCCAGTACGCGGCCGACGCCCCCATGAACGGAGGCGTGTTCAATCGCTTGGGGTCGCGGATCGCCGCGAACTTGTCCTTCAGGAGCTTCGTCTGGTCGGCGATGTCGTCGGCGCTCAACCCGGTCAGCTTCGCCCCCTGCGCCATCTGATCGATGACGATCGCGTCGATCGGCCGCACGCCGGGCGCCATCATCACGACCCCGCGCGAGGGCGGCGAGGTAGCGGCCACTTTCGGCGCGACCATAGCGCCCTCCGAGTGGCCCAGCACGAAGATCCGCTCGGGATCGATCCCGGAGGTTTTCGTCAGCTGCTCGATCGCGGCCTTGGCGTCGTCGTAGTACTCGTCCTTCAAGAGCGCATCGGCGAGCTTGCTCTTGTCCTTGATGGCGAAGGTGCGCTTGTCGAATCGCAGCGACGCGATGCCCCGATCGCCGAGACCGCGCGCGATGTCGGTGAACGGCTTGTTCGGACCGATGGTCTCGTCGCGGTCATGGGGGCCTGAGCCCGACAGGAAGACCACGGCGGGGACCGGCCCCTCCGATTTCGGGATGAGCAGCGTTCCCGGAAGCGTCGCGGCGGGACCGTGAACCTCGATCTCCTTCTCGCGCGTGTCCGGTTTGAACCGCTCCGGCTCGCCCGGCGGACCGGCGGCGGCAATCGCTTCGTACCCTCGGCGCTTGAACAGAGCTTGCTGCATCGGGATCTCCGCTTGGAGCAGAGCCCCGTCGTCCGCGCGGGCGGTCAGCTCGGTTCCGACGTTGGCCATCGTCAAGCGGTACGTCCGGGTGGCGACCGCGGCCCCGCCGACGCTTCCCTTCCCATCGGCGCCGCGCTTCACTGTCGCCGGCAGGGCCTCGAGAATCTGTGGAACGAGCGCGGTGATCGCGCGCTCCTCCCCCGGCGCCAGATCGCGAAGCGCGCGGGTCAGGCCGTCGAGATGCGAGCCGAAGTTGTTGTCGAGCAAGAACACGCGGCCGCCCGCGGCGACGTCCTGCGATCGCAGCGGCTGGGTCGCCCCTTTCGCCGTGATCGACAGCGTGAGGCCCCCTTCCTTCGGGGCGGCGTGCACGACGACTTGCTGGCCGGGGGCGTCGACGTCGAGGGTGTAGGAGAGGGGGTGCCCGTCGGCCGCCAGCGTGGTCTGCTGCGTGAGGACCGCGTCGCCGAGCCCGGGGACCTTCATCGAGACCTTCCCCGTCAGCGCGACGCCGTCGGGTCCCTCGGCGCGCCGGAACTCCTCGGTTCCGTACGGTGTGCCGGAGACAACGATCTCGATCGTCTCCGGCGGGGGTTCGGGAGCCGCCGCGGTCGCGGCGGCCAGAAGAGCGCTTGCGAGCAACATGGGGTCGCCTCTCGATTCCCGGGGAGCGGCGTCCAGTATGCCTCAGCTCGGCGAACCCCAGGCTACACTGGATCTCGTGAGCGGGCGTCATGCGTCATCGTGGGCGAGGGCGGTCGCACCGGTGGCTGTCTTCGTTCTCGCGGCCTGCGGCAAGATGGGTCCGCTGCAGCCCCCCGCCCCGCGAGGACCTCTGCCGGCTGCCGGTGTCGAGGCTCGCCAGCTCGGGTCTCGCGTGGAGATCGCTCTCACGGTGCCCCAGCCGCGCGGCACGGACGAATCGCAATCGGTCGCGCGCACGGAGATCCTGAGGGTCGCCTACCCGCGAGGCCGGACGCCGACCCCCGAATCGGACGCGTTCCGCGTCCGCGGCGAGGTGGTTGCGTCGGTCGACGCTGAGTACGCGAAGCCGGGAGACCGCATCGTGATCGCGGACCCCGCGCTGACCCAGTTGGCCGACGCCGGCGTCGGGTGGACGCTGCGCTACGGCGTCCGGGTGCGCGATCAGCGAGGACGTCCGTCGCCGCTCGTCGTTGCGAAGGACCTGACGACCGTCCCTGCGGTACTCGCGCCGCGCGCGCTGATGGGACAGGCGAGCGCCGACGGCGTCCGGTTGTCGTGGGATGCGGCGGAGGGGGCTCCCGAGGGTGCGACGTACAACGTCTACCGGGGCCCCGCCGGTGGAAAGCTGTCGGAGCACCCTCTCAACGTCCAGCCGTTGAGCTCGAAGGACGATCTCGACGCCACGGTGGAGGCTGGAAAGATCTATCAGTACGTCGTGCGCGCGGTTGCCGCGGACGGTCCCCCGTACCGTGAGAGCGAGTCTTCGAACGTTGCCGTGGTCGATGCGTCCGACAGGTTTCCTCCGGCACCTCCGTCGGGGCTGGTCGCCGTGCAGGAAGGGAGCGGTGTCCGCCTCCTCTGGAATCCCGGCCCCGAAAGCGATCTCGACGGCTACCACGTCTATCGCAACGCCAACGGTTCGGGCTGGACGCGCGTGAACTCCTCCGTCCTCCCCCAGCCGTCCTATCTCGATTCTGCGGTGGCGCCGGGGATGGTGCTGCGCTATCGCGTGACCGCCGTCGACCGAACGGTGCCCCCGAACGAGAGCGGACCGTCGTCCGAGGTGGAGCTTCGGACCGCGGCGGAGCCGTCGGCGACGCCGGGAGGACCATGAGAGTCCGCGTGGCTTTCACCAAGATGTCCGGCGCCGGGAACGACTTCGTCGTGCTCGACGCGGCGGGCTGGGAGGGGATTCCCGGCGACCGGACGGCATGGGTGCGCGAGGTCTGCAGGCGTGGCGTCTCCGTGGGAGCCGACGGCGTGCTCGTCGTCTCGACCGAACGTGGCGGACGGGTGCGCGTCCTGTTCTTCAATCCCGACGGGGGAGAGGCGTTCTGTGGCAACGGCAGCCGATGCGCAGCACGGTACGCCCTGCGGCGCGGCCTCGCGCCGCGCGGGGAGATGGTGCTTGCGACGTCAATCGGCGAGGTCCCCGCGCGGGTCGGGGGAAGCGTCGTCGCCTTGACTCTGCCGCCGCCCGAGAATCGTGGCGAGATCGTCCTTCCCGAAGGCGCGACGACCTTCCGAGGCCGATGGGTTTTCGCGGGAGTACCCCACGTGGTCATCCCGGTCGCCGGACTCGGCGCCTATCCGCTCGAGCGGGTCGGGCCGATCCTTCGGCGACACCCCGCGCTCGGTAGCGCGGGGGCCAATGTCGATCTCGTCGAAACGGCCGCCGACGGGCGTCTGCACGTGCGAACGTGGGAACGTGGCGTGGAGAACGAAACCCTCTCCTGCGGCACCGGCGCCGTGGCCAGTGCGCTCGCCGCGCGGATGGACGGCGCAGGGGAGAAGATCGTCATCGTGCCGCGAGCCGGTATCCCGTTGACGGTCACGCTGCCGGGGCCGCCGTCGCGGCCGACGGCGGCGCATCTCGAGGGAGACGCCCGATTCGTGTTCGACGGTTCGCTCGATGCGGAAGCCATTGCGGAACGCTCGTGAGTCCTGTCACTCGCGCGAGGAAGATCTTCGACTGGATCGCGGGGATCACGCTCCTGCTTCTGGGGATCGCAGGCCTGGTTCTGCCCGTGCTGCAGGGGGTGCTCTTGATCCTGGCCGGGCTGGCGATCCTCAGCAGCCACAGCGTGTGGGCCCGCCGCGCCTCCGAGTGGCTCAAAGCCCTACCGCGCCGGCTCCGCGCGCGCGTCAAGCGAAGCGAGTGAGCGTCACTCGGAGCCCAGGCCCTTCGGCCAGGCGACCGCGTACATGCGCGCACCGGCGAGCACCCGCTTGACGTACAGGCGCGTCTCGGGAATCGGAATGCGCTCGACGAAGCGTTCGTCGTCGTCCTTTCCCGAAGGCGGGACCCAGCGCTCGACCCGGGACGGCCCTCCGTTGTAGGCGGCGAGCGCGCGGGGGATCGAGCCGCAGCGCCGCCTGTAGTCGCTCAGGTGCGCGCATCCCAGGGTCAGATTCGTCGCCGGGTCGAACAGGTCGGCGGGATCGAACTTGGGAAGGCCGATGGAGCGCGCGAGCTCCGCGCCGACCGCCGGCATGATCTGAAGCAGGCCGCGCGCGCCTGCGGACGACACGGCCAGCGGGTTGTACGCGCTCTCCTGGAGAGCGACGGCCGCGACGAGGTTCGGGTCGAGCCCGAAGCGCTGGGACACCTTCGTCACCGCGTCGGCCGATCCGGCCGGATACAGAAGTCGCCAGAGCTCGCCCGGGATCTCGTCGACCGGCTTGCGGTCGCGATCTCCGACCGCATCCTGCGCGAGGCCGATCGCATCGGAGAGCGCCGCGGCCGCGCGGGCGGCCTCGGCGGCTTCGAGCGCCACCGCCGGCGCGCTCGCCCCGG
>JACXTT010000976.1_pt1 | contig 48960 bp, 53 predicted proteins | sample 9270951 | NCBI WGS metagenome assembly JACXTT01 (sample SAMN15532306, study PRJNA645909) | rock metagenome | isolation source: weathered quartz diorite | place: Puerto Rico | collected 2017-06-21 | reverse complement strand
TCCCCGCGCGTCGGCGCGGCCGAGCCCTGCGCCGGCCGTGTCCGCGGCGCCGCCGTCGCCGCGGACCATTCAAAGCGCACCAGACGCTCGATCAGCGAGGCGCCTTCGCGCAGCAGGAAATCCTTGAAAGCCGCGGCCACCGGCGGCAGGTGCTTGGTGCGGTTGTGCACCAGGTACCAGTTGAGCATCGCGGGGAAGTCCTGCACGTCGAGCACCACCAGATTGCCGGCCAGCAGGTCGAGCCCGATCGTGTGGGCGGAGAGGAACGCGATACCCATGCCGGCCACGACCGCCTGCTTGATGGTCTCGGTGCTGTGGATCTGCATCGCGACGTTGAGCCTGCCGAGCTGCCGTCCGAACACCTCGCGCATCGAGTTCCAGGTGTCGGACCCGGGCTCGCGTGCGATGAAGCGCTCGCGGTTGAGCGCCGCGCGCGGGATCTGCCGCGCCGCGGCGAGCGAGTGGCCCGGTGCCGCGACGATCACGTAGGGGTGCGGCGCGAACGGCACCGCGACGATATCCATATCGCGCGGTGGGCGGACCATCACCGCAAGATCGGTGAGGTTGTCGGCGAGCTGGCGCAGCAGCCCCTCGCGGTTGTGGACCGTGAGATTGAAGGTGATGCCGGGGTGACTGGCGCCGAAGGTCGCCAGCACACGCGGAAAGAAGTAGTCGCCGGCGCTGATGACCGCGACGTCGAGCCGGCCGCCGGTAACGCCCTTGAGCTGCGCCAGCGCGGCTTCAGCGTCGCTCATGCGCTGGGTGATGGCCCGCGCGCACTCGAGCATCTGCTCTCCGGCCGGTGTCAGGTAGGTCCGCCGACCGATGCGCTCGAAGAGCGGTAAGCCCACCTGCGAGGTGAATTGCTTGAGTACGGTCGACACCGCCGGCTGCGACAGGTGCAGCTCCTCGGCGGCGCGGGAGAAGTTCATGTGGCGCGCTGCGGTCGTGAATACCCGCAGCTGCCGGAGGGTCACATTGCGCATGGCGACCTCGGAGGACGGCCTCTTGTAAGTATTATGAAACCGTTATGGTCGGGATAGAAAGCTTTAACTTTTCTTCTGGTATCCGGGAGCGTAGGGTGAGGACAGGCTGGACCCCAAGGGTGGAGCGCGCATGGCGGCTGTGAGTGAGCTGGTTGAGTCGAGCGAAGAGCTGGCTGCTGAGCTCGAGGCGTACAACCGCGCCTTCTCCGAGCTCGAGCTGCCCTGGCGCTGGGACGCGCAGACGCTGCGCCACCTCCTCAGCGTGGCGCCCGACCGGGACTGCGTCGGTGCCTACGTGGAGCGCAATCAGCCGCACCTGCTGCGGGTCTACGAGAAGGCGTTCCTGCGTGACCTGGTGAGCTCGGCCCGCGAGCGCTGCCGGCAGGAAGCATAGTTCCCGGCGTAACCGGGCCCGCCCCGCACCGGGCAGAGGTGCCGCGGTAAGCTAGGCACCCGTGGAAACCTGCAAGATCTACCCTGATCGCCGGAGGGCCTTCTGATGCCCGGCGGCCGGATCGATCCCACACGCCCGTTCACACCGCTCGGGATCGCGGTACTCACAATCTCCGATTCCCGCGACGCCGCGACCGACACCTCCGGCGACCTGCTCGCCGAGCGCATCGTCGCAGCGGGCCACCGGCTCGCGGCGCGCGCGCTGGTGCGCGACAGCAAGGCTGATATCCAGCAGCAGCTGCGCCGCTGGATCGAGGACCCCGGCGTGGATGTCGTTATCAGCACCGGCGGCACCGGGCTGACCGGGCGCGACGTGACGCCGGAGGCGGCGCGGGAGCTGTTCGAGAAGGAGCTCGAGGGATTCGCCGTGCTGTTTCATCTGGTCTCCTACGAGACCGTGGGCGTCTCGACGCTCCAGTCGCGGGCCTGCGCCGGGATTGCCGGGGGCACGGTGATCTATGCGCTGCCCGGATCCAACGGTGCCTGCCGCGACGGCTGGGACAGGCTGATCGGCCCGCAGCTCGACAGTCGGCACCGGCCGTGCTCAATCGTGGAAGTCATTCCCCGATTTCAGGAAAATTAGGTCGCGGAGCTGACCCGATGCCCGCTGATCGAGCAGACGCCGCGCCGGCCACCGACACGGTGCAGGCCGCGCGCGTCAAGATGCTCGCCACCCCGACCGCGCTGCCCGCCGAGGCCCTCGACATCGGCGCGGCGCTCGGGCGCACGCTCGCCGACACCCTGCAGGCGCCGCGCGCGCAACCGCCGTTCCGCTCCTCGGCGATGGACGGCTACGCCGTACGTGCGGCCGATCTCGAGCGCGGTCCGTTCACCGTGGTCGGCGAAGCTCTCGCCGGGAAAGCGTACGCGGGCACCGTCGGCGCCTCGATCGCGGTGCGCATTTTCACGGGCGCCCCGGTTCCCGAGGGCTCGGACGTGGTCGTCCCGCAGGAGCGCGCGCGGCGTGAGGGCCCGACGGTGTGGCTGGAAGCGCCGGCCCCACTGCGCCCCAACATTCGCGCCGCGGGCATAGATTTCGGGTCGGGCGACGTGCTCGCGCGACGGGGCACCCGGCTCGACGCGCGTCACATCGCGCTCCTCGCCGCCGCCGGCATCGCATCGGTGCGCGTCACGCGCAAGCCGCGTATCGCGGTGCTCGCCACCGGCAACGAGCTGGTGCCGCCCGGCGCGCGCGCCGCGCCCGATCAGATCTTCGACTCGGTGAGTTTCGCGATCGCCGCCATGATCGTAGAGTGGGGCGGCTCGCCCTTGCGCGCTGCGGTCCGGCCCGATGAGCCGGGGCCGATCGCGGCCGCTGTCGAGCGCGCCCTCCCGGATGCGGACCTCGTGGTGATCATCGGCGGCGCCTCCGTGGGCGACTACGATCTCGTCAAGCCGGCGCTCGCGGGCCTCGGGCTCTCGATTGCCGTGCCGCGCATCGCGATCCGCCCGGGCAAGCCCACCTGGTTCGGCACCGTCCGCGCCAAGCCGGTGCTCGGGCTTGCGGGTAACCCCGCGGCCGCCATGGTGGGTGCGTACCTGTTCCTGCGGCCTCTGCTGCAGGCGCTGCTGGGGCGTGAGACGCACGATCCGGCTGCGACGGCGCTGCTCGACGGAGAGCTCGGCGCGAGCGGCGCCAACGAGTGCTATTGGCGCGCCCTCGTGCGGGTCGATGCGGATGCGCGGATGCGGGTGCGACCGTTCGACAATCAGGACACCTCCCTGGTATCGGTCTTTGCAGCGGCCAACGCGCTCATTCGCCGCCCGGCCGGTGCTGGGGCCGCCGCGAGCGGCGAGCCGGTCGAAGTGAGATGGCTCGATCGCAACTGACGTGGTGTTAGAGTTGCCCGGATGAGCCTCGGCCCCTCAGCGGAGAGCCGCATACCGCTCGGCAAGAGTGGCCTCAGGGTCGCGCCCATGGGGTGGGGAATGTGGCGCTTCGCGGGCGGCGATCGCGCCAGTGCGCGCCGCCGCGTGGAAGCCGCGCTCGAGATCGGCTGCACGCTGTTCGACACCGCGGACATCTACGGATACGGCGGGGACGGGGACTTCGGCGATGCCGAGTCGCTGCTCGGTGAGGTCTTGCGCGAGGCGCCGCAGCTGCGCACGCGCATGGTGCTCGCGACCAAGGCCGGCATCACGCCGCCGGTGCCCTACGACTCCAGCGCGCGCTATCTCATGGACGCCTGCGAGGCATCGCTCGGGCGTCTCGGGGTGGAACGGATCGATCTGTTTCAGATTCACCGCCCCGATCTGCTGGCCCACCCCGCCGAAGTCGCCCAGGCCCTCGAGCGGCTGCGCAGTGCAGGCAAGATCCGGGCGGCGGGCGTCTCGAACTACACGGCGGCCCAGGTCGAGGCGCTCTGCGCATACCTGGCGTTCGACCTTGCCACGGTGCAGAACGAATTCTCGCCGCTTGCGATCGAGCCGCTCTCGGACGGCACGATGGACGGGGCCGTGCGCCGCGGCCTGGGGGTGCTCGCGTGGTCGCCGCTCGCGCAGGGCCGGCTCGGGGCCTCTTCGGCCGAGTCCGCTGACGGCGCGCGCGTGGCTGCGGTGATCAGTGCCCTCGATGCGGTGGCGGCGCGGGCGGGCACGCCGCGCTCGGCCGTCGCCTACGCCTGGATCATGGCTCATCCGGCACGGCCCATTGTCCTGATCGGGAGCCAGAATCCGGCGCGGATCCGCGAGGCGCGGAGCGCCTACTCCGTTGAGCTGACCCGCGAGGAGTGGTACCGAATCCTGGTCGCGGCGCGCGGGGCACGCATGCCCTGAGGCGCGTCGCTAGGCTAGGTACTAGCCGCAGCTGAGCGGATGGCATCGCGGCGCTAAGATCGGCAGCCGCGGATCAATAAAATGAACTACCCGGAGTGGCGGCGCCGGCTGCGGCGCGAACTATCCTGGCTCCTCGCCCTCAAGGTCGCGGCGCTCGCGCTCCTCTGGTGGCTGTTCTTCTCGCCCGCCCACCGCACCCCGGTGGATGGCCAGGCTGAGAGCCGGCGACTCGCCCTCACGCGCGCGGCGCCCGTCGCGCCGCTGCTGGCACCTTCGAGCGCGGAGAATCGCCGTGATTGACCTTACGGTCGTCGACCTGTCGCGCCTGCAGTTTGCGCTGACGGCGCTCTATCACTTCCTGTTCGTCCCGCTGACGCTCGGGCTGTCGATGATCCTGGTGATCATGGAGGCGGTGTACGTCATGACCGGACGGGAGATCTGGAAGCGCATGACGCGCTTCTGGGGGCTGCTGTTCGGCATCAACTTCGCCATGGGAGTCGCGACCGGCATCACCATGGAGTTCCAGTTTGGCACTAACTGGGCTTACTACTCGCACTACGCGGGCGACATCTTCGGCGCGCCGCTCGCCCTCGAGGGCCTGATGGCTTTCTTCCTGGAATCGACCTTCGTCGGGTTGTTCTTCTTCGGCTGGGAGCGGCTCTCGCGCGTCGGACACCTGGTGGTGACGGCGCTGGTGGCGTTCGGCTCGAGCCTCTCGGCGCTGTGGATCCTGATCGCCAACGCCTGGATGCAGCACCCGGTCGGCGCGCAGTTCAACCCCCAGACCATGCGGATGGAGCTGACCTCTTTCGGTCAGGTGCTCTTCAATCCGGTGGCACAGGCGAAGTTCGTGCACACCGTCGCCGCGGGCTACGTCGTGGGGTCGGTATTCGTGCTGGCGGTGAGCGCCTGGTATCTGCTGCGCGGCCGCAACGTCGACATCGCCCGGCGCTCGATGGCGGTGGCGGCGAGCTTCGGGCTCGCCTGCGCGCTCTCGGTCGTGGTGCTGGGCGATGAGTCCGGCTACATGGCGAGCGAGAACCAGAAGATGAAGATCGCCGCGATCGAGGCGGAATGGCGCACCGAGACACCGCCCGCGGCCTTCACGGTGTTCGGCATTCCGGACGTGAACGCCCGGACCACGCACGCCGCATTGAAGGTGCCGTGGGTGCTCGGACTGATCGCCACACGCTCGATCGACGAGCCGGTGCGGGGAATTCTCGATCTGGTGGCCGGGGCCCGCACACGCATCGTGAGCGGCATTGAGGCGCACGCGGCGCTCCAAGCGCTGCGCGCGAATCCCTCGGACACCGCAGCGCAGGCACGCTTCGCGGCGCACCAGGCCGATCTCGGCTACGGGCTGCTGCTGCTGCGCTATGTCAGCGACCCCTCCGCCGCGACACCGCAGCAGATCGATGCAGCCGCCTGGTCGACGGTGCCGAACGTGCCGGTCCTCTTCTGGGCTTTCCGGGTGATGGTGGGCATCGGTCTGTACCTCATCGCGCTGTTCGCCACCGCGTTCTATCTGTCGGCGCGGCATCGCTTCGAGCACAACCGCTGGTTCCTGCGGTTGGCGTTCCTGAGCCTGCCGGCGCCGTGGATCGCCACCGAGCTCGGCTGGATCGTGGCGGAGTACGGCCGCCAGCCCTGGGCGATCGACGGACTGCTGCCGACGTTCCTCGGCGTGTCGCCGACAGCGGCGAGCAACGTATGGCTGTCGCTCACCGGGTTCGTGATTTTTTACTCCGCGCTCGCGGTCGTGGACTTGTATCTCCTGGTGCGCATGATCCGCCGTGGGCCGGAGGGGCTCGGGTACTGGCCGCCCGAGAGCGCCGCTTCCCCCGCGGCGCACTAAGGGAGGAGCCTGCCGTGCCCGACTATGCAACGCTGCGGCTGATCTGGTGGCTGATCCTCGGGGCACTGCTCATCGGCTTCGCGATCATGGACGGATTCGATCTCGGCGTCGGCGCCACGTTTCGCTTCGTGGGGCGCACCGACGAGGAGCGGCGGGCGCTCCTCGAATCGGTCGAGCCGGTATGGGAGGGCAATCAGGTGTGGTTCATCCTCGGGGGCGGCGCGGTGTTTGCCGCCTGGCCGCTGCTGTACGCGGCATCATTCTCGGGGCTCTATCTGGCGATGTTCGCGCTCCTGGTCGCGCTCATACTGCGACCCGTCGGCTTCGTATATCGCAACAAGATCCCCGATGAGGGCTGGCGCAACGCCTGGGACTGGGGCCTGTTTGTCGGCGGGGCCGTGCCGGCGCTGCTGTGCGGCGTGGCCTTCGGAAATCTCTTCCTCGGATTGCCGTTTCATTTCGATGAGCTCGTGCGGCCGGTCTTCACCGGCGGATTCTTGGTCTCCTGCATCCCTTCGCGTTGCTCGCCGGGCTCGTCAGCCTCTCCATGCTGATCATGCACGGCTCGGCGTACGCGGCGCTCAAGGTCGGCGAGCCCATGTCGGCGCGCGCGGCTACCGTCGGGCAGGTCGCCGCGGTCGTGTTTGTCCTCTGCTTCGCCGCCGCCGGAGCGTGGGTGGCGAGCTCCGTTGCAGGTCATCAAGTTATCTCGCCGGCGAGCGCCTTGGGACCGTCGAATCCGCTCGGCAAGCATGTGGCTCTTGCACCCGGGGCGTGGCTCGCGAACTACCGGGAGCACGGGGCTTTGTGGGTGGTGCCCGCGATCGCTTTCCTCGCGGCCGGAGCCACTTGGAGCTTGTTGCGAGCTCGCCGCGCCGGCGCCGCTTTCGTGTCGAGCTGCCTCGCGCTAGCCGGAACCATCCTGACCGCGGGTGTTGCGCTATTTCCGTTTCTGATGCCGTCCTCGACTCATCCGGACCACGGACTCACGATCTGGGATGCCTCGAGCAGCGCGCGGACGCTGTTCATCATGCTCTGCGCGGTGGTGATCTTTCTGCCCGTGGTGCTGGCCTACACCGCCTGGGTGTACCGCGTGCTGAAGGGGCGGATCACTCTCGATGAGATTCGGCGGCACACAGGCGTCTATTGAGCCGGAGCGACGCGGATGTGGTACTTCAGCTGGATTCTGGGCCTCGGATTCGCGCTCGCCTTCGGTGTGCTGAATGCCATGTGGTACGAGGTCACCGACAGTCCGCGCGATCCACGCCGGGAGAAGCGCCCGGCATCGGGGTCAGAACGCGACCCCCTGCCGCCGCTCTAAATGCTGATTGCCGGGCGATTCGCGGGCGCTAGCGCCTGGCGGCCGAATGCAGCTGCGCCTCGACCGCATCGAACAGCGAGCGCAGGCCGAAGGACACGTCCTCGATCCGGCCGTTGACGAAGAAAGTCGGCGTGCCGCGCACGCCGCTGTCGACCCCGCTCTTGAGGTCCTCGCGCACGCGCTGCAGGTAGACGTGGTCGTCCATCTCGGCGCTGAAGCGCGCCACGTCGACGCCTACCCGCTCGGCGTACCCGTGCAGGTCCTTGAGCTTGAGGTGCGTCTGGTTGGCGAAGAGCAGGTCGTGCATCGACCAGAACTTTCCCTGTCCGCCGGCGCACTCGGCGGCCTCGGCCGCGGCCAGCGCGTGAGGGTGTACGTCCTCGAGGGGAAAATTGCGAAAGGCGAAGCGCACCCGGCCGTCGAAGCGCTCGAGCAGCAGCTTCAGCGCCGACTGCGCCTGCTTGCAGTTCGGGCACTCGAAATCGCCGTACTCGACGACCGTCACGGGCGCGTGCGCGCTGCCCGTGAGGTGATCCGTCGCGCTCACCGGGACCGAGAGCTCGAACGCTCCATGCTGCGTCATGCCGGTCGCTCCTCGAGGCTGAGGAGCGGCGACTATGCGCCATCCCGCCGGGTCGGACCATCGCCGGTTTGGTGGAGGGCAGGGGGAGCGGCCAGAAGGCCGCTCACGCCAGAAGGGATCGCAGCGCAGCAGAGCACACGCGGTGCCGCGCCCGCTCCCGCGCGTCCGGGTGCGGTGAGCCCGGGAAGAGGTGGCGGATCGGAACGCGCAAAGTGCCTGTGGCGCTGCAGCCACGCCTTGACAACACGGGGTGAAGGAGTACGCTTTCCCTCGCCTTTAGGCAAGCGCTTACATCTGCAATGTAAGCGTTTGCGCGTCGGCCGGGGGACGAATGGGCGTGACCCTCAGAGACGTCGCGCGGGAGGCACAGGTGTCCACCGCGACCGTGTCGCGAGTGATCAACGGGCACGGCAACGTCTCGGATGCTACGCGCGAGCGAATTCTCGGCGTTGCCGAGCGGCTGCGCTATGTGCCCGACAGCGCGGCGCGCTCCCTCAGCACCGGACTCACGCACACCATCGGCGTCCTGCTCCCGGACCTCTCCGGCGAGTTCTTCTCAGAAATCATCCGTGGCATCGATCAGGCCGCGCGGCGGCGGGGCCTGCACCTGCTGCTCTCCGGAGTGCACGGCTCGGCCAGGGAGACCGCGCAGACTATCCGCGCGCTCAAGGGCCGTGTCGATGGGCTTCTGATCATGTCCCCGTACGCGGACGGCGCCTTTCTCGCGGAGCACTGGGCGGACGACACGCCGGCGGTGCTCATGAACACCCCGGTGCGCGGCCATCGCCACTCCGCCTTCTGCATCGATAATCGCGGCGGCGCCGACGTCATGGTGAGGCATCTCGCCTCGGTCGGACACCGCCGCATCGCTTTCATCTCAGGCCCCGAGAACAACTTCGACGCCACCGAGCGGCTCGCGGGCTACCGCGAGGCGCTGCGCGCGCTCGGCCTCGAGGCGGGCGAGTGTGTGCTGCCCGGGGATTTCTCGGAGGAGTCGGGTTATCGCGCGGCGCAGAGCCTGCTGGCACGCCCGCGGCGCGAATGGCCGGACGCAGTTTTCGCGGCCAACGACATGATGGCGCTGGGGAGCCTGTTCGCCTTCAACGAGGCGCAGGTACGGGTGCCGGCGGATATTGCGCTCGCAGGCGTCGACGACATCCCGATGGCGCGCTTTGTTTCCCCGCCGCTCACGACGGTGCGCGTGAGGATGGCGGAGCTCGGAGCGCGCTCGCTCGAGCGGCTCGCCGCATCGATTAACGCGCCGGAGGCCACTGCGGCATCGACCGAGACCATGTCGGCGGAGCTCGTGATCCGCGCATCCTGCGGCGCGCGGACGCCATCTGCGACGCGGCGAGGCCCGAGCGGCTCAGTGGCCGCCGGCCGTCGCGCCGGCAAGCGAACACGCGGGAGACACTGAGCAGGCGAGCGGGACGACATTGCATTTGACTGGCGGAAGCGGGGTCTCAACGCGGCGAGCCCGGTCGATCCGTCCGGGCTGGCGGTCGACCGCCGGAGGCGCGCGTCATGGCTAAGGGTTGGGCAATCGTCACAGGTGCATCCGGTGGCATGGGTGCGGCGTTCACTAGTGCTCTGGTGGAGCGGGGCCATCCGGTGCTCGCCGTGGGGCGTGCAGCCGAGCGGTTGTCACAACTCGCCGGACGACTGAAGGCGAATGGCGGTGTGATCGAGACGCTGACCGCGGACCTCGCGACCGCCGAGGATGTCGAGACGGTGGTCGCGCGTGCGCGGGCACTGGACGATGTCGAGCTGCTCGTCAACAACGCCGGACTGTCCACCGCTGGTCACTTCCTCGAGCAGTCCGCTGACAAGGAGATTGAGTCGATCCGGGTGAACGTGGAGGCCCTTTATCGGCTGACGCGCGGGATCCTCCCCGGCATGGTGGCGCGACATCGTGGTGGCGTCCTCAACGTTGCATCCATCGTCGCGTTCCAGGCGATCCCTTACTGGACGACGTATGCGGCCACCAAGGCCTTCGTTCTCGCATTTGGAGAAGGGCTCGCGTACGAGCTGCGCGACAGCGGGGTCCGCGTGGTTACAGTGTGCCCTGGTTTCACCCGCACGGGCCTGTACGCGGATTCCGGTGTCCCCGGTCTCGCCGGGCGGCTCCTGCCCTTCGCAAAGCCGGAGAAGGTCGTGCGCGTTGCGCTCGCGGCCTATGACGCCGGTCGGGTCGTTCGGGTCGTGGGCTTTGTGAATCGCGTCCTGGCCGTGTCCGGCGCGCTCACGCCGCGTCCCATCCTGCGCTGGCTCATGGCGCAGATGTTTGCGCCGACCACCGCCGCGCGCCGGGACGGCAACCTCACAGCCCGCTCTTGATGCGCGTCCAGGTACGCGTGCGCAGCCGCTGATAGCTCGGGTCGAACTCCGACGGCAGGAACAGCCGGGCGCGCACCTCGGGCGGCGGGTAGATCGCCGGGTCGTTGAGGATTTCCGGACGCACGAACGGACGTGCCGCGAGATTGTCGTTGCCGTAGTAGATGTCGTTGGTGATCTCGGCGATCACGCGCGGCTCGAGGATGAAGTTGATGAATTGGTGTGCCGCACGCGGGTGAGGCGCGCCGCGCGGGATCAGCAGGGCATTGTAGGTGATGTTCGAGCCTTCCCGGGGAAGCGTGAAAGCGAGGTGCAGGTCGATGCCGGCGCCGCTCGCGCGCGTCGCGGCGGTCGAATAGTCGCTCGACCAGGCCATCGCGACGCACAGCTCCCCGGTCGCCAGCTGATTGACATAGTCGTTCGAGTCGAAGACACGGATATAGGGGCGTACCGCCATGAGCAGGCGCTCCGCGGCCTGCAGATCCTCGGCACGCCTGGAGTTGGGGTCGAGATGCAGATACTTCAGGGCGAGCTGGATGACGTCGTCGGGCGAGTCGAGGAAGCTCACGCCGCAATCGGCGAATCTCGCGACGACCTGCGGCTTGAACAGCATGTCGAGGCTCTCGACCGGCGCCTGCGGCATGCGTGCCCGGATCTGCTGCACGTTGTAGGCGAAACCGTTCATGGCGTGCAGGTAGGGCGCCGCGAAGCGGTTGCCGGGATCGGCCTGAGCCTGCACCGCGAGCACGTAGGGATCGAGGTTTTTCCAGTTGGGAAGCCGTGTCTTGTCAAGGGGCTCGTACAGGCCCGCGCGGATGTGGCGGGCGTAGTACGCCATGTTGGTGCTCACGATGTCGTAGCCCGAATCGCCGACCAGGAGCTTCGCTTCGAGAGTCTCGTTGGAGTCGTAGAGGTCGTAGACGACGCGGATGCCCGTCAGCTGCTCGAATTCCTCGATCGTGTGGAAGCCGATGTAGTCCGCCCAGTTGTAGATGCGCAGCACCGGCTCCTCGGCCGTAGCCTGCCGGGCGCGATCGCCGCCGGCGAGCGGCGGCTGCGCGTTGTGGCACGCGCCGAGCCACAAGGCCGCGAGCGCCGCGCCGAGCGTTGCCAGCCCTCGCACTCGCTTAGGACCCCGTCAGGCCCGTGTCAACTCAGACCTGACCCAGTTGTGGAACTGCCGCAGCGCGTACTCCTCGGGCATCAGCACGCCCTGGGCGTGGGGCAGGGCGTGCAGGCCGCGCTGGTTGAGCTCGCAGATAGCCGCATCCTCGCTCATGACGATGTCGGTGAACTCGACGGCGCTCATGAGGTTGCGTCCCGGATCCGCCAGGGTCTCGGGCAGGAACAGGAACTCGATGCTCATGTGCGTGCGCTCGGGGCCAAGCGGCAGCAGACGTACGACGCGTATGTAGTCGACGTGCGCCACGATGAACACCGAAGGGACGGAGGTCATGTAGAGGTGCCCGGCCTTGCGGTCCTCGGGACTCACTTTCGGGAAGAGCACTCCCACGGGTTTCCCATCCATGGACCAGGATTGCGCGCCGGCGCGTAGCCCGCCGGCATACTTCGGATCGTCGTCGTTGGCGTGATCCTGCCATTTCGGGTCGTCGCGCCGCTCGAGCAGTGCCCGGCCGAAAAGCGGCACGAGCTGCGCAAGCCGCGGATGCACGCCCGGGCAGTGCAGGCACTCGTTGTAGTTCTCCCAGAACACCTTCCAGTTACACTGGATCGTCTTCGACAGTGTGTGGCCTACGACGAGGTCGCCGAGCTGCCAGGCATCGAGGCGGTTCAGGGGCAGGTCGAAGCTCGCCGCGAACGGCGGCGGATCAGGGGTGAGCGCGGTGAACACGAAGCCGTTCCACTCGGTCAGCGGCAGGCTGTAGAGAGGGAAGTCCCGCATCGCGAAGCCGTCGCCATGCGTATACGAGGAGGTCTGCACCAGCTCACCGCGCAGGTTGTATCTCCAGCTGTGGTACGGACAGACGATTCCGGCAGCGGGGAAACGCCCCTCGGCGGTGCGGCACAGGGCCGCGCCGCGATGCCGGCAGGTGTTGTAGAAGGCGCGCGCGACGCGATCCTCGCCCCGCACGACCAGGATCGACTGGTCGCCGAGCTCGAGCGTGCGGAAGCTGCGCGGCTCCGCGATGGCGCTCGAGCGGCAGACGTAGATCCAGTTCCGGTACCAGATCCGCGACAGCTCCTGCTGGTAGTGCGCCGGATCGAAGTAATAGGGGGCGGGGAGAGCGCCGATACTCTTCGTGAGACCCGCGTAACCGGGGTCGCGCCGGACCGATGAGGGGCCGCTGCTCACAGCTTCTTCCCGGATGCGGACCGAGTCCCGCGGCCGGTGCCGAAGTGTCGGTCGGCAATCAAACACAGTATCTCGAACATCATAGTGGCGCCCACCAGGGCGGTGTTGCCGGTCTGATCATAGGGCGGCGCGACTTCGACGACGTCGCCGCCGATCAGGTTCAGACCCCGCAGGCCGCGCAACAGGCGCTGGGCTTCGAGCGTCGTGATACCGCCCACCTCGGGGGTTCCGGTGCCGGGTGCGTAGACGGGATCGAGTCCGTCGACGTCGAACGAGATGTAGGTGAGTCCGTCGCCCAGCACCGCGCGCGCCTCCTCGATGACGCGCTCGACGCCGAGCGAGGCGAACTCCTCGATGAACACCACGCGCATGCCATGCGAGCGCGAGAACTCGATGCCATCGAGGAAGTTCTGGCCCCCGCGGATGCCGATCTGGATCGTGCGCTTCGGGTCGAGCACACCCGCCTCGACCGCGAGGCGAAACGGCGCCCCGTGAGTGAATTTCGAGCCGTAGAACTCTCCCCAGGTGTCGGTGTGTGCGTCGATGTGCACCATCCCGACCGGCGCCGAGGGCGAGGCAATGGCCCTGAATATGGGATAGGTGATCGAGTGATCGCCGCCGGCGCTGACGGGTAGGACACCGGCCGCCTTCACCTTACTGTAGAAGGCCTCGATTTCCTCGATCTGCTTCTCGAGGTCGTAGCGATGCGAAAGGCGCACGTCGCCGAGGTCGGCAATCCGGCAGAGCTCGTACGGATTGACCCCAAGGCCGAGATTGAAGCCCCGCATGAGGCTCGAGGAGTTACGTATCTCGCGCGGACCGTGCCGCGCGCCCGGTCTGTTGGTGACTCCGAGATCGGTCGGTACGCCGATGAGTCCGATGTCCACATCGTCGAGCGAGGCGGCCAGGGGCGCGCGCATGAAGGTTGCGATCTCGGTGTAGCGCGGCTCCTTCATCGGGTTGTAGGCGTTCTCACCCCCGATTTCAGGCCTGAAGTAATTCTCGGTGCCCACGCGTCTTCACCTTCCGGTTCGAGAGATGCTCTGTCCCCCTGATCATAGGCCGCGCCCTAGAGCCGCTTCCAGTCCCTGCGAATCTCGCGGGCGGCGTTATGCCCGGGAATGCCGGAGACCCCGCCGCCCGGATGTGTTGACGAGCCGCACTGGTAGAGTCCGGTGATCGGTGTGCGGTAGTCCGCCCAGTGGGGTGCGGGGCGCTGCCAGAACAGCTGGTCCGCCGACAGCTCGCCATGGAATATGTGGCCTTGCGGCAGGCCCACGATCGCTTCCAGGTCCGGCGCCACCAGTGTCTCGACGTCGATGACCTTCGCCGAGAAGCCCGGGGCCATCTCGTCGATCACATCGAGCACGGCCTTGGTGAGCTTGGGTTTCTCATCGACCCAGGACGCGCCGTCCTTGAGCTTGTAGGGGGCGTGCCCACCGAAGATATTGATGACGTGCTTGCCCGGGGGAGCGAGCGAATCATCGACGATCGTCGGCACGACCGGCGTGAGGAACGGCTGGCGTGAGTACCAGCCGTACTTGGCGTCATCGTAGGCGCGCTCGAGATAGTCGATTCCCGGGGCGATGTGCACGTAGGTCGGATAGCGGAACCCGTGCCGCGCGGCATCGAAGGCGCGATAGCGCGGCGGCTCGTGGGCGGCGACGTTCATCTTGAAGGCCGTCGAGAAAGTCCGGAACGTGTCGATCTCCCGCAGCAACTCCGGCGGCAGGTGCTCGGGTGCGATGAGCCGCCGGAACAGCGTGGTCGCCGCGGCGTTCGAGACTACGGCCTTGGCGCGGAATTCGCGCCCGTCGGCCGTGCGTACACCCGTGGCGCGGCCGCCGCTCACCAGCACCTCTGCCACCGGCGCCTGCGTCACGATCTCCATGCCGAAGCGCGCTCCCGAGCGCGCAATCGCGGCTGTGATGGCGCCCATGCCGCCGCGCACAAAACCCCAGCCGCCCGCTCCCTGATGCTCACCCATCAGGTGATGCATGATCACGTATGCCGTGCCGGGCGACTTCGGGCCCGCGAAGGTGCCGATCGAGGCATAGTAGGCGAGCACCGACTTGATCGTGTCGTTCTCGAACCAGGCGGACAGATAATCCACTGCGCTCTGGGTCAGCAGATCGACCAGACGATAGGCACGATCGCCGATGCGCCGATGGCGCCACAGGAGCGACGCACTCCTCTTGAATTCGCTCCAGCGGCGTCGCACCGGATCGACCGGTGTCTCGAACAGGAGCGGGCGCACCACCGCGGCCGACTCCTCGAGGTAGCGCGCGAACTGCGGGTAGATCTCGGCGTCGTGACGCGAGAAGCGTGCGAACTCCGCCTGCGTTTTCCTGATGTCGTCGCTCCAGACTATGTAGTCGTCGCCGCCGAGAGGGCAGAACAGATCGTTGGCCGGCAGCACCTTCAGCCCGAAGGAGTCGAGCTCGAGATCCCGGATCACGCGCGGGTGCAACAGGCTCATCAGGTAGGAGAACCGGGAGGCGCGAAATCCGGGACTGAACTCCTCGGTGACGGCGGCACCGCCGACGATCTCGCGCCGCTCCAATACCAGCGTTTTAAGCCCCGACTTGGCGAGGTAGGCGCCGCACACCAGCCCGTTGTGGCCGGAGCCGATAACGATCACATCGTAGGTAGTCGACACCGCTGCGCCTCCGCCGGGCAACCCCCCTGAGCTATCGTGTCGCGCCTTGCGGCAGTTGCCAAGCTGGCCCAACATCGGGTAAAAAGCGCCCTCTCCTTGGGGAGTAGCCGCCCGGGCAATCCGGGCCGTACGTCAACATACTTGGGCGCAAGCCCGTGGCGTGCGGGGCCGTCGCGGCATGGCGAGACCAACGGCAGGACCCCGAGTCCGAGCGACGGGGTTTCCGGCCGTGGTCTGTGATCCGCTCGGTGCGGAGCTTCCAATGGAGTCCCTGCTGGTATCGTTCTCGACCGTTGCGATCGCGGAGATGGGCGATCGCACCCAGCTTCTGTCCCTGATGCTCGCGGCTCATTACCGCCGACCCTGGGCGATCCTCGCCGGGGTGCTGTGCGCGACGCTTGCCAATCACGCGCTGGCGGGAATCATCGGCGTGCGGCTCGGCGCTTTTCTGACCCCAGCGATGCTGGATACGGTGGTCGGCATCAGCATGATCGGCATGGCGCTCTGGACGCTGAAGCCCGACACCCTTGGGCAGGAGGAGGGCGGGGCGACCCGCGCGAGCGCCTTCCTCGCCACGTTAGTTGCCTTCTTCGTCGCCGAAATCGGCGACAAGACCCAGATCGCTACCGTGGCACTGGCCGCCGCCTATTCCAACCTCATGGTCGTGGTTGCGGGCACGACCGCCGGAATGGTGCTGGCGAATGCGCCCGCGGTCTTTCTCGGCAAGGCGTTCTCCGATCGGCTGCCGCTCAAGACCATCCACTATGTGGCGAGCGGCCTGTTCCTTGCACTCGGCGTGCTCTTCATCGTTCGCGCCGTCCACCGTGCGATGTAGGGTCGGTGCCTGTAGCGCGCATCGGAGCCGCCATCACTGCCGCTGCCGTGCCTGGAATCTCCTTGCCTTCATGCGATTTCCGCACACCTTCATCTCGCACCAGCGGCGCGTGTGGTTCTTGCTGGTGTCGAGGAATAGCCAGCGACAGGTCTCCGCCGCACAGGCGCGAACGCGATCCATCGAGCCCGAGGTCATGAGCTTCCGCGCTGCCAGCGACAGAATCCATACCGGAAGCTCGGCGTGGGTGCTGAAGCGTCCCCAGTGCCACTCCAGTCTTGTTTGCCTCCTGCGGTTCTCTCCGGCCTTCTCCCAACGAAGCTCCCGATGCTGGCTCGCACCGTGGAAGTGACGCTGCAACGTCCGAATATCCGCCCCCGTGGGCGCCCGCCCGTCCACTACGGCGTAACAGGCTGACGCCAGCGCCTCGCGCAGTTGCCTCGCGGACCGCAGCGCCTGCGCTGCCGCCTCGGGACGCGCGGAGCTCGCGAGCAGCCGCGCCTGGCGGGCGTCCACGAGTCGGGTTTGCTCGGCGAACCGCAGCAGATCGGCATAGTCGGCCAGCAATTCGACCGGCCCTTCAGGCCCGAAGCGATGATCCAGAGAGTTCACGAAGTCGAGCGCCGGGTGCCCGCCGCACAGATCGAAAAGAGGTTGTTTCTTCCGGGCTTTATGCACGGGTCCTTAACCCTCAAATGGCAGTTTACAGGTTACAGGGACATTGTCTATGCTAACCCCCTATGGATCATTCGGAGGTTATCGCTACGATGCCGCCCGCGCGCGAGCGTCCCTTCGACGCACGGGTCCTGCTGGCCTTCATGGCTATTTATTTCCTCTGGGGTGCGACGTTCCTTGCCATGCGGATAGCGGTGCTTGAGATGCCGCCGTTCTTCACCGCCGGATTGCGGTTTTTCATCGCCGGCGGGCTGCTTTATGCGTTCCTGCGCCTGCGTGGACAGCCGGGTCCCTCCGCGGAGCAGTGGCGCAGCATCGCCGTTACCGCCCTGTGCATGTTTGTGGCCACTTACGCAGCGCTCTTCTGGGCGGCCCAATACGTACCGTCCGCAATCACTGCGGTGATCGAGGCGACGCTGCCCATTTCGACGATCGCGCTCGAAGTCTTCGTATTTCGCCACCAGCCTTTCAGCCGGCGGCTGCTGGTCGCTGTAGCGCTGGGATTCAGCGGGGTGGCCTGGCTGTTGATGAAAGGGGACACGCAGCAGTTCGCGCCGGTTCCCTGCCTGGTCATCCTGGCGGGCGGCATCGCCTGGTCGCTGGGGGCGGTGCTCACCCGTTCCATGCCACGTCCGAAATCGCTCGCCCTGACGGCCGCGGCGCAGATGCTGCTGGGTGGAGCGGTGCTGCTGGCATTGTCGCAAGTCACCGGTGAGCTGGAGCCGTTCCCGCATGTCACGCTCCGTGCCGGACTCGCGCTGTTCTATCTGATCGTCGGAGGCTCGCTTCTCGGCTTCACCGCGTACGTGTGGCTGCTGGCGCGCATGCCGGTGACACGTGTCGCAAGCCACGCTTACGTCAATCCGCTGGTCGCCGTTGCCCTGGGCTACTTCGTGGCTGGCGAGGTGCTCAGCACGCAGACAATCCTGGCCTGCGCCCTCGTGGTTGCCAGTGTCTTCCTGATCCTCAGGACTCCAGCCAACTCCGACTCCAGAGCTCGCTGACTTCCTTCCCATCGGCTCGGGTCGGCACTCGCTGGTGCGGATGGAGTATTCACCCTCGGCGAAGTTCGTGGATGCTTCCACCGCGGTGGTGCAGAAGCGGGATTGGCCTGCGGTCCCCGTGCGATCGACGCAGAAGGATGGCTGGCTGATCGCCACCAGATCCGCCGCTCGAGTGTCGTCCCAGCACGATCTTAAGCGCGCGGACGTGAACTTCTTCGCCAGACTCTATTACCGGCTGCGCAAGGCCTGGAAGGCCGTCCGACTCTATCTGGTCCTCGCGCCGGGCCCGACCCGGCGGCTCGGCTGGCCTCCCTCAGCCGCCTTTCTGATAGGTCCCGATGAGCTGGGCCTCGGCGAGCACGTGCCCCTTCATGGCATCGAGAAGCTGGGCCTTGGTCGCGCGCGGCAGGCCGGTCAAATCCGTGTCGAGCGCGTAGAGCTTGTGGAAATAGCGATGCCTGCCGATCGGCGGGCACGGGCCGCCGTAGCCCACTCGTTTCCAGTCGTTGAGGCCCTGCACCGCCTGAGCCGGCAGGCCACGCTTGGCCGCGTCCTCTGGGAGACTGCGGGTCTCGCCCGGAATGTTGTGGATCACCCAATGCACCCAGGTCGTCTTCGGTGCGCGCGGATCGGGTGCGTCCGGGTCATCGACAATGAGCGCGAAGCTCTTCGTGCCTTGCGGGGCCGCGGACCAAGTCAGCGGCGGTGACACGTCCGCACCTTCGCAGGTGTACTGCTTCGGGATCGCACCCTTGTCGGCAAAAGTCGGCGAGCTGAGGACAAACGCCATGGTGGGAGTCCAGCTTATATATTCCTCTCTTATCTATCTTATAGGACGCCGGGCACGGGGGGCACCGCGAGCGAGCCCGTGACCGTACCTCACGGGGATGACGGCTCGAAGACTAGCAGCGTGGACGTAGCCGACGCGTACAGCCGGCCCTCCGAGTCCTTGAGGCTCGCCTCGGCGAATGCCACGCGCCGCCCGAGCGAGCGTACGCGGCCCTCCGCAGCCGCAGGCTGAATCGAGGAGCGTCGCGGCGTAGCCGCCGTGAACGGTGCCGATGGGGTTGTAAGCGTGCTCGCCCGGGGTGCCCGTGAACACCGCCCGGCCGGACTCCACCTCCACAAACTGGAAATCGAGCGAGAGCAGGATGCCGGGCTTGCGCCCCGAGGACATCAGCGCCCGCAGCTGTCTCAGGCCATCGAGGCCGCCGCCCACTTCCTCGACGAGACTCATAAAGTAAGAGGATCTTTCATGAAGTAACAGGAACTCACGATCCGCATCTGCAAGTCAAGACTTCCGGCCGCGTGCCCGCGTCCCACCAATGCCGTAGCCCGGGACCCTCTTTAGGGAGAGGCGTCGGGCGCCGATGGCGCGCGATCCTTTGGGCTCCCGGGGGCGGTGGAGCCGCAAAGGAGACCCCGTGACTGTCCTGATCAGCGCGCTGTCGCTTGCCGCTTTGGTCCTTGCGATCTGTTGTACCGTGCTTTTCGCCATCGCGGCCGCGATCGAGTTGTTGCCCCCACGCTCCGTGCAGCCGAGGGACGGCCGGGATCGCGACGAGGACGTGCCCTTCGCTGCCGATGACACCCGCATGACGCCGGGTCGATGAGCACACAGCACTCGAGCGTGCTCATTGTGGGCGTCGGCGCCTCGCGCGGACTCGGAGCCGCCATCGGGCGGCGCTTCGCCAGAGGTGGGTACGCGGTTGCGATCGCGGGGCGCAATGCGGAAAAGCTGAAGCGCATGGCCCGCGAGCTCGAGGAGTCCGGCGCAAGAGTTGCGCACATCATCGGCGACGCCGCGGGCGCCGAGGACGCGAGACGCTTCGTCGCAGAAGCCGAGCGGCTCGCGCCCCTCGCCGTCGCAGTTCACAACGCCGGTGGCAACGAGCCCGCGCCCTTTCTGCAGGTGACTGAGGCTGCCTTCGCGCGGCACTGGCGCGAGCACGCGCTCGGGGGATTCCAGGTCGCGCAGGCGGCGCTTCCCGTTCTGCTCGCGCACGGTGGCGGGTCTCTGTTCTTCACCGGCGCGACCGCGAGTCTGCGCGGCAGGGCCAATTTCGCGCCCTTCGCCTCGGCCAAAGCGGCGCTGCGCAACCTCGCGCAGAGCATTGCCCGCGAGTACGGGCCCCGGAACATCCACGTCGGCCACGTGGTGGTCGATGGCGGGATCGGCGGCGAGCGTCTGCTGTCCCGCGCACCAAAGCTGCAGCAGGAGCGCGGGCCGGACGGGTTACTCGATCCCGACGCCATCGCCGAAGCGTACTGGTATCTGCACCACCAGCATCGCAGCGCCTGGACACTCGAGCTGGACGCGCGGCCGTGGAGCGAGAACTTCTGATACGCGTCAGGGTTGCTGGCGCTCTGCCTCCGCCTCCACCGGGCATTCCTCGCTTTCCCTCGGCAGTGTCGCAGGCGTCGCCGCGAGTATAGTGCCGACTGCGAGACGCGCTGAGGCAACAACAATGACCCACGTTGCGCTACGACATACCAGCTCACACGCGACCGGCCTTGTCCTCGCGCTTTCACTCCTCTGCGGCGCGGCCGCCGCCCGTGCGGACGAGCCCTGGCAGACTCTGCCGCCGACCCCGTCGCTGCCGAAGCCGCTGAGCAGCGGGTTCGCCGCCGTGAACGACATTCGCATGTTCTACGCCGTCTTCGGGGAAGGCTCGCCGGTCCTGCTCCTGCACGGCGGGCTCGCCAATTCGAGCTACTGGTCCGACGTCATCCCCATCCTCGTGCAGCGCCATCTCATGGTCATCGTTGCAGACAGTCGCGGACACGGGCGCAGCACGCGCTCGGCGCAAGCCTACAGCTACGACCTCATGGCCTCCGACGTCGTAGCGCTCCTCGACTATCTGAAGATCGCCAAGACCGACCTCGTGGGCTGGAGCGACGGGGGCATCATCGGTCTCGACATCGCCATGCGTCATCCCGAGCGGCTGCGGCGGCTGTTTGCCTACGGCGCCAACAGTGATCCCTCGGGCCTGAAGGAGGACATGGACAACAATCCGACCTGGTCGGCGTTCGTGAAGCGCGGCCGCGATGAATACGCCGCTCTGTCAGCGACTCCCAAGGACTACGACGGCTTCCGGGCGCAGATCGAGAAGATGTGGGCACAGCAACCGAACTGGTCGGCGCAGCAGCTCGGGCGGATCAGCGTCCGGACCGCCATCGCCGACGGCGCGCACGACGAAGCGATCAAGCGCGAGCACACCGAGTATCTCGCGCGAACCATCCCGCGAGCGAAGCTGGTCATCCTCGGCGATGCGAGTCACTTCGGCATGCTGCAGAACCCGCCGGAATTCGCCGCGGCCGTCGTCGGCTTCCTGACCGAGCGCTGACCCCTGTTGACCGTGCCGCCGGCGTCGCCGCCCCGATGAGCTACCGGTTGCTGGCTGCGGACGAGCCCCCGCCGGTCCTGGAGATCGGTCGGGAGCGCCGATCCCGTTTCCTGATCGCAGTCGACCATGCGAGCCGGCGCATTCCGAGGCGCCTCGGGAGCCTCGGGCTGCCAACTGCCGAGCTCGAGCGCCATACCGCGTGGGACATCGGTGCCCTCGACGTCGCGCGTCGCGTTGCCGCCGCGCTCGATGCACCGCTCGTGGCGAGCAACTACTCGCGACTGGTCATCGATTGCAATCGGGATCCGCGCGTCGCCTCGTCCATACCAGCCATGGCTGAATCCGTCGAGGTGCCGGGTAATCTCGCACTCAGCGACGAGGAGATCGCCGCGCGCCGGTCGGAAATCTTCCAGCCCTACCACGGCCGGTTGCGGGAGCTCCTCGACGAGCGGCAGCGAGCCGGGCGGCCGACGATCCTCGTGTCCCAGCACAGCATGACCGAGGTCTTCAAAGGTGTGCGCCGCACGATGCACGCGGCAGTGCTGTACAACCGCGATCACCGCTTCGCCGGGCTGGTGCTCGCGATGCTGCGCCACGAGCCGGGCCTCACGATTGCGGAGAACGAGCCGTACTTCGTAAGTGACGAAACCGATTACACGATTCCGCAGCACGGTGAGGCGCGCGGAGTGCCGCATGTGGAGATCGAGATCCGTCAGGATCTGATTTGCGACGAAGCCGGGCAGTCCGAATGGGCGACCCGCATTGCGCGGGCGCTGCGACTCGCCGAACCGGCGCTCATCGCGGGTTGACCGTTCCAGTCGAACGCGATAGTACACGCTCTGCCGCCAAGTACGGCCGGCGAGGAGCGAAACCATGAGCGCGGATGAGCCCGCACCACTTAGCTTGGACACTCAGGCCGTCTGGGCTGCCGAGGCCGGACCCTTTCCGTTTGGAGCCGCGGTCGTGCCGATCGTGCAGGCGGCGACCTTCGCGTACCAGGACCTGGAAAGCTGGCGCTCGGTGGCGCTGCACCGGCGCGCCGGGCACATCTATTCCCGCAACAGCAATCCGACCCTCGAGGTGCTCGAGAGGAAAATCGCCGCGCTGGATGGCACCGAGTCCGCGGCCGGCTTCTCGACCGGCATGGCGGCCATCAGCTCGACTTTCTTCGCGCTGCTCTCGCCCGGCGACCGGCTCGTCAGCATCCGCGACTCCTACGGCGGGACGAACGTGCTCTTCGAGGAATTCCTGCCGCGCTTCTCCATCGAGATGTGCCTGTGCGACACGACGGACATGGAGAGCATCGAGTCCGAGATCAGCCGAGGCTGCCGGCTGCTGTACCTGGAGACCCCCACCAATCCCACGCTCAAGGTCGTCGACATCGAGCGGCTCGCGCGGGCCGCACACGCCCAGGGCGCGATCGTGGTGACGGACAACACTTTCGCGACGCCCTGCAATCAGCGACCGGCGGCGCTCGGCAGCGACCTGGTGATCTACAGCGCCACGAAGTTCCTGGCCGGCCATTCGGATGTGCTCGGCGGTCTCGTCAGCGGTAGCGCCGAGCTCGTGCGCAAGATCTATCACTTCAGGGAAATAGCCGGCGCAACGCTGCATGCCGAAGCGGCCTACGCGATCCTGCGCGGCATGAAGACGCTCGCCCTGAGAATGGCGCGCCATAACTCGAACGCCCAGGCGATCGCCGAGCATCTATCGCGCCATCCCAAAGTCGCCGCCGTGCACTATCCGGGCCTGGCGAATCACCCGGGCCACGGGCTGGCCCGACGGCAGATGCGCGGCTACGGCGGCGTCCTGTCGTTCGCGCCGCGCGGCGGCCTGGCGGAGCTGGCGACAGTGCTCGATCGGTTGCGGCTCGCGCAGCGGGCGGCTCACCTCGGCGGCGTGGCGACGACCGCCGGTCCGCCGTCGGTGACGAGTCACGTCGAGCTGACAGCCGAGGAGCGCGCCCGCGCCGGGATACCGGAGACGCTGATCCGATATTCGGCCGGGATCGAGGACCCGGCGGACCTGATCGCCGATCTCGACCAGGCGCTCGGCGCACTCTGACGGCACGAGGCCGGGCATGGCGAGCGAGTCACCGGGGCGTCCGACACTCTCGTCTCTAGTTCTCGAGCGCAGCGAAGCGTGCGATGAACCGATCGTCCGCGGGGCAGATCGTGCCTGCGGACACGACGCGCCGTTCCGCGACGGGTTCACCCCGGTCCGGCTGAATGCGAATCCACAGACGGCCAGCTTCTGCACACGTCGAGGCGTAGGTGAAGAGCGCCCGCTGGGCGTCCTGAGCGAAGTCGAAGGCGCCTTGCAGCGGATAGGCCCCCGGTATGGCGGCGTAGTCGAGTGAGACTCCACGCTGGCGCGCGGCAGCCACCGTCTGTTCCAGCGCCGTTCTCGTCATGCGAGTGAGCCCGGCGGACACACTGCGGCTGAAGATCGACAGGGCGTTCGCCTTGGCCGGATGCGGGAGATCGCGAAGGCGACCGTCGATGATGACCCGCACGACGGTCGAGGCGGTTCCCTCGCCGCTGGATAGCGGCAGATCCTGGGGGGTCGGCGCGATGAAGAACGGCATGGTGACGCCACCGTCGACGTGAGTCTCCTCGTGGAGTCCACCCTTCGAACGGACCTTGATCGCGACGGGCGGAAACATGCCGGGAACGCTGGCCGAGGCCAGAAGGACGGTGCGGAACAGCTGCCCGCTCTCGGGGCCGCCGTGCAGAGCTATCGAGCCGAGATCCCAGATGACGGGCTCACCGGTTGCAAAGTCGGTCGTGGCGACGAGCAGCAACCGGCCCTTGGCGGCCTCGGCGGCGACGGCCTCGATCATCGCGTCGTCCGCATAACGCTCGATGAGCTTTCGGAGCGGTGTGCCGCTATACATGCTCGAGCCGAACACGGCGCCGATCAGGCGCGGCTGCAGGAGGCTGTTGTCCACGCTTTCCGTGTAGATCGCCGCGATTTCCGGATCCCACGCCGGGCCGAGAAATGCGAACGGTGCAACCAGCGCCCCGACACTGACGCCGGTCACTACCGAAAAATCGGGGCGGCTCCCGTTGCGGCTGAGGCCGACCACCGCTCCCGCTCCGAAGGCTCCGCCGGCGCCGCCCCCGGACAGGGCCAGAATGGTCAACGGCCTGTCAGCGAGCCATGCCTGAAGTCGCCGCGCGATCAAACTCGAGGGCAGCACCTCGAACTCGCCATCGGGTCTGAGGGTGCGAACTCCGAAGGACACCTCCGGTGCCGCGAGCTGGTCCTCGGTCGCCATCGGAAGCGGCGGTCCCACGGAGGCGCATCCCCCGAGCACCGCGACGGCGCAGAAGACGAGTAACCACACAAAATGACGATTGGCGGCGGACATCGTCATGTCTCACTGCGGCAGGGGCACTGCCTCGTTTTCCCCAACATCCCTGACCAGCGGTCAGGATATGTTGCCTAGGCAAGCGAGTACATTGAGACTGTGGGGTAAGGAGCGATCCCTCTTAGGAGGGACCCCTCGCACCGTCGGTCTGCCGGCGGATCCAATCGCCCCTCAGGCGGCGGTTCGATTGAGCTCGACCACTGAAAGGGTCGGTCTCACCGCGGGGCGAGGCGCGGGCTGCGCCAGAAACTCGGGGATGAAAGGCGGCTCCGCGGCCTTCACCGGTTCGCCACGCAGCTCACGTTCGAGTTGCATGACGCGCGCTCGCGCGCGTTGCAGCTCTTTGAGCTTCAGCGCCTTGCCGATTAGCTTTTCCAACTCGGGATCGATCATGGCGAAGGCTCTCCTTCCATCGCACCCAAGCGTAGGCGCGGGCCATCCCGCGCGGAAGTCTTCTCTTTGGATAGCGCTTACCTCTCTAACGGGATATCCCCGCGCGTTTCTCCGTGTAGAGACGGCGGAAGATCTTGGCGACTTTTGCCGCGCGTGTGCGCATACTTCAAAGGAATGATCGAGCTGGTGATCGATCAGCGGCGGCGCAGCCTCGGAAGCTTCGAGGTCGGGCGAGTATTGCCGTTCGCCAGGCGGCGCATGGTCGGTCCATTCATTTTCTTCGATCACATGGGGCCGATAGAACTGCCCAGGGGCTTGTCGCGAGAAGCCGATGTGCGGCCGCACCCTCACATCGGGCTGTGCACCGTCACTTACGTGTTCGCGGGCGAGATCGTTCACCGCGATTCCACCGGCGTGGAGCAGCTCATCCGGCCGGGCGAGGTGAACTGGATGACCGCCGGAAGCGGCATCACGCATTCCGAGCGCTTCGAGCGCGCGCGTCGCGAAGGCGGGCCGATGCACGCGGTCCAGTCCTGGGTCGCTCTGCCGAACGAGGAGGAAGAGATCGCGCCCGCGTTCGCACATCACGAGGGCGATGATCTGCCGGTGCATCGCGATGGCGGCGTGTGGTTGCGGCTTCTGGCGGGGGAGGCGTTCGGCTTGCGCGCGGCGGTGAAGACGCATTCGCCGCTTTTCTATGTGCACATCGCGCTGGCGGCCGGTGCGCGGATCGCTCTGCCGACCCGGTATGCGGAGCGCGCCGCGTATATCGTCTCCGGCGCGGCCGAAGCGGACGGCCGCACGGTCTCGGCGACTCAGATGGTGGTGTTCGGCAGCGGCGTGCCGGCAGTGCTGCAGGCGACGGTACCGAGCGTGCTGATGCTCTTGGGGGGCGCGCCGGTCGGCGAGCGTTTCATCGAATGGAATTTCGTGTCATCGTCCGAGGAGCGGATCGCTCAGGCCAAGGCGGATTGGCGTGCCGGACGCATGAAGCTGCCTGACCTCGATAGCGAAGAGTTCATTCCGTTGCCCCCCGATCCGTCACCGCGTGCGGAAGCCATGTCCTGACACAAGGAGCAGACGATGATCGCCCGAATGTGGAGCGGACCGGTCAAGAAGGCGCAAAAGCAGGCGTATATCGAGTACCTGAAGGAGACGGGACTTTCCGACTACACCCGCACACCCGGCAATCGCGGTGTGTGGCTGCTCTGTCAGGACAAGGGCACCGAGGTTGAATTCACGACGCTCACCCTGTGGGATTCGATCGAGGCGGTCCAAGGCTTCGCCGGACAGGACTACGAGCGGGCCCGCTACTACCCACGCGACCGGGAGTTTCTCACGCGTTTCGACCCGAAGGTTGAGCACTTCGAGGTCGTCGAGCTGGCCGAGCCCTAGCGGTCATCGGGCATCGCGGCCCCGGTGCCGGGCGCGGGCGAGAGCGGCGTGGCACAGTCGCGCGAGGAGTGAGCATGAGCAGGGAAGGTCTTTCGAAGCAGCGGCTCGAACGGATGCACCGGGTGCTGTCGGGATTCGTGGAACGGCGGGAGATGCCCGGCCTGGTGGCGCTCGTCAGCCATCATGACGACGTTCATGCGGAGACGCTCGGCACCATGGCGTTCGGCCAGACTGCGCCCATGCGTCGCGATGCGATCTTCCGCATCGCATCGATCACCAAGCCGGTGGTGGCGGCCGCGGCGATGATCCTGGTGGAGGAATGCAAGTTGCGGCTCGACGACTCGATCGAGCCGTGGCTGCCGGAGCTGGCGAATCGTCGCGTGCTGAAGTCGCTTTCCTCGGAGCTTGACGACACGGTGCCGGCGCGCCGTGCGATCACGCTTCGCGATCTGCTCACATGCCGCATGGGTTTCGGCAGTGTGATGGCGATGCCGGGTATCTATCCCATTCAGCGAGTCATCAGCGAATATCGGATTGGTGGCGACGGTCCGATGCGGCCAACGGAGGCACCGCCTACGCAAGAATGGCTGCACCGGCTCGGCTCGCTTCCCTGGATCGCGCAGCCGGGCGAGCGGTGGCTGTATCAGGTGAGTATCGATGTGCTCGGCGTCCTGATCTCGCGGGTGTCGGGCCAACCCCTGAGCGGCTTCCTGCGTGCGCGCATCTTCGATCCGCTCGGGATGAAGGACACGGCATTCTACGTGCCCGGCGACAAAGTCGGGCGCTTGCCCGCCTTTTACTTTCTGAATCGCCAGACGAACCGGCTGGAACTGTTTGACGACTTGAAGGACAGCGCCTGGACAGCCGAGCCGCCGCTCGAATCGGGCGGTGGCGGACTCGTCTCCACCATCGATGACTACTTTGCCTTCAGCCGCATGATGTTGAACAAGGGCCGGCACGGAAACGAGCAGATCCTGTCACGCGCGGCAGTGGAGTTGATGACCTCCGATCAGGTGACCGCCGAGCAGCGCGCCGGGGCGGAGGTGTTTTTCGGCTCGCACAGCAGTTGGGGCTTCGGCGTGGGGGTGGACATACGGGCCGAGGAGATCTTCCACACTCCGGGCCGATTCGGCTGGACTGGCGGCTTTGGTACGTCCGCCTACACGGATCCAGCAGAGGGGATGATCGGGATCCTCTTCACTCAACGCATGATGGATTCGCCGGAACCGCCAAGGGTGTTCCGGGACTTCTGGACGCTCGCGTACGCAGCGATGGAATAGAGGCCGCAGCGGGCGGCCTCGGCACCACGGGCGGCGTGGCGAGTCGCGCTCGCTAGAGCGCCTTCATCAGCAGGGCTGAGCTCGCGGGGCACAGCTGCGCAAACTCAGATGTTTTCTGAATTCCGCGCGGACAGGTCTCGCGCGGCACGCTCCGGTAGCCGCGCTCCTGGAAGAAACGCCGGGCGGTCGTGGTCAGCAGATACACGGTGCGGACGCCCTGGGTGAGCGCGTAGCGCTCTGCATGCTGCAGGAGAGCCGAACCAAGGCCAGCGCCTCTTGCCTGCGGCGCCACCGCGAGGGACCTCAGCAGTGCATCCGCCCCATGGATCTCGAGGCCGACGAGACCCGTCAGGGCATCCGCCGCACCACAGAAGAAGAAGTGCTCGAGAAGCTGCGCCGTGAGGTCGGATGTGGGAAGCCCGACCGCATTCAGCAGTGCCACGGCAGCCACGAGCGAAGGTCTCGAAGAGATGCTGTCGGCTTTCACAGGCCCTATCATTGCACGTCCTTGCGGAGCTGGTGATCCGAGCGGCCGATCGTGAAGCATTGGATCTCTGCGGCGGCGGTGGCGGTGACCGTGGGCGGTGCTGCGCTCGCGGACGAGCAGACGTTCATCGCGCGGCCCGCCAACGGCCTCGCGCTCGCTCCGCCGATGGGCTGGAACAGCTGGAACCACTTCGGCTGCGACATCAGCGAAGCGACGATGCGCAAGGAGGCGGATGCCATGGTGAGCTCCGGCATGAGGGATGCCGGCTACCAGTACGTGGTAGTCGACGACTGCTGGCATGGCGAGCGCGATGCGCAGGGCAACATTCAGGCCGACCCGCATCGCTTCCCTTCCGGTGTCCGCGCGCTGGCGGACTACGTGCACTCGAAGGGCCTCAAGTTCGGAATCTATTCCGATGCGGGCGACCGGACCTGCCAGGGCAGGCCCGGCAGTCGCGGGCATGAGTTTCAGGACGCACGGCAATACGCCGCCTGGGGCGTCGATTACCTCAAGTACGACTGGTGCCACGCGGAGTCGCTCGAGGTGCGGGCAGCCTACGAGACCATGGGCGATGCGTTGCGCGCGACCGGAACGGCGTGCTCAATATCCTCGATCTGCAGTCGGGCCTCGAGGGTTTTGCAGGCCCGGGACGGTGGAACGACCCCGACATGCTCGAGGTCGGAAACGGCGGGATGAGCCTCGACCAGTACCGTGCTCACTTCAGCCTGTGGGCGATCCTCGCCGCACCGCTCATGGCAGGCAACGATCTGTCGACGATGAGCGAGCAGACGCGCCGCATTCTGACGAACCGCGAGGTGATCGCGGTCGATCAGGACCGTCTCGGCGTGCAGGGCCGCCGCGTGGTACGCCATGGGGACAGTGAAATCTGGGTGAGGCCACTCGAGTGCGGAAGTCAGGCGGTGGTGCTGCTGAATCGCGGTGCGGCTGCCACGACCATTCGGCTCGAGTGGTCGGCGCTCGGCTTACCGCCCCACGTGCCGCTGAACCTGCACGACCTGTGGTCAGGTCGTGAGCTGCGCAAGACAACCGCCGCCGTCACCCTAACGTGCCTCCTACGGCAGCGGTGATGCTGCGCGCCATCCCGTCTCGTCCCGGAGGACGCTGAGCCACTTGCGGCCGCGGTCAGGCGCTCGCGGTCAGCTCGCCCAGCAGCGTCGGGATCAGTTCGCTCACTGTCGGATGTATGCGCACGCCGTGCTGCACCACCGTGTAGGGAAGGCGTGCGTACATCGCATCCACCAGGGAATGCACGACCTCGTCGCCGCCGACGCCGAGAATCGCCGCGCCGAGGATCTGCTTGCTGTCGGCGTCGACCAGCACCTTCATGAATCCCTGGGTTTCGCCTTTCTCCCGCGCCCGGGCGACGTCGGTCATGGGCATTTGCCCGATGAGGAGCCTCCGCCCCGCGCGGCGCGCTTCCGCCTCAGTCATGCCGACACGACCCAGCGGGGGGTCGGTGAACAAGCCGTAGATCGGAATCCGATCGCTGACTTTGCGACTTGCTCCGTCGAGCAGATTGTCGGCGACGATCTCGTAATCGTTGTAGGCAGTATGAGTGAAAGCACCGCGACCGTTGCAATCACCGAGCGCATACACGCTCTCGACGCTGGTGCGCAAGGTGTCGTCGACCTTGATATAACCGAGCGTATCAGTCTCGATCCCGGTTTCTTTCAGCCCGAGATCGTTCGTGTTCGGCACGCGACCGACGGCGAGCAACACGTGCGTCCCGGAGGCTACCGGTGCGCCGTCGAGGCATTCGAGTCGCACCTGAACACCTTCCCCAGTCCGCTCGAGCGCCAGGCATTCCGCGTTGAGGCGCATCTCGATGTCCTCCGCGGCGAGAATGTCCCGCAGCGCGTCGGAGACCTCCGGGTCCTCGCGGCCGGTGAGGCGCGCCCCCATCTCGACGATGGTGACCCGGCTGCCGAAGCGGCGGTACATCTGGCCGAACTCGAGTCCGACGTAGCTGCCTCCCACGACGATCAGGTGCTCGGGAAGGAAGTCGACGTCCATCATGCTCTCACTCGTCAGGTAGGACACCTTGTCTACACCGGACAGGGTCGGCACGAAGGGCCGGCCGCCGACGTTGATGAACACGCGCTTCCCGCTCAGCGTATCGGCACCCACCCTGACGGTGTGGGAGTCCAGGAATCGTGCGTGTCCTGTATAAACAGTCACGTTTGCGAGCGAGCGCAGCCACTTCTCCAGGCCTTTGCTCGAACGCTCGACGAGGCCGTCTTTTCTCGCCTTGACGCGAGCCATGTTCACCTTGATGGGCCCGGGGATTTCCACCCCATAGTCGCCCGCTCTGCGTGCGAGTCGCGCAACGTACGCGCTGGCCACCAGAGTCTTGGTCGGAGTGCAGCCGTTGTTGACGCAGGTGCCTCCGAATTTCCCGCGCTCGATGATGGCGACCCGCATGCCCGCCTTCGCGAGACGCGCGGCCAGGGAGGGGCCCGCCTGTCCGGTGCCTATGATGATGGCGTCATATGCGTTCATGTCTTCGCCTTACATCGCTGATTTCAGTCCTGCGTGACGCGCGGCAACCTCGGCCAGCATTGCCCAGTCCGACTCGGCCTTTCCGGCGGCGACTGCCTCCAGCAGCTGGTCACGCAGCACGCTGGCAAAGGGCATCGGCACGCGGGCTGCCTCGCCCGCCTGGAGCGCCAGGCGCACATCCTTGAGACCCAGCACGAGCTTGAACGCCGCCGGCTCATATTGCTGTTCCGCAATAAGGCGGCCGCAGTTTTGATACACAGGGGCGGCAAAGAGTGTGGTGGTCAGCACCTTGAGGAACTCGCGAGGCGGCACACCATGCGCTTGCACCAGCGCCGCCGCCTCGCCCATGGTCTCCAGGGCGCTCGCGATCATGAAGTTACCGGCGAGCTTGACCACGGTGGCGTGCTCGGGGGCCGAGCCGACCGGCCAGATCCGCTCACCGATCGCCGTCAGGAGGGGCTGAACGCGAGCGACGGCACTCTCTTCACCCGCGACAACGATGTTGAGCTTGGCGGCTCGTGCGACCTCGGGCCGGCCGAAGACAGGAGCGGCGACGTAGGCGATACCGCGCTGCCGGGCGAGCTGCGCGAGCTCCCTGGTGAGAGCGATCGACACGGTGGCGAGGTTAGCGAGAATGAGACCGCGTGCCGCGCCGTCGAGGACACCGCCACTCACGAGCACGCCGTGTGTGGACTCGTCATCCGCGAGCATGGTCATCAGGACCTCGGCCTGCGCCGCTTCGGCGGGTTCCGCCACAAGCTTTGCGCCGAGTGTCGCCAGCTCCCGTGCCGCATCGGGTGATCGGTTCCAGACGCGCAAGCGGTGGCTGGCACGCAGCAGATTGGCCGCGATGGCCTTGCCCATGTGACCGAGACCGATGAACCCTATGTCCATGCCGCTACCTCCGGGCTTGGCGTCACATCCGGCTTCCTTTGCCGGCAGTTGTTCAAGCTTACTGGAAGTCCGCGGTAACGGGTGCCGCGACCTGTGCCGATCACAGCGCGAGGCGCTATGGCGGTATCATCGGCGGGTCGAATGCACGGTCGTCACCCAAGGAGCCGCCATGAGCCACCCCGATCCGACCAAGAAGCGGGACCCGAAGGAAGCCGTCCGCGGTCCGCTGATCACGCCAACGGACCTGAGCTCGACAGCAACCAAAGACATCTCCGCCGCGATGAACGCCGTCCTCGCGGATGTGTTCGCGCTGTACGTCAAAACCAAGAATTTCCACTGGCACCTCAGCGGGCCGCATTTCCGCGACTACCACCTGCTGTTCGACGAGCAGGCGGATCAGATCTTTGCGATGACCGACGCCATCGCCGAGCGCGTCCGCAAGGTAGGCGGGCCGACCGTTCGCTCGATCGGCCACATTGCCCGGTTGCAGCGGGTGATGGACAACGACGCGGAGTATGTCGAGCCCTCCGACATGCTGGCGGAGCTGCGCGAGGACAACAAAGCTCTGGCGGCTCGATTGCGCGAGGCGCACAACGTCTGCGAGGAATATCGCGACATTGCGACGGCGAGCCTGATTGAGGTCTGGATCGACGAGACGGAGCGACGCACATGGTTTCTCTACGAGGCGGGCCGGCGCGGCGATTCAGGTGGCCGCTGAAGCGCTGAGCGCGTTCTGAGTGCGCTCAGTCAGGCAGAGCCGACCACCGCGAGCAGCGCTGCGACGATAGCCTCGGGCGCATCTTCCTGCATCAAGTGTCCCGAATTGGGCACGGGGTGAAAGATGGCCTTCGGAATGCGCGCAGCGAGCGCTCGACCCTGGTCGATGGGGATCCACTGGTCGCTCTCACCCCAGAGGATGGTGACCGGGCAGCGAATCTCACCGTAACGGCCCTCGACTTCATCGGTGTAACGCTGGTCCATCTGCGCCAACTGACGGTAGAAGGCCGCCTGGCCCCGCTCGCCGAGCCAGGGCTGCAGATAGACCTGAAGGTCTTCCTGCGCGAGGGGGCGATGCGCGGCACCCGCGATGTAGGCGCACAGAATCGCGTGGTGGAGGTAGGGCGGAAGACCGCGGAACGCGGCCTCGTGCTCGCGGACGTGCCGCACGAACGGCGATCCCCAGGGAGCGATCGCTACCGGATCGATGAGAGTCAGTGAGGCGAACTCGCAGCCATCCAGGAGATGAGCCCGAAGCGCGGTGGCTCCACCGAAATCGTGCGCTACGACGTCTGGCCGCGCGATGCCCCAGTGATTGAGCAACGAGGCAAAGACCCGGTTCTGCACACCGAGCGATACGTCCTGCTGTGGGCGCATTTCCGAGCGGCCATAGCCGAGGAGATCGAAGTAGAACACCTGTCGATGCGCTGCGAGGTGAGGCGTGATGCGGCGCCAGACGGCCGAGCAGAAGGGGTGCCGTGCAGAAGGACCAGCGCCTTCCCTGCGCCGAGCACACCATACCGAACCTCTTGACCTTCAAAGAGGAATGCGTGAGGGAGGTTCCATGAATCACTGCTCGCGCTCGCCATCGCTTGCCGCCCGTTCGCTGCCAAGAGACGAGACGGGAGAACTATAACCCCACGCTCGGGGGCGTGCGTCGTGGCGCTAGGACTTCCTCTGGAGTTCCAGGCGTTTCCTCAGCGTCTCAACCACGGCAACAGCGGCACGCAGCTTGTCAGCCTTCAAGCCCTTCGACAGCGCATTCACCCACGGCAGCTGCAGCCGCATCGCCGCTCGATAGGCATCGCTGCCCTTCTTCGTGAGCGTGACCAGCTTTGCGGTCCGGTGGTGCGGATTGTCTTGAAACTCGACCAGTCCCTGTTCAGCCAGGTCATTGACGATCCGCTGCACGCCCTGTCGGTTCAACCCCATGCTGCGGGCCAAGTGAGCGACAGGAGCAGCGGTGGCCGACAAGGCCATCGCTCCCAGTACCTGCCAGCGCGCGCTAGTTAGCCCGAGCCCCGCCACCAGCCGGTCGCCGGCGGCGAGCAGGCGTCCATTCAGCCGGAACACCTCGACGATGAGCCTGGTGGTGACTTCGCCAGCCTCGGTCCGGTCCCTTGCGGTCATTGACTACGTATAGTCAAGATGACAATATGGTGTCAACTCTCCAGGCGTATCCTTTCTCATGCTCGCTGGTCAGCTGGCTCTCGTCCTCGCGGGGCTCTTTTCAGGGGCGGCGCTATACGTCAACGTGGTGGAGCAGCCTGCCCGCCTCGGGCTCGACGATCGCAGTCTGCTCAAGGAATGGAAGCCAAGCTATGCGCGCGGCCTCAGGATGCAGGCGACGCTCGCCCTGGTGGCGGCAGCGCTCGGGTTCATCGCGGCCTGGCAAGCCCGAGAGTGGCGCTGGGCGCTCGGAGCCCTGCTGGTCTTCGCTAACTGGCCGTACACGCTGGCTTGCATCAACCCGACCAACAGGCGGCTGAACGCGATTTCCGCCGAGGAGGCAGGCGAGCGTTCCCGCGAGCTGATCACGAGGTGGGGCCGACTGCACAGCGTGCGCACGGCGTTGGGCTTGGCATCCGCTGTCGTCTACGTGTGGGCTCTGAACTGAGATCCCAAAGCGCGCCGCTGCGCCTCACGTGGTCTGTGATGACTTGAGGGCCCGGCGGTAGCGGACTTTGTCGACCGTCACGCCCCACACGGAGTCGGTTCTGTGCCGGCCATCCGAGGCCCATCCGTCATTGCGGTAGAAGCGCTCCGCGCGCACGTTGCCCGCCAGTAGCCACAAGACCGCCTGGCGAAAGCCGAGAGCGAGAAGCCGCAGGCGGGCTGCCGAAACCAGCGCGGCGCCGATGCCACGACCCCACCAGTCAGGGTCAACGTAGAGTGCGCAAAGCTCCCCATGGTCGGGGGGCACGTCAGCCTCATGCGCCGCTCCGGTCGTCGCAAACCCATAGATCACGCCTGCCTCGGATGCGACTATCGTCGCGGGAGTACCGGAGTCGCGACTCCCGAAGGTGTACCGGCGCGCTCGTTCTTCCGGACGGAGCCGGTCCAGGTACTCGTCAGGCACCAGCGTTCGATAGCCGACTTGCCATGAGCGCACGTGCACGCGTGCGACTGCAAGCGCGTCGTCAGGTTCAGCGGGTCGGATCAGGGTCGCCCAGTCACGCACGACGGTTCTCGTCGCGGCGGATCAGCCCGCCCGACTAACGGCTCCACGCGAGCCGCGCGCCGAGCAGAATGAAGAGCCCTCCGGTCGCCCGGTTGATGATGCCACGCACGCTCGGATTGCGGACGAAGAAGCCGCGCAGCCGCGCGGCGCCGGTCGCGAGGATCAGGCACCAGATCGTGCCAGTCGCGATGAAGGTGGCGCCGAGCGCGAGGAACGCGAGTGTCTTCGAGGTGCTCGCCGGGCTGATGAACTGGGGAAGGAAGGCGAGGAAGAAGAGGGCGACTTTGGGATTCAGCACGTTGGTGAGAATGCCCTGAGCGAAAGCGGCCCACGCGCCGCTGCCCGCGGGCGCCTCGCGCTCAGTGAGCTGATGGAGTTGCTCGCCGGTCGCGCGCTTCGCGAACAGCAACTTCCCGCCAAGGAATACCAGGTAGGCTGCTCCGCACAACTTCACTGCCGTGAACGCGGCAGGCGAGGCGGCGAGGAGGATCGAGAGGCCGGTCGCAGCCATCAGGGTGTGGATCACGCAGCCCGCCGTGATGCCGAGCGCGGACGCCACTCCGGATCGCAGACCGCCGGTCAGGCTCCGCCCGATGATGTACATGGTGTCCTGCCCCGGCGTAAGGGCCAGGAGAATTCCGGAGGCGATGAACAGCCAATAGTGGTGAATCCCCAGCATGCCGCTCCTCAGCTACCCTGCCGAACGAGCTTACACTGCGCTTACATCGCCCGCGTAGTCGAGTTCGAACTGACCCCGCTCACGAGGATGATTTGGTGGCGCGGTCCCTCCACATCATCGGCTGGGATTCCCAGTCGATCGGGCCACTCTGGAAGCGCTGCTCGAGGCGCTTCGCCAGGTCTGTCCAGCACGCTGCATGTGCAGGTACGCGCGGTCCCAGACGGGTCCTTCCCCCCAGCCAAGGTGCGTAATGCCCACGTGCGTGCGCTTTGCGCCCGCAGGACGCATCTCCACCACCACCCAGGTCACACCCTTGTGGGTCAACCAAACGTCCGGTGCGGCAATAGCACCGTGCCGGTCTCGAGGAGCGACTTGAGGTTCGAGAGAATCTGCGGCCAACCGGTTGAAACTGCGCGGATGAACTTGGAATCCTCTTTCTCGATGCTGTGGGTGACCGTCAACTTGACGGCCTCGCCCGCAGGCTCGAGCTCCATTGTGCAGGAGGAGCAGATACGTCAACGGAGCGACCCTGACCGTGGACGGAGGTTGGACGGCGGATGCGAGCTGGGAGAAGTTGCGTGCACGCACGCGCAGCTGAGCGCGAGCGCTCACCACGCTGGCGGCGAGGACTCAATCGAGAGGTGGTGGGTGCGGCAGCTGCAGCGCCCGCTGCGCGAGCGCGACCGCACCGAGCGGTCCTGCGCGCTCACCGAGCGCTGGCGCGCACACGTATTGCTCCATGTCACGCACGCGGTGCGCGACCTGACCATAGTCACCAAGACTTGCCTGCAACGCGCGCCGGATGCGCGGCAGCAGGGTAGGCTGCCCCTGGACGACGCCCCCGCCGACCAGGATCCGTTGGGGCACGACCGTCAGGATGAGGTTGTGCAACAGGCCCGCAAGGGCATGCACAGCCTCATCCCAGACCGGATGATCGGCCGTGAGCTCGACGAAGGGGACACCGGCGCGCGCCTGAATCGCCGGCCCCGAGGCCAGGCCTTCGACGCAATCCCCGTGAAACGGGCAGTTGCCCGGCCAGTGCTCGCTGGCGAGACGCGGCACCCGCTGATGGCCGGCTTCTGAGTGGCCCAGGCCACGCAGCGGTACGCCGCTGACAACCGAGCCCACGCCGATACCCGTGCCCACGGTCACGTAGGCCCAGGCATCGAGGCCGCGGGCGCTGCCCCACAGTCCTTCTGCGAGCGCCGCGCCGTTGACATCGGTATCAATGGCGACCGGCACTGTGAACGCGCGCGGATGTGCCATCAGGTTCACCCGCTCCCAAGCGCGTTTCGGTGTTCCGGCGATGCTGCCGAAATCCGCCGAGCGCGGATCGAGATCCAGCGGTCCGAAGCTGGCGAGGCCAAGCGCACAAAAGCGGTGCTCGGCATGCCATTGCGCCAGTACGGCGTCGATCGCCGCCAGCGTCTCGTCGGGCCCGCGCGTGGGCACGCGAACCTCCTTGCGGATGTCTTGAGGGCCGGTGGCGAGCAGGCAGACGCACTTGGTGCCGCCGAGCTCCACTCCCGCCACCAGTGGCGCATCGCTCATCGGCTGACGATGATACCCGGAGCTCTCACCACGGGTACTCGTCACCGTCGTAGTTGTAGAATTTTCCGGAATCCCTTGGGCCAAGCCTGTCGATCACCCGTCGCATGGCGGTCACGCTTTTCTCGGGCGTCAGCGTCGCACCGGAACCACCCATGTCGGTCTTGACCCAACCGGGGTTGATCACGACGCAAATGATGCGCCGCCGCGCCAGATCGATCGCAGCGCAGCGCATGACCATGTTCACGGCCGCCTTGGAGGTGCGGTAGGGAACGTAGCCGCCGGAGGTGTTATCTGCCAGCGATCCCATCCCGCTGGTGATCGTGACGATCGTCCGACGTGAGCTTTGCGCCACCCGTTCGACAAACGCCTCGGTCATGCGCGCCGGACCCATGACGTTCACATCGAGTACGTGCCCAAAGTCCTCGTAGTCGATCGAACCGATGGTCTGGTCCGGCTTCCCGATGACGCCCGCGCAGTTGATCAGTATGTCGATGGCGCCGTGGTCGCCTTCCATGGCAGCTCGTTTGACGCTGCCGGCATCGGTGACGTCGATCTCGACGACGTTGAGCCTGCCCATGTCCTGCGCCAGCCGTTGCAGCGCGTGCGCCGTGTCGGGACTGCGGCAGGCGGCCAGGACGTGCCAGCCGTCGGCTGCATACTGTCGTGCGAGTTCGAAACCTATTCCGCGATTAGCCCCTGTAACCAATACCGTTTTCATCTTGGTCCCCACCAGTTAAGGGTCTTGAAACCAGTCCGTCGCGCCCCCATTGGCGGCGCTATGTCGGAGACATTGCATATCGTCTGTCCGCACTGCGAGGCAATCAACCGTATCCCCGGGACTCGCCTCGATGAGACTCCGAAGTGCGGGCAGTGTCATCGCCTCCTGTTCACGGCACATCCGATTGAGCTGACGCCTGCCAATTTCCACACGCATATCGAGCGCACGGATATCCCCGTCGTCGTCGATTTCTGGGCGCCCTGGTGTGGCCCCTGCCAGAGCATGGCTCCGCACTATGCCGAGGCCGCTGCAGAGCTCGAGCCCAAAGCGCGTCTGGCGAAGCTCAACACTGACGCTGCGCAGAGCCTCGCCGGCGAATTCGGCATCCGCAGCATTCCCATGCTGGTGTTGTTCAATGCGGGTCGAGAAGTGGCCCGTCAGTCAGGCGCCATGGGAAAGGCAGACATAGTCCGCTGGGTGCACGCACGCAGTTGAGAGCGCCTCCCAGAGCTCGTTGCCCCCCATAGCCCCGCGAAGCTTCGGCTTCCGTTCCCTCCTCACGCCGCGCCGAGGGCGCTCGGTGCGCCGACATGCCGCTGTGATGCGGAACGTTCCCGCCGCGCGCTCATTAGAACCGCCCCGGCAGACGCGTTCACACACTCACGGGCGCCGACTCAGGTTCGGCGTTCCGAATCGAAGGAACGGTCTCATCACTGCTTTCACCGGAGGTCTGTATGAACGCACGCACCCTCGTGTGCACCGCGATCGCTATTGCGCTTGGGTCCCTGACCACAGCCTACGCGGAGCAACCGCCATCTCCCTGCCATCCCAATCCCAACGCAGCGGCGGACAGCGTCGCGGTCGCCAACCGTGGCGACGTCGTCAACCTGCCGCAGCCGCTGAAAGAGCGCCTGATCCGCCTTGCGGACCGACCTCACACCTACTTGCCACTGCAGGCATTTGCCGAAGCCGACCAGCCGAGCCAACTCTTCCAGTACTACCTGCTGGACACCGATGGCTTCGAGCCGAACGTATTCACCGCTATAATCCCGGGCGTCAACGACAACGTTCAGTTGACGGTGACCGGCGGCAATTGCGGACTGCCGACGGTCGGCACGGTCCGGGTGGTACTCGAGCCCAAGCCTGGGCTGCCGACCGATCCCAATGACCCCCGCGCCTTCATCGACGTGTTCACGGACATTTCACCGCTGTTCGTCATTAACAACGAGAGTGGCTGGTACGAGGGATGGATGATTCACGATGTCGTGGTGCCGGCCGTCGCCCCGCCGCGCGCCGACGGGCACGCGCAATTCGGCACGATTACCGCCCAAGACGCCGAAGAGCTCCGGGAGATGGGACAACACCACAACGTCCCCGGCGCGATTTTCACGGTTGACGGAAAGGAGGTCCACTTCCCGAGCAAATCTGATCACTTTCCGGACAGGCAGACGAACGTCGTCTCAATCCACGAGAGCATGGGTGCCTACAACGCACTACAGCAGAGCGACGCGCACTCCTACTGGGAGTTCAACTATCTGGGCACGAACTGGATACATCCGCTGTACGAGTTGCCCTTCACCGGTGGCTTCCCCGACGATTTTGGCAGGGCACCGGACGCGTTCCAGGATGGTGAGATCGGCAAACTACAGTCCATCGTTCCGGGGTCGGGGCCACGAGGCATCGTCAATCTAGCGAACGTCTTCGGCGACAATCCCGCCCTTCCGCGTGATCCGGACAAGTTTGACGGCGCCGTGGATGCGCAGCGGGAATTTCGCCAGCGAGGTATTCCGAGCGGTCTCGCGAACGAGATCTACCTGGACGTCTATGCGAGATCCGCGTCCTTTGAGCCCGGTGTAAGAAACCTCCAGCGGCGGCTGTTCGACGCGTATGCGGCCGAGGTGGCGCGCGTGGACACGAATCATGACGGCATCATTTCGGCCGTCGAAGGCGATATCGATACCCCCTCGGACGGTTTCCCGAATAACGAGCGGCTGTTTCTCCCGCCAACCGTCTTCAACCGCTTTGCCGTCACGCGCGAGATCAACGACGGGTTGCTCGCGCCGCGCTTTGCGCCGAGTCAGCGGGGCTGGGTGCTGACCGGCGTTCGCGTCGCCGTAACCCCAGCGGTGGCCGCCTCCGCCGGCCGCGATTCCGATGACCGATAGATCCCGATCCGCTACGGTAGAACCAGAGGCGCCCGAGGCCACGATCGCAAGATCGTGCCTCGGGCATCTTGGCGCCGTTGCGACACATTCCACAGGTTTATGTGGAAGTGGAGATGGCGACTCCGCCCGCGCAGTCGTTCCTGGTGGCGCTGGCTGCGACACCCTTGCTCATGGGACCGCTGGCTTGGCTTCGGCAAAAGCGCTGCTTGTCGGTCCCCTGTATATTGTGGGGTGATTCCGACATGGCAGTTACAGAACTAAGCGATGCACTGCACTTCGCGACAGGGGGCAATAAGACATTGCCGCGGTCGTCAATGGATTCCATGCGCACTGGCCGTCATAGCCGCCCACGGATCACGCGCTGCCGTCGACGCCTCCGATGCCCCGAGCGATGAGCGGTCGAGCCAAATCACTATCACGGCGACGCGAGTCCCTGAGGCTGTCGATCAAATTCCGGCATTCATCTCGGTAGTGCCTGGAGAAGAGCTGCAGGCGCGCGGCGCCCGGGACATGGTCTCTGCCTTGAGCCTTATGTCGGGGGTCGAAGCGCCGGCCGGGGGCGACGCCGGCCCGTCGAGCGCGGTGCCGGCGTTCTGGGGATTGCACGAATTCGACGCGTTCCTGCTCGTCGTGGACGAGGTCCCATGGGGAGGTGCCTTCAACCCCGCCATAACCACGCTGAATTTGAACGACGTTGAGCGCATCGAGGTGCTGAAGGGCGCAGCACCGGTCCTGTACGGCGCGACGTCCTTCGTCGGCGTCGTGCATGCTCTTCACTACCCGGCGGGCGAAGCGCCAAATTGCGCTGACGTGACCGTCGGTACTCATGGCTCAGCGCGCGGCTCGGCGGCGTTCGCATTGCCTCAATGGGGTAACTACCGCCAATCGTTCGCTGCCGACGGCGAGAGCCTGGGATTTGCTGATGATCGAGAGAGCGTCTCCGACGGTCGCTTGCTCTACCGCGGTGGATTGGATCTGGGGGCAGGGCAGCTACGGGTCGATGCGAACCTGAGCATTGTTCGCGATGTACCATCCAGTCCCGTGATCCGCCAGGTCACGACTCTCACTACTCTTACGCCGCTCAACGCCAATTTCAATCCGGCGGACGCTGCGATCGACGAGGACAAATATCAGCTGACGGTCGGCTATTCGCGGCCGACCGCCTGGGGAACCTTGGAAACTCTCGCCTCCGTCTCCCATTCCCATGTCGACGACATCCGTGCGTTTCTGCATCCAGACCTGAGCGGCACGGCCGACACGCAGAACCAGAATCGGACCATTCTTGACGACTATCTCGACACGCACCTGGCCAGACAGCTTGGCAGTGCGATGCTCCTCGTGGGAGCGGACTTCCTCTATGGCTACGGACGGCAGTCCACGCTGAATGGCAACAGCGCGTACACCGTACCGCTTGATGGCTCGACGATGCCGCCGCCAACTACGCAGTTGCCGGTCAACGAATTCGGCTTCATCAGCGACAAGCGCATCTTTGTCGGTCAATATGTACACCTCGACTGGAAGCCCGATGCGCGCTGGGATGTCAGCGCCGGAATTCGTCTCAACGAGACTCACGAGAGCAAATTCGCCAGCGACCTGACGCTGCCGCCGTTTACGCCAAGTCCGCAGTTTGCGGCGGAAAACGCCAGCCGGGACGCGATTCGCCCCACCGAAACGGTCGGTGTGAGCTACCGTGCCTGGGTGGATGGCAAGGACGAAGGAGTGCTGTACGCGGACTATCGCAACGCCTTCAAGCCGGCCGCAATCGACTTCGGGCCGGACTATCAGCCGGCCGTGCTTCATCCTGAGACTGCAAAGAGCTACGAGGTCGGGTTCAAGGGTACGACGGCGGACGGCCGTCTGGATTATCAGGCAGAGCTGTTCCGTTTGGACTTCAGCAATCTGGTGGTGCGCACCGAATCCGGCTTCCTGACCAACGCCGCCGCAGAGCAACTGAAGGGCGCGGAGTTCGAAGCGCGATTCAGAGTTACCGATGATCTCCTGGTCTCGGCGAATTATGCCTACCACCACGCGCGCTTCACGCAATATTCGTTCTTCGACATCGGATCCAACTCGTATGTCGATGTAGCAGGAAAGGCATTGCCGCTCTCACCCCAGCACCTGGCGTCCGCCGGGATCCTCTACGAGCCTCGCCGAGGCTTCGGTTCAACCCTCGTCTTGACCTACGTAGGTCGGCGCTTTCTCGACGAAGGGAACGTCGCACCAGTCGGCGGCTACACCAAGCTCGATATGACGCTTAGCTATCGCCTGGCCCGCTACCGGCTGGCGGTGGAAGGCACCAACCTGACAAACGAGCGACCCCCGGTCAGTGCCAGTGAATTCGGGAGTCAGTCGTTCTATCTGCTGAACCCACGCAGCGTGTGGGTACGATTGGCCTATCAGGGAAGACCTGACCGGGCCGTCTCGCCCTGATGGCACCGCCGTGGACGACCACGTCAAACGGTGCTCGCCGGCTCAGGAATACGGCGGCCGCGCGGTCCGCGCCGCCGCGCGAACCCGATGGCGTCGCCTCAGCGCGCCGATGGCGCCCCCTGCGGCGAGCAGGAAGAGGGCGGCGATCCCGGGAATTGCCAGATCGCCGCCGGGCCATGAGACACCCAGGCCCTCCCCGCTCCAGAACACCCCGAATGCCGACAGCAATACCCCGACGGCGAGTTTGAGAGTGTTCTCGGGCACCCGTGTCAGCGGACGATGGACTGCGAAGGCAATTGCGACCACGAGCGCACAGGCTGCCAGCGCCCCGATGCTCGCGGCTCGCAGCAGCCCATGCCCGGCGCCCACCGCGAGCACGATGAATACCACTTCGAGGCCTTCCAGAAGCACGGCTTTGAAGCACGTGAGGGCGGCTATCCAGTCCATGCGGGCGTCATGGCGGTCAGCCTGATTGCGAAGCTCCGTCGATGTGCGCTCGAAGACAATCTGCTCGTCGTGCAGCGGGATGATGCCTGCCGCGCGCAGGATCGCCTTGCGCAGCCACTGCAGGCCAAACAACAGCAGCAGAACGCCGATGACCAGCTGCAGTGCCTGCAGCGGCACGCGCTCGAGGAGCCGGCCGAGCGTGAGTACGATGAGCGCAAGCGATCCGACGCCGGCGAGCGCGCCCGCTCCTGCCGAGCGCCCGCCGCGGACCGTTGCGACCGCAAGCACTATGGTGACTGCTTCGACGGCTTCGACCAGTGAGGCGAGAAACGCCGCCGTGACGGCCGGCGCGGCTGACGTCCATGTGATCATGCTATCGGTCGCGGGCGAGCGCTCCTCAGTTGTCGCGCTCCTAGAGTAGCGTACCAACGCGAGTCCGTCCTCCACCCCTGTGCGCCGGCTGCGTCCCTCGCAGGTGCAGCCCGAACGGATCAGCCGTAGGATCGGCCATGTGGACGCACAATCGGTCATCCCTTGTCGGCAATGTGGCGCGTGCTGCGTGTACTTCCGTGTTTCTTACTACTGGGCGGAGAGTCGCGAGGTCGGGCTGCCCGACTCCCTCGTTGAGAAGTCAATGAGCACCTGGCGAGCATGGCTGGCACCGATCGACCGGCGCCTCGCTGTCGGGCACTCGAGGGACAAGTCGGAAGGCAGGTCACGTGCCTCGTGTACGCAAGCAGGCCGTCTCCCTGCCGCGAGATTCAGCCGGGTGATGGGAAGTGCAATAGGGCGCGGGCCAAGTACGGGCTGGCCTCGCTCGCTGGCGTGCCGCTCCCGCGGACGGATGCTTAGCCTCGAGCTCCCTCGTTAGTGCGGCGAAACCGAAGCGCCGCGGGGCTCAAAACAGTGCATCCATCGCCGCGCGCTCAAAAGCGGCCAGCTCGAACTCGAAGATGGCCAGGTCTTCGCGCATGTGCGTCCGGGAGCGCGTTCCGGTGAGCGGCACCACCTCGGTCTGCGTCAGATATCGGAACAGGATCTGCGCCGGCGTCCGGCGGTACTTCGAGGCCAGGTCCCTGACCGTGCGGTGGGCGAGAATGTGCGGATTGGCGGTCAGCGTCCAGAAGCTCTGATAGACGATCCGCTGCTGCCGGCAGAACGCCCGGATCTTGCGATCGTAGCCGGTATCCGCATACAAGCGATTCTGGACGACCGCTGGTTTGACGTGCACCGAATCGCACAAAGCCTCCAACTGCTCGAGCCGGTAACAGTTGCTGATTCCGAGTTGCCTCACGCTGCGGGCGTCCACCAGCGACTCCATCGCCTGCCAGACGTCTAGTGTCTGTCGCGCGCTCGGCAGGGGTGAATGCAGGACGAGACCGTCGAGATGGTCCGTCTGCAGATTCCGGAGCGACACGGCAAACGACTGTCTCACCTGTTCCGGCAGCGGAGCCCCGGGGTCGTATGGAATACGCGCCGGATCCTGACCGGACAGGGGCGTGAACTTGGTTTGCAGGTACAGGTCGTCGCGCGAAAGCCTGTCGCTCGACGCCCGGTCGCCGCCTAAACACGAAGCGATTCCCTCGCCGACGCCGGGCTCGTGGTAATGCTTCGGCTGACACGCTGTATCGATGCCGCGAAATCCCTCGCGGATCGCCGTCTCGACGAGGCTCGCGGTGTCGTCCTTCTTCCAGGCGGTGCCGTAAAGGATCGCCGGCATGCGCACGCCCGCGCTGGAGATGATGAAGCTCTCCATACCTGCGATTCTACCGGCCTTTTTGGCAGCGGCCGGGGCGACTGCCGATGCGCCACGGTGCCGACGTGAGCGTCTTCGCAGATTCCGGGTGCCGACGCTGATTATAGTGGGCTCGGGACGAGGTATCGTTCGAGTCGCTGACTTGCGACTAGCCCGTGAGTACCCACGCCGATGGGGTGTCGTGCGAATTTTACAGTGCCACCGCCATCCGCACTTGGTGATATATGAGCGTGGAGCCCAGCGAACTAATGAGCGAAGCCTGGACGCAATGGCAAGGACACGTAATCAATGGCACGTTTCCTTTGCGCCGCTATCTCGGCAGCTCGGATCACAGCGCAGTCTTCCTCACCGAGCTGGCGGCGCGAGAGCCTTCCGAGGTCGCGCTCAAGCTCACACCCGCCACTGCGGGTGTCGAGGACGCGCAGCTCGCGGACTGGAGCAGCGCCGCCGGCCTCGCTCACCCCCACCTCATTCGTCTTCTGGAGACAGGTCGGTGCCAACTCGACGGGATGGCATATCTCTACGCCGTCATGGAGTATGCCGACCAGTCCCTTGCGGAGGTGTTGAGAAAGCGTGCGCTGACGGAGGGTGAAGCAAGTGAAATGTTGCTGCCGACCCTGAACGCCCTTGCGGTTCTGCACAGCAGGAACCTGGTGCAGGGCCGATTGAAGCCGTCGAATGTGCTGGCGGTCGCAGACCAGCTGAAGTTAGCCAGCGACACCGTCCGCCGCGTGGGTGAAGCCAGGCCCAGCAGTCATAAGGCCTCGATCTATGACCCTCCGGAAGCCTGGGACGAAGGCTATTCGACTGCCGGTGATATCTGGGCGCTCGGCGTCACCCTGTTCGAGGCGCTCACTCGCAGTCCCCCTCTGGGCTTGGACGAGCGAAGGGGAGTGGTCCCGCTGCCGCCCGATTTCTCGCCGACATTCCGTGAGATCGTCACGGGGTGTCTGAGCCGCAGACCGTACGATCGTCCGAAGGTGACCGAGATCGAAGCGTGGGTCCGTCGGCAATCGGGAGAGTCGATCACGCCACGCTCCGCGCCGCCGCCGGCCCCTCGCGAGCCGGTCGCTCGCGAATCGGCGGCGCCCGAGCCGAAGATACCGCAGCCGATCGCAGCCCGGAGTGCCGCGCCCGCCCCGGCATTGCCGGAGAGGGCGGCGCCCGAGGCGAGCAAGGTTGAGTCCCGCATCGAGCCCGCGCAACGACCCCCCGTCCGCGCCGTTGTGAGTCAGGACGTGGCTGCGCTGCTGTTCTCGAAGTGGCGCGCCTTTGCTCCTGTGATCCTCGGTGCCGTCGTAGTGCTCGTTTTGGGTTGGACTGCCGTGCGTGCCCTCAGAAGTCACGGAAACCCCACTCCAACCAGTGTTCAGGCTCCCCAAGGCGCTCCGTCACAGACTCCCGGCGAAGGCCCACACGTCGTGCCCCCCGTGCCGTCGCCTGTTGCGGCAGCCTCAAACAGGAATTCCGGGTCCATCGCAAGAACAACCCAGGTCAAGGCGACTACCTTGTCTTCCGTGATCCATGAGGAGGTCCCTGATGTTCCGCGAAGCGCCCGTCGAACCATCCGCGGACACATCAAAGTGTACGTGCGAGTGATCGTCGACCCAGACGGTACTGTGTATGCCGCCCTCGCGGATCGACCCGGTCCGAGCAGGTATTTCGAGCGGCTCTCCATCGAGGCGGCCAAGAAATGGACGTTTCCACCGGCGGATACCGAGGGTCAGCGCTTGCTGCAGGTGCGGTTCGACTTCAGTCGCGGTGGGACGACGGCGCGCGCCGTCACACTTAAATAGGCAACACCCGCGCCGCGTCGGGTCGGCAATCAACGATGACCCTGGACGTACACGTCCCGGATGGCATCGACGACGAAGTCCGGCTGGTCGAATGGAAGGTATTCAGAGCTCTTGTCCGTGAACAACTGCTTGGCATTTGAGGACAGCTCGAGCCATTTGGCCTGTGACCGCGCGACCTCATCCTGATATTTCCGCTGCTCTTCCGTCATGGATCGCGCGGGATCGAATGTGCCGATACCGTGGTGGCCCGTCGAGAGCACGCGAACAGGGCGCGAGCCCAGCGAGCGGCTGTGCTGCTGCAGGTAGGCTTCGTCCGAGGGCATTTGTTCCATTTCGGAAATGTACGCGTCGTACATGGCGACCTTGGTCTGCGCTAGTTCCGTCAGCTTGGCGTTGAGCTCCGGCGACCACATCGGCTCGGGCAGGCCGCGAAAGAATTGCTGCGCCCAGCTACGTCTCCGCGATGCTCGTCCGGCCCGCCGACATCGGCTTCGACCAGTACGAGGCCCGCTGTCTCGCGCGTATACCGGGCGGCGAAGGTGCGCACGTTGTCGCCGCCGAAAGCGTGGCCAACCAGAATGTAGGGCCCTTTGAGACCCGCACCGCGAAGGGCGCTGTGCAGCTCGTCGGCGATTCGCGCGCTCGTGCGTGGCATGGGGCCGGGATCGCTGAAAGCGGCCCCGGCACGATCGTAGCTGCACGCACGCGTCCACTGCGCGACTTGTGGCTGCACGATCGCCCACACCGGCGCCCAGTCTTCCCAGCCTGAATCGAACACGACCGTGGGCGACCCGCTGCCCATGCAGTAAAGATTCAATCGAGTTCCAATCGCGCGGACCAGCTGTCCGGGCCGCGCGTATGCGTCGTCGCCAGGAGCGGCGCTCGCTGCGCCGTGCATTGCGAGAAGCAAGTACGCTGAAACTGCAGCGGCAGACGCCTTCATTAATGACCTCCCGGGCCTGCACTGAGATCAGACCTGACGGAAGGAGCAGATATTGCAGCGATCAGGGAGGCGGCACGCCGGCATGCCTTGCCCGGCTGTAGAGACGGGTGACCCTTGCCATGCTCGTCGCAACGCGTTACAGAGGAAGTTGTCCACGCGCTGCAAGCAACCGACCGAATGAGAGCTATGCACGACCGTGCCGCTGGCATTTGTCATGAGAGTGGCATGAAGCGTCTCTGCGCCTGTATCGCTGCACTGTTTTACACGGTTTCCACGGCGTTCGGCGCTGGAATGCCCGAGCCTGCCGGCAGCGCTGCCACGCCGCCAGCCTCCGTGAATGGCAGGTCGTACGTTCACTGGCTCGAAGAGCGTTCCATGCTGCATCAGGTGCAAGCGCTGGCGCGGCGCTACTCGGGCAACTCCAGTCAGTGGCAGCACCCCTACGGTCAGCCGCAACCGCGCGCGGCCGTGTCGCGCGCCTCGGTATGGTTCACCGCGTATCCCGCCTCCACCATCGCAGCCTCGCCCGGCACCTCGGTGCTCGCCACGCTCGCCGATGAGCGGCTGTGGCGCGCGTTCCAGGCCATCGGGATCCAGGGCATCCACACCGGCCCGATGAAGCGTTCGGGAGGCGTGCGCGACCTCACCTACACGCCCTCCATTGACGGTAATTTCGACCGCATCAGCTTCGAGATCGATCCCGCCTTCGGCACCGAGGTGCAGTACAAGGCGATGGTGGCGGCCGCCGCTCGCCACGGCGCCATTGTGATCGGCGACATCGTCCCGGGACACACCGGCAAGGGACCCGACTTCCGACTCGCAGAAAGAGCGTACGCCGACTATCCCGGCCTCTACCACATGGTGCGCATCGAGCCCGGCGACTGGGGGCTGCTGCCGCCAGTGCCCGCGGGTCACGACGCGGTCAACTTGAGTCCTGCCACTGTGGATGCTCTGCAGGAGAACGGCTACATCGTGGGGCAGCTTCACTCCGGGATCTTTTACGCGCCAGGGGTCAAGGACACCGACTGGAGCGCCACGGACGTGGTGCGCGGGCCTGATGGCGTGGAGCGCCGCTGGGTCTACCTGCATTACTTCAAGCAGGGACAGCCCACGCTCAACTGGCTCGACCCCTCGTTCGCCGCCGAGCGTCTCGTCATCGGCGACGCAGTGCACGAGCTCGGTGTGCTGGGAGACCGCATGCTGCGCCTCGATGCCAACGGGCTGCTCGGTATTGAGCGCGATCCCACGGGACGCGTGTGGTGGGCCGGTCATCCCCTATCGCTGACGGCGAATCAGCTGATCGCCGACATGGTCCGCAAACTCGATGGATTCACCTTCGAGGAGCTCGCGCTGCCACTCGATGTCATGCGCGAGATGTCTCGGGGCGGCCCGGACCTATCCTACGATTTCGTGACGCGGCCGGCCTACGATCACGCACTGCTGACCGGGGATGCGGAGTTCCTGCGACTCGTGTTCCGGCTGATGCGCGAGTATGGCATCGATCCGGGACGTCTGATTCACGCGCTGCAGAATCACGACGAGCTGACCATGGGAATCTCGCACTTCGTGGCGCACGCGGATGAGATGTTCCCGTTTCGCGGCGGCAGGCTGACGGGCCACGAGCTGCGCGAGCTCGTGCACCGCGACATGTACAGCCGACTGATCGGCGAGCGCGCACCCTACAACCTCAAGTTCGGCGACGGCGTGGCGAGCACGACGGCCACCGTTGCTGCCGCGGCGCTCGGCATCCGGGACGTCGCAGCGCTCAGACCGGAGGACCTGGAAAAGATCAGGCGGCTGCACCTGCTGCTTGCGTT